>Ga0209501_10006791_pt1 | contig 10202 bp, 8 predicted proteins | sample ArcticOcean_MG_C_4_FD_187434 | JGI IMG/M metagenome (GOLD analysis project Ga0209501, IMG submission 187434) | Marine microbial communities from western Arctic Ocean - ArcticOcean_MG_CB4_134 (SPAdes) (version 2) | ecosystem: Environmental > Aquatic > Marine > Oceanic | place: Arctic Ocean...
TGGTGGCTTTGCGAATGAGCAGTTCAGCCATGTTTACCTCCGGCCCTATCACATGAGTTAGTGGCATTGTAGTCCATGAGGTGTGTCGCATGCTGCAAAGGAGCGGGCAGGTCGTCACCCAATGGCCTGCCCGGGTAGGCCATTGGGTGAAAGAAATCAGGGGAAGGATGCGCTACGCAGGAGACCAACGCGAAAATCAAGACAATGGGAATTGACCACGTGATGCTGTGGGTGAGTAACTTGGAGAAGTCAAAGAAGTTCTATTCCGCATGAAACTCCAAGGCATATGGATAGATGAACATTCAAGAATTCCGGAACTACGGTTGGAGAGCGGCGGCTGTAAAACCCCATGTACCTCCGAGGTTTTGAAGTTGGTGCCAATTTGCCTTTGCATGGATTACTTCGGGAACCGCTGCTCCGAAGGTATCAACCCAATCACATGTTTTAAAAAGACTTGCATTAAGAATTTGATCTTCAGTGATAACTCCACGCTCCACGAGCAACCGAACTGCCGCTGATCCGCTCGTTGCTATACCTTCATTTAAATCTTTAGATTCATTCGCCGCAGCACCTGCAGCTGCGAGCATGAGCTGGACTCCATTGGTATTACCTTTGATTTTAGCCTGCGTGATATATGCAAAATACTCGGCAAGCCCCTCAGCGAACCACCTACCAGCCTCGGATTTTGCATCACGGACTGGGTCTGGCCTCACACCACTTTCCCCTTGGAAAATTTCTATTGAGTAGCAGTGACCTTCGTACAAAGCTACCTGCAATGCATGATAAATTTCGTGAAGGTATATTCTTTGCACCGTATCTTTACTCTGCTCTGAATTGGCTCCTACCGTGACCGTTCGGGATTCAAGACAAGCTTCAGGGGCTGTTGCTGCATCATAGCTCCCCTCAATCCAGACTCGGACCCTCTCCTTAAGTTCTTGATTTTCTACTGCTCTCCAGGCATCAGTAGTCGTGCATCCTGCAGCATCCACCCATGCATCGAAAGCATCAGCTGTTGATTTGAGTTCTGAGAGATCCCTGACTTGGGTGTACTTGTTAAAAGGGGCCCCGACCTCACCAGTTGTGCCAATTTCGCTTCCTATCGACCAAATAACACCGAGAATATCTGGCGCGGTGTAACTCAGGTTCGCAGTGGCTACCTGAGTCCAGCTGCGTATTTCTTCTGTTGAGAAGTTAGTTGCATTCAGAATAGTTATCGTAGGGACCCTGCCCGGAGGCGTAGGTGTTGCAGTAGGCGTAGGTGTTGCAGTAGGCGTAGGTGTTGCAGTAGGCGTAGGTGTTGCAGTAGGCGTAGGTGTTGCAGTAGGCGTAGGTGTTGCAGTAGGCGTAGGTGTTGCAGTAGGCGTAGGTGTTGCAGTAGGCGTAGGTGTTGCAGTAGGCGTAGGTGTTGCAGTAGGCGTAGGTGTTGCAGTAGGCATAGGTGTTGCAGTAGGCATAGGTGTTGCAGTAGGCATAGGTGTTGCAGTAGGCATAGGAGCCGGTGAGGGTGTAGGTTTTCGCATCGGGGTTAGTGTTGACGGAGGGTTAGGAGTGGGTGATGACGTAGTAGCCAGCACGGGCGATGGCGTAAAAGTGGCGACGCTATCAGCCAACGCAGCGGGTGTTGATACGAGGGGTGGTTCGACCTCGTTGTTGCTTCCTCCGCACCCTGTGAGAAGCGCTAGAACTAGCACACCCAGAAATGAAATACGCCTTAGCATTATGAGATGCTCCTTTTTGATTACGGCCCATCGTTGCAAGTATTGTATAGGATGACACTGAAACTTTCGAACCGGAAAATAGTATTGATCCTGATGAGGAGTATCTGATTCTTGGGTTGACCAAAAGGGATGTGGGCAAACAAAAAAACCGGATTACCCGACTCTCTTAGCTAGGACTCAGCTTTGGCGGAGGGGAAGGGATTCGAACCCTTGAATAGTTGCCCATTACCTGTTTTCAAGTCTGGTGGCCGTTTAACAATACCGTCTAATGCTGTCTAACCATATCTAGCATCCTTCTCTTATCTACCAATACCGTATCATTTTGTCTATTGTCATCCATCGGTTGGGGTGTACAGACCCCCTATCTGGATTAAAGCTGGGGTAGGGGTGGCATGGGGGGGTACATTGATGCGCGCGCGCCCCTATATAGAGTGGTTAGAGTAGCCACCTCCATGGTTGAGTACTTCAGAACATTTTGGGTTGTAACAAGTTGGGTTGTAACGGGTTGTAACAGCCCTTGTGACAGACCCCACACCTTAGAGTCCTATCCTTCCAGAAAGGTAAGGTCAGGAGGGCCTTGAATACCCGCTTCCTTCATGGCCTCTTGTTGCTCAGGACTAGTCATAAACTCGAAAAAGGCTTCTTTTGACGGCGCGCTACCAATTACGACGGCCCGGTTCGCATCATCCATATCCCGATATAGGTTGACTTCGAGTCCAGCAGCTTCGCGAGCATCCTTTCTTTGATTAAATGATGCTTCAACTTTTCCATAATCTTCGACTTTCAGCGCTACTACTACAGTAATACTCATGAGACACCTCCTAAATTTCGTGTAAATGCAGATTTTCAATGATACATGAATCGGATGTGGACTGGCCTATGGGGTGGGGGGTAAAACGGCTCATGATAAACAAAGTCCGACTTTCACCCTACCCACTTCCCTTATGCAGGTGTATACGGGGTTATCACTCCCCTAAGGCCGGGGACGTGGCAACATTGACCTCAGGTATATCATCTCGCCATGGATGTTGCCGAAGAGGTAGTCCGCTTTGCGCTGCTGATTGGCGCAATCTACGTGGCGTGCAAGAAAATATATCCGCTTGCGAAATTTCTTGTAAAACGAAGATGGGTATCCGAAAATGTCGGATATCCATCCCTATTATGGCCATGGCTGATTGCGTTTCTCATTCTGGTCACATTGGCCATTGTTCTATGATTCTGGTTTGACCGCAGGTATATCATCTCCTCATGAAACTTAGGCTACCGTTTCTCAAATCCCAAAACATTCCTGTAATAGCTTGGGTTACCTACGACACAGGGAATACTGTGTTTTTTACCGGGGTAATGGGCCTTCTATTTCCACTTTGGATAACAAAAGTGATGGATGGAGACGATGCCACTTTGGGCTTCACCCTAGCAATAGCCATGGCTATTGTATTTATTCTCTCCCCTGTCGTAGGAACGATTTCAGATCAAACTGGTAAGCGCAAGTTGTTCCTAGTTACGTTTACGATTCTCTTTATTGCGGCAGGATTACTCATTGGAACTTCAGGCTTAAAGGTTTCCATCGGATTTTTCGTCTTAGGAGTTATAGCAATTCATATGGCGGATATTTTCTATAATGCATTATTGGAAGATGTGAGTAACCCCAACAACATGGGCTTGATAGCTGGATTAGGTGTCGGCCTCGGGTATCTTGGAGCTATAGCTGCCGTGCTGATCTCGTTTATGTGGATGGAAACTTTAGGACATTTAAATGTGATCCGAATTTTGAGCATATTAATGCTCTTACTTACCTTACCGTTGATGCTGGTTGCCAAGAATAAACCTGGTGAACACCTAACAGAGAAATTAAGTATATGCTCGCTCGCTCATCTCTCTTTACATAGAATAATAACGGCCATTAGAACGTTGCGAACGGAATCCACATGGACAAGATTCTTAGTGGCAAGATTCTGGTACATGTGGGCTATCAATGCTGCTGGAGCATTCGTTGTTCTATACGGAATCGAAACATTAAGACTGACGGAACGCCAAGTACATATCGTTATGCTACTTGGAATCATGACTGGGATTCCAAGTGGCATTATATGGGGAAAACTTGTGGATACCATTGGCTCGTTGGCAATTCTCAAAACAGGTGTCGCAAGTCTATTTATTTTACTTTGTGTAACTGCTTTGATACCCCTGCTAAATCTACCCAGTTGGATTTGGGGAATAGTGGGCATTTTGAGTGGCATCGCGGTTGCCGGGGTTTATGTAGCCGAAAGGCCGTTTGTTCTTTCTATAGCTCGTCCCGGTCGAGTAGGAGAGTACTTTAGTTTAAATAGTATGTCGGGCCGTCTTTCTGCCGTCGCTGGACCATTTTCTTGGGGCATAATTTCCGTGACTCTAGGGCTGGGACAAATTGCAGCAGTGATCTGGCTTACAGGGTGTCTTTGCTTGGCACTTATTACGCTTAGCGGGATTAAATTCAAACAGGCTGGAACATGATTCACCTCGAAGAACCGCTCGAATCAAGTTCGCTTTGCCTCCATCCTTTTGCAAATGGAAGTCCGTTTGTGTCTTGTATCGTCCCGGCCTCTGGGTAATTTAAGTCCTATTAGCCCGTTCTTTTCTTATCGTCTCAATGAGATAGAAAATCCAAATTGGTAATGCGACAATCGCTATAGACAGGGTTTCTCCGGGGGATTCTTCACCTAGTTCGTTTCCTAACAACGCATATCGCAATGTTTCTGGAATACCAGCGGTCAACGATATGAGAGTGACTAACGTGAAAATTATCAATCCAACAAATAAGTAAACCCTCCTCATCATATCGGAGCTTTCTTGTTTAGTTTCCATCCATTTCCGTCCGAAGTAATGAACAATGAGAAGAGATAAACCAATCATGGCCATGCTCGATCCGTTGATAATATTCCCGCGGATGGCAAGGTCAATCCGTTCAGGAAGCGTTCGCGGATCACCATCCAAATGAGCCGGATAATCTTCCCGTTGCCTCTCCTCTTGTTCATAGTGATGTTCTTGATATACCTCGCCATAGCTGAATTCTGGGCCGACAATCTCTCCGAATCCAACTTTCAACAAGGTTGATAACCCACCAATGGAAAATAACCCTATACTTATCAAAAGGACAACGTAGAAATAAACTCGCAGTGCGGCCCGGAAAGAAAATGTGATTGAAGTAACACCGCCTAATTTTGAAAGCAAGTAGATAATCCCGCCGATAATCAGGACAGGTATCATCAACGCAAACAATCCACCAATGATTGGCCAAATTATATCCATCGTGTGATTTTACCTCTTATCTGTGTTTGTGATTTGCGGAGCCCCAAAACCCTGAGGAATCTTCGACTTGGCAGGGAATATATCCCCTGCGTAGGCGACCCAAAATATTCCCATCTACTCTAGGATTCCAAACCGTTGAAGCGCCTCTTGCATGACGCGTTACGGCACAGTGTAGCTCAGTTCATCATCTTGATTGTTCATGAGCTATATCATCGCTGGAATCATGAAAAGTAAGTGTTGTTATTGTTAATTATCGATGGCGCTCCCTGGAATCCAAGTTGCCTCCACATTTCATAAACAATAATTGCAGTTGCATTTGATAAATTAAGGCTACGATTCGCAGGTTGCATTGGTATACGGATTCTATTGTCAGGCAGAATGTTCTCGATAATGTCATCACTTAGTCCAAGGCTCTCCCGTCCTAAAATGATGGTGTCGCCAAGTTGATAGTTTGGCTGAGTATACGGCACGGAACCTCTCGTCGTAGCCGCGAAAACGCGATTAATCGAACGGGAATTAAATAACTGAGCTGATGATTCATGCACAACAACATTTGCAATATCAGAATAATCTAAAGAGGCACGCTTCAAGCGCGAATCCTCCAAATTAAAACCCATTGGCTCAACAAGGTGCAAGCAAGCGCCGACGTTCGCACAAAGACGAATGATATTTCCCGTGTTTTGAGGTATCTCCGGTGAAATAAGGACTACATCGAATATAGGCACGTTTGGCTCCTCCTTAATCATGTTCCACTCCTACTTTGTAACCGGAAATATATTATGTCTGCGGACTCACGATATAAGGAGGAAAGGAATGAGTTCACATACAATGACGGGATGGTTCTTGATTCAATCGGGTTACTGGCTTCCTGGTTAACATTATATAAATATAGATGTTGCAGCTCAGGGAATGACTTCATGTAATTGTTGATGGCGCGGGTTTGGCGACGTACATAGCCCCTGCGCATACGGCCCAAGATATGCCCATGCAAACAAGTCCAAACCCGTACCCTCCAGTTCGATCAAAACTTTGAGCCATCAATAAAGGGCCAATAGCCATCACACTGAAAGTGACCGGCATCGACAATCCCGCGATTGCACCAAGATGGTTACGGCCAAAATAGCTAGGCCATACAAGTTGCTGTGTACCTACAAAGCCGCCTATACCAAAACCCATAAATGCGGCGTAGATTAGGGCGGAATTTCCTTGGAGTATCAGCATCAAAGGCATCGACATTCCAGTGAAAATCCCTATAGCTATTAAAATATTTCGGATGTGGTACCGATCTGCTAAATACCCCCAGAAAAACCGAGCCAACATACTAAATAACCCATAAATACTGAATCCTAATGCAGCCAGGTGGGTAGAAAACCCTTTGTCAATGTACATAGGCACCAAAGTCGATGGCACCCCGTTCGGAGATAAGCTTGCTGCTGCTATTGCCAAGAGTAATATCCACATTGTTTTGGTGCGAATGGCCTCAGAAGCTGTGTAGCTTCGAACAGAAGGGACTAATGAGGATTGAGCTGAATGGTCTGCCGGTATTCCATCGGGAAGAAGCCCTACATCTTCAGGTTGTCGCCAGACTAATAAGGCAGGAAGACAGGAAAAAAGAAAGGTTAAAGATCCCAAAATGACCCAAGTTCCTCTCCAACCAATAAACTCTAAAATAAAAGCTACCAGTGGAGGAAGGGTAAACGCAGCTGCACCAGTACCCATCGTGGCCATTGCAACGGCCCGCCCGCGGTACCGTAGGAACCAACGAGGGACTACTGCAGACATCACTAGGAACCCTGTCCCTGAGGTAGCCAACCCGCCAATAACACCATAAAAGAGAATGTATTCCCATTGGGAGTTTATTAAACTGGTTGCTGCTAGTGATATTGCGGCAATAACTCCACTAACCACACCGACCAATCTGGCACCATTCTTAAGGTCTGCAAATCTCCCCAAAAGGAGCATGCCTCCTGCTCCCACTAACATTCGAACTGTTAAGCCAAGGTAAATAGATGATAAACTCCATCCAAGGTCTTCTCGCATTGGTATAGCAATCACACTAGCAGCCCAAAACGCACCGCCGGCCATGAACCCCATAAAAAAAGCAACTGCTACGATTACCCACCCATAAAAAAAAGGTAATCGCCCCTGCCACGAATGTTCAAATGTTTCTTGTTTCTCCGTCATTTACTTCTCGTTCCGTCTTTGGTGCGGTGTAGGTATAAAGGGCGTAAATTCATTTAGCTACGGATTATCTAGTAATACCGAGGGTGGGATTCGAACCCACACAACCTTTGGGATAGAGAATGTTAAACCCTACTTACAGCATTTCACACTGTCTATTTATATTTAGATCACTTCATTAGGCATCTACTAACGCTCACTATATCCCCCTGGAACCCATTGGCAAAGGAGGGACATCAGGTGGGACAAACCCAGTTTTGGACAGCAAAAGAGAGCCGGATTACCCGACTCTCTCAAATACGAATTAGCTATGGTGGTGGGGATGCCGGGACTCGAACCCGGACGCTGTTAAGCACATGATCCTAAGTCATGCTCGTCTGCCAATTCCGACACATCCCCAAGGGTTACGGCATAAGTGTAGGGTTCCAAAATGCAGTGGTGAAGTGGTGACCCGCCTCGGACTTGAACCGAGAACCTAATGATTAAGAGTCATTTGCTCTGCCAATTGAGCTAGCGGGCCGCACATAGAAACGATACAGGGGACTCACGGCGAGCGCAAGTATTTTACGGTAGAATCTGGCCAAAGCATCACCACGGAGGAGCAGGTGCCGGATTTACCAAAAATTACCCTGACCACCGTCCAGGATGCTCTCCTGGCGTGGTTCAAAGCAGAAAGCCGCGCACTCCCATGGCGAACAACGCGTGACCCCTACGCCATCATGGTGTCAGAGGTGATGCTTCAACAGACCCAGGTAGACCGCGTAATCCCCGTCTACTTAGCCTTTCTCAAGCAATTTCCCGCCTTCCACAATCTGGCCGACGCTCCTGCCGCCGATGTCATTAGAGCGTGGGCCGGCATGGGCTACAACCGTCGCGCTATGAATCTCCAACGGGCGGCGGAGCAGGTCACAGAATTGTACGAGGGTGTGCTGCCATCCGACCTGAAGGCGCTGCGTGGGTTGCCCGGTGTCGGCGAGTACACGGCAGCTGCATTGGCGTGTTTTGCGTTGGGCCAAGAGGTAGCTGTCATCGATACCAACGTCCGTCGAGTGCTAGGGCGAGTGTTCTACGGGCCGGAGGGAGCACCGGAGAAAGAGTTGGCCAACATCGCTGCGCAAGCGCTCCCGGATGGTGAGGCGTGGAATTGGAACCAGGCGCTGATGGATCTTGGCGCAACAGTCTGTACGTCCCGGCGTCCCACCTGCCTTTTGTGCCCTATTCGTTTCGACTGCCTGGCCGCGGGGGCATTCATGGCGACAAATGGCGCAGTAGCCGAATCGCGCGCCCCATACAAAACGAAGCCAGCGAAATTCAAGGGCTCAAGCAGGTACTATCGTGGCAGGGTGGTTGACCACCTCAGGGGCCTCTCGGACGGGGAGTCGTGCGACCTACCAACGTTGGGGGCCGCGGTCAAGCCTGACTACATTGCTAACGACCAACCGTGGCTACTGAAATTGCTTCAAGGGCTGCGACGCGATGGCCTTGTCGCGATGCGGGGTGAGGGCTCAACAGTGACAGTCAACCTTCCCATATAGTCGGAAGCGCTTCAAGGGAGAGTAACCAAAAGGAGCAGCAGAAACCCCGTTGGGTAACCGCCAGGTCACACGGGACCAGGGCCTAAACCCGGTTAAGTCCGTTTGAAATAGCGCTCAAGGTTGTTAGCGCTGAGGTGGAGCATCGTCGGACGACCGTGTGGGCAAGTATGTGGTTGTTGTGTCTTTTCCAGCAGGCGAACCATCTCCACCATCTCCTCATGGCTGAGCACCAGGCCGGCCCGCACCGATCCATGGCACGCAACCGTGGCAGCAATGCGATCTTCCCAGGTGGAGAACTCCACAGCCTCGCCAACACCGTCGAGCAATTCGATGAACGACTTCGCTGGCCCCTTAGTGGCCAGCACTGCAGGAACGCCACGTAGCAGGTACGTCCTATCGCCAAAAGGCTCCAGGTCCCAGCCGTATTGGGCCAGCACCTCGCCTTGTTCGTGGACCGTCTCCGCCTGAAACGACGTCAGTTCAACCGTTACTGGCTCCAACAACCCCTGCACCTCTGGGTTGTGCGTGGCCGCGGCAGTTTTCAAACGCTCGTACATCACGCATTCGTGGGCAGCATGCTGATCGATGAGGTAGAGTCCGTTCGGCCCCTCGGCCACGATGTAGGTCTCCTGACTCTGGCCCAGCACCCGCAACGTCGGCAGCGCATCCATCATGGGAAACGCGTTCTGCGCTGCAGGTTCAGGCATACCGAGCTGTGATTGCGTGGTTGCATCGACAGTTGAGCCCGACGAGAAGCCGCCCCACACTCCGTGGCTACGCTCTGGCAATCGATTCGCAGCTAGCGTCGACGATGCACCCGGGTTCGATGCAGCAATGCCTATCTCCGGCACCGGCGACCCCGCCACAATGGTCTCACGAACGGCACGTTGGAGGACGCTGAACACATCGCCCTCAACGCGGAAGCGTACCTCTGATTTTGTTGGATGCACGTTCACATCCACATCCTCTGGGAGGACATTGACCATCAGAATCGCCAGCGGGAAGCGGTCGCCGGCCATCATCCCGCGATAGGCCTCTGTGACGGCGTACGTAAGCGTCCGGCTCTGGATAGGGCGTTGGTTGACGTAAAGGCCTATATAGCTACGATTGGCGCGATGAAGGTCCGGTGCGCTGACCAGCCCGGTCACGCTGATACCGGCATCGCTGTTGCGCTCCATAGCCAGCAAAGCTTGGGCGATCTCACGGTTGTAGACGGCGGCCACAGCCTCACGGATATCGCCGTTTCCGGGCGAGGAGAAGGCGTTTCGCCCATCGGAGTCGAGGTTGAAGCGGATTGATGGATGGGCCAGCGCGTAGTGGGTCATGACTGTGTGGATGCGCGAAAGTTCTGACTTGGCTGTCCTGAGGAACTTCCTCCGTGCGGGAACCTGCTCGAAGAGCTTCTCGACGGACACGGTGGTGCCCACCGGACCTCCTCGTGGCTCCTGCCGAAGTGCTCGCCCATTACTGGCCTCCACAA
>Ga0209501_10006794_pt1 | contig 10200 bp, 12 predicted proteins | sample ArcticOcean_MG_C_4_FD_187434 | JGI IMG/M metagenome (GOLD analysis project Ga0209501, IMG submission 187434) | Marine microbial communities from western Arctic Ocean - ArcticOcean_MG_CB4_134 (SPAdes) (version 2) | ecosystem: Environmental > Aquatic > Marine > Oceanic | place: Arctic Ocean...
GCTTCCGCTGCGGGCTCTGCTACAACTTCAGGAGCTGCTACAGCCGCCGAAGTGGCTTCGCCCGAACTTACGGACGCGTCATTATTCTGTTCAACAGGCTGATCCACTTTTGTGGTCTCTGCCTGACTATCTGGGGTGTCTGCTGTCGCCAATACGAAATCCTCGTTCAAATGATCAACCGACTTCGTCTGAAATCGGATATTCCATTATATGAACTACGGAACCAACCCGCAAAGTGCGTTTCAATACAAAATCCCTGTTAGAAAGCCTGTATCTACACGCATTCGAGTTAGCTCACGCAACAAACTTACTAACTAACACCTGAAAACTCACTTGGGGCTGTCACATAAGAATCATGTGTGTACACCGGAGCAATCCAGTTTGATTAAAGCCCAAGCACCCCAAAAACACGAGACAACCCCCGACAAAAACAGCACGCCTGATCTCTGCCCTACCATCCCTCCTTTGGGCCAAAAAGCCGCAGGCACGACCAAGGGAGGCCAGATTGCCGCTCGCGACAAGTCGTCCTACGACGCCAGAGCCAAACGCTACCCCGCCTACCCGCGCTAAACTAAACTCCATGCCCACACCAAAGGTCTACATCGACGGCTCAGCTGGCACCACCGGACTCAGAATCCAGGACCGGCTTTCACAGCGCGAAGATATCGAACTCTCGGTCCTCGCCTACGAAGACCGCCGCGACACCGGTAAACGACGCGCCGCCACCGCCGAAGCCGACCTCACGATCCTCTGCCTCCCCGACGATGCAGCCATCGAAGCCTCCGCATGGGCCAAAGAAGAAAACACCAAAGTCGTCGACGCCTCAACAGCACACCGCGTTAACGACGAATGGGCCTTCGGTCTACCCGAAATGACCCCAACCCAGCGCGAAAAAATCATCAACGCACAGAACGTCTCAAACCCCGGCTGCTACCCAACCGGAACGATCCTCAGCATCCGCCCACTCATCGAAAACGGACTGGTCGGCAAAGACGCGCCAATCACAATCCACGCCCTCTCCGGCTACTCAGGCGGCGGCAAAAAGCTAATAGAAAAATGGGAAGGAGGGCAACCCGATCTCGAAAACCTGCCCTTCGAATCGCCCTACGCACTCCACACCATCCACAAACACATACCCGAAATGACCAAGTACGCCGGCCTCACCTACGAACCACAGTTCATGCCCTCGGTCGGACCCTTCATCACCGGAATGCGCCTCGAAATCCCGCTCCACAAATCCGTGCTGGCGAAGAACGCCACAGCAACCGAAATCTCGGAAGTTCTCGACCAACGCTACGCCAACGAACAGTTCGTCAAAATCCACGGAATCGAAGAAGCCCTCGCCTACTCCGACCCCGCATTCGACCCCCGCGCAACAAACGACACCAACCGCTGCGACATCTCAGTAATCCCAAACCCGCTCGGCCACGCCCTAATAGTCATCCAAATCGACAACCTCGGCAAAGGCGCCTCCGGAGCAGCAATCCAAAACATGAACCTAATGCTAGGACTCCCAGAAAATAGCGGTCTTCGGTCGTAACTGTCCCCCTTCTTTGGGCCAAAGGCCGAAGGAAGGGCTAGGGGCCGCGTCGAAGACATGACGTGACCAAGTGCGAATGCACGCCCAGAACCAAAACGAGACTGCAGCTAACGACCAAGTCATCCGATGACGCCAGAGCTAAACGCCCACGCGAACTCGCATAATCCACTCTTCAGCCTAGTGACTCATCCCCCCAAACAAGGTACAAGTACCAACATCCCGAACTAACAGCCAACGCGCCAGCAACGACATGAGGCAAACGTAATGAAAATTGAACGAGTCGAATCCATCCTTTCTGGCAGCGCCCACTACGTGAAAATCACCACCGACACCGGCATCACCGGCATCGGCCAATCATCCTGCTGGGCATACCTCGAGGCCGTCGACAAAATTATCGAAAAGTTCAGCGGATACCTCATCGGAAAAGACCCACTACAGATCGAACACCACTGGCAGTACCTCTACCGCATGGGACCCTTCAGAGGCTCAGCCCTCACAGGCGCAATCAGCGCAGTCGACATCGCACTCTGGGACATCAAAGGAAAGCACTTCCAGGCACCCGTATGGGAACTGCTCGGCGGCAAAGTAAGGGACAAAGTACGACTCCACCTCCTCATGGGAGCCGTCACGCCACCAAACGGCTCCACCGAACGACCCGACATCCTTCGCTACAGCGCTGAAACGGCCGTCAAAGAAGGCTTCACAGCACTGAAGACCGACCCACTGCCCGACGGATTCGAATCGATGACCCTCCCAAGGCTCATCCACGACACCCGCGAAAACGTTGCCGCAATGCGAGAAGGAGCCGGTCTCGACTGCGACATCATCCTCGAAATGCACCGCAAGCTAACGCCAATGAACGCCATCGCACTCGCCGAACATCTCGTCGAATTTCGACCGCTTTTCTACGAAGACCCCGTGCAGATCGACTCGATCACCTCACAGGGCGAAATCGCAAGACGCACAACGCTTCCAGTCGCAAACGGCGAACGAATGCATACAATTTGGGAGTTCAGGGAGCTACTCGAACAGGGCGGCAGCCAGTACATACGACCCGACCTCGGACTCGGCGGCGGAATCACACACGTGAAGAAAATCGCCGCAATCGGCGAGTCCTACCACTCAGCCCTCGTCACCCACAACTTCTTGGGACCCGTCGTCACCGCAGCCTCCTGCGCCATCGATACGTCAATCCCAAACTTCCTGACCCAGGAATACTCGAAAGGCGACGAAGGACCCGAGAACGCCATGTTTACCCGGGCATGGCAGCGTGAAGGCGGATACATACCCGTTCCAGACGCAGTCGGAATCGGTATCGAAGTCGACTACGACGCACTCGAAGCCGTCTCATGGAACCCACGACAGCTTGGCTCCCCAATCAGGGTCGACGGATCAGTCGGCTTCTCGGTCTAACCCCAGCCCAAAAACACGTCGTTAACCACCACTCAAACGGCCAGCGATTCTCGTCAACACCGAGGCATAAACAGCAAGTACCTCGGCATCGACCGCGCCCGGCCATTGATCAGATTCCCGTTGAAAAAACGCATGATTCCCAATCACCGAATCGAACTCGACAATCGTCATCCTGAACTCGCCTGCTCTGAGCAAAGTCGAATGGGATTCAGGACCTCGCCCCCATTATTCCTTCTCCCCGAACGAGAAGGTTAGGCATGTACTGAACCCATCGAAGTGTTGAGGAGGAACGCGACACGACAACAACACAACACAACCGCTCAGAAAACGCCGCACGCGGCCTCAGAAAAAGTCGCACGCTACCTCAAATAACAGCGACCTCCACCGAGAGAATCGGCGGGAGCGTCCCCGCAACCTCAAACCAACTCTCACCCTCATCACGAGAACCATAAAGAACACCCGACTTCGACCCCACATACACCCCAACCGGATCAAGCGAATCCACCGCCACGCTCTCCCGCAAAGTGCTCAAATAAGCGTTCTCCTGCGGCAACCCATCGGTCAAAGCGCACCACGAACTGCCGCTCTCCTCCGACTTGAACACCCTGAACGACCCGCTTGAAGCCGACCGGAAATCACCGCTGTGATTCGGAATCAACCAAACGTGACCCGACTTACGAGGATGACTCCCAATCGGAAATCCAAACAACTCTGGCAACCCCTCGCCAATGTCTTCCCACGTATCACCAAAATCGGGGGTCTTGAACACCCCTAAATGGTGCTGCATGTACTGAACAGCCGGATCGCTCGCATCCACCACCACCACCTTATGAACGCAGTTATCAGCCTCGGTGTCGTACTCAATATTGTCTTCGTCGATCACGTTCGGCCTATCACCAAAAGGCAGGCCATCCGTCTTCCTCACCCAGGTCTCACCGCCATCATCCGTCCGGAAATACACAGCTGCCGAAATACCAACAGCCATACGACCGGCATTGTCTGTATCGAGGATGATCGTATGCAAACACAAGCCGCCAGCGCCCGGACCCCAATTGGGACGAGTCGGCGTCCGCTGCAACCCAGCATTCTCGTGCCACGTTCTCCCGCTATCGTCCGATCGCCACAACGAAGCCGGCATCGCCCCCAGATAAACCACCCCCGGCTCCGACTCACGACCCGGCTGGATGTTCCACAACTTCTCCATCACCAGACCTGAGCCTTTTTCGAACCGAGGATTCTTCTCGGATGTCTCCCATGTCTCGCCAAAATCAGTCGAACGAGAAACCTCAGGACCGTAAATATCGTGATTCTCAACCATGTAAATCGTGCCGTCACGACCATCAAACGTCATGTGATCCACAGAAGAACCACGCCCGTGCGGACCACTCACATCCCACTTCTCACCCGCCGAATCCGAAGTGAGAATAAACCCACCCTTATTGGTCCCAACAAACAAAGCAACCCGCTCACCCATAACCAACCCCCAATCACCCAAACGCAGTCACCGTCATCCTGAACTAGATTCAGGACCTCTCTCCCCCCATATTCCTTCTCCCCGAGGGAGAAAGTTAGGCACGTACTGAGCCTGTCGAAGTATTGAGGGGGAATGTCGACACAGCAACCCACCCCACAACTCAGCCCCCAGGCCCAACCCGAACCGAACGACTCGCAAACCGATACAGCGCAACAATCACCATAATCAGCGCTAATCCGTGAGCAAGCACAAAGGCTGCCGAAAACAGCCTGGAAATTGTGAACACTTCACTACCCTGGATAAGCCATCCCATCAAAGGCAGCGCAAGAGCCGAAACGAACATAATCGCCAGACCAGCAACGAAGCCACGATACGCAAGCCTCATCTCTGGCCAGCCATGCCGACGCCATGCTCGGCGCGCAATCACCGCACCAACAACACTCAGACCAATCGACAACACAATCAGAACCAGAACGAAGAAACCGGTCAAAATACTCATCGGTCGCCAGACTCCCCAGGCTCGCCAACCGCCACTAGGGCCACAGCCGCGATCATTTTGCGAAGCGCCACAACCGCTAACACCGACCCGATCGAAGAAGCGACCCCGACAAGCTGCTGGCCAAGATCATTCGCAGAATAAGTTCGCTGATCAAGCAGCACAGGCACAAGAATCTGGCGAATAGCCAGAATCACCACGACCAACCCGAATCCAACTACCGCCCACGTCGTCCCACGCAGCCTGAACCGTCGCCGAGCGATGAACATGAGCACGAGCCCCGTAACCGGCGCAATCCAACTAACAACCGATCGGATGACCTCAGAAATCTCTTCCATAACTCCCCTTCAAAACAAGCAAACACCGTCATCCTGAACCAGATTGAGAACCTCTCACCCCCCAGAAGCTACACCCCCACATCCCGGCCAACACCAGCAACAGCCGGACCCGTGTTAATCCCAAACCGCATCTCCAAATTCCGCCCCGTCTCCGACCGACGCCTACTCAAATACGCACACATTTCCAAAGCAACCCTAACCAGCGCCACAGGATGATCCGGCTGAACCTCAGGCACACCCGCCGCCACCAGATAGTTATCACCCGAAGTCGAAATCTTCTCCACCCCATGGCGGATCGTAATCGCATCGAACTCCGTAAACACCTCGTTCAACAACCCCACCATCTCCTCAGGAGAAAGAGTCGTAGCCAACACCGTCGAACCCACCATATCGGCAAACAAAACACTCACCGAATCGAACCGATCAGCAACATTCTCCGTCCCATCCTTCAACCGAGCCGCAATCTTCGCCGGCAGCACGTTTTCCAACAATTTCTCAGAACGACCCCGCTCATAATCCACCAGCTCCTAAGCCACATCGTTCTGCTTCACGAAATATGCCAGCAAGAAGAACGCAATAGACGACGGACCCGCAATATTCCCTGCAAACAAGGTCAGCCTCGCCCACACCGGAACGTTGTTAGCGTGATCCAGAGAAGAATCGATCAAGGCCCCGAATACCACGGCCGCAATAAACACCAGGAACCAGAAAATCGACATCCGCTTGCTCGAATAAACAATTGCACCCATAGGCGTAACCAACGCCCAAATCACCACACCGCTTGAACTAACGAACCCGCCAAGCGCAAGCATCAAAAACAACGGCAGCAACAGGTTGAGCGACAACGGAAAAAACTCGAAGAACCTGTACTTGCCCCCCATGCGATAAACAACGATCTTCAGAATCGTTAGTGGCGTGTACAGAAACGGAATGATCGACCTCAAAGCCTCGTCGGCCACCAGGTAAATCAAACCCCAGCCAATCGCAGCCGGAATCACCAGGATCGCCGACAAAATTGCAGTGGATTTACGAAGGTGAATCTGCTCGGAATCACGAACATCGTACGTAACAGCGTTGGCGAACCTGAAAAGCCCCGTGCCAACACCCCGAAAAGGCTACCTTACTTCAAACTTGCTCGTCTCACTCCCAACCTCAAGCGATTACCGTGCAGTGATCGATTCTGGAGTCTCCGACTTCTCAGCGGAAGTTGAAGTCAAGGTCGACGACTATGGTGACCAGATGTTTGGCGTAGTCGCTCGCTACTCTGGCGAACACGACTGGATCATGGCTTTCCATGATGGAGCCAACCACATCGTTCTCGGCAAAAAGGTCAACAACGAACTCGCTAACGGCGACAAAGTCGATCCAGAAAATCTACATGCCGGCGGATTCCAGGAAATGGGCCGTTTTGCAATCGACATGAGCGAACGGAAGAAAGCTCACAAGATCAAAATAGTTACCAGCGGCGACACCATCCAGGTCTACGCTAACGGTGACCTGATTCTTACTAGACCCGAGACTGACCACACCGACAACCCCAACGCCACCAAAGTCGGAGTCTTCTCCCGAGCAGTCGGCGTAAACAGGTTCGACAAGTTCACTGTCAGCCAGGACGGCGGCGGCGGCGGTAAGGGCGGCGGAAAGCCAAGTAAGAAAGGCGCTTCAGCACCAGAGCCTTCAACAGCCCCCGGTGGTGACGATGACGATAAAGACAAAGGCAAAAAGGGCAAAAAGTAACCCACCAACCCCAACGCCTACAACCTGATCAACAAAAGCAAAACGCCGACCACAGCCTCACCCCCCGCCCGTCAACACCTGCCCCTCAGGCAACTCGCCCGCCATCCACGCCCGCACATTCTCCAACGATAACTCCATAAAACTCTCAATCGCACTCACCGTCGAATAACCCAAATGAGGCGCAAGCAAAACGTTATCCAGCGTCAACAAAGGATGATCCGCCCGCACCGGCTCAACGTCATAAACATCCAACGCAGCCCCCCCAATCTGCCCATCGCGTAAAGCCGAAATAAGCGCACCCTCATCAACAATCGGACCCCGCGAAGTATTCACCAGAAACGCCGAACTCTTCATCAACCCGAACTCACGCCCAGTCACCCACCCACGACTCAAATCCGTCAGAGGAACGTGGATCGAAAGAATGTCCGACTCACCAAACAACTCATCCCACGAAACATACTTCACACCATTCGCCGCAGCCCGCTCAGCATCCAGCGTCGGCCCCCACGCAATCACATCCATATCGAAATGATTCCCATACCCCGCAACCATCGTCCCCAACCTGCCCATACCCAGAATCCCGAGCTTCTTACCACCAAGCCCCTCAGCCTGCCGAGTCTGCCACCGACCCTCCCGCATCTGCCGGTCCTCCCACGCAATGTGCCTCGAAACACCCAGAACCAAAGCCCACGCCAACTCCGCAGTGCTATTCCCACGAGCAGCCGGCCCGCCAGAACCGCCCGTTACACAAACCGTGATACCCATCTCGGCAGCCTTATCCAGATCGACATTCGCCTGACCCCGACCCGTCCCCGCAATCAACTTCAAATTCGGCAACCCTTCCAGCACCTCAGCAGGAAACCGAGTCCGCTCACGAGTCGTCATCAACACGTCATACGGCTTCAATCGCTCGACAATCGCAGCAGACTCAACCAACGTGTCGTAAAAGAAATCCACCGACGCCCCACTCAACAACGACCAATCGACCATCCCCTCAGCAACCCGCCAGTAATCATCCAAAACCGCAACCCGAACATCACCCATAAAAACCCTCCAACACCTCGTAAACCGCCAATACTACCCTCATCTACCAAAATCCCTTCTCCCGGAGGAGAAGGTTAGGTTGAGGGAGAAAGCCAACTATGCCCGCACCGCCCAACCTCGCACAACCCGCGTGCAACAAAACCCAAAACCACCTAAACTACCGCCTCGCCAGATAGGCGGAAAAAACATGAAGTAAGAGGCTGACCATGACGTTTGTATCCATACGAACCTACAAAGCGAAAGACCAAAAACTCGACGCCGAAACCATCAAAAAAGTCGAAACAGGATTTGCGCCAATCATCAAAAACGTTCCCGGGTTTCAAGCCTACCGACTTATCGATTCAGGCAACTACTCGGTATCAAGCGTCTCGGTCTACGACACCGAGGAAAGCGCAAACGAATCCAACGAAAAATCCCGTGAATGGGTAGCCGAAAACCTCGCCCATCTCATCGACGGACCAGCAACCGTATTCAACGGCGAAGTGATCTTCAGCCAAATGGCCTGAAAATCAGCAACAAGTCCCGATCAAATCGGGACGCCAGAGCCTGCCCTGTCCTACCATCCATCCTTCGGGCCTAAAGCCGCAGGCACGACCGAGGGAGGGTAGATTGCGGCTCGCGACAAGTCGTCCTACGACGCCAAAGCTAAACGCTAAACGCCAAACCCCCTAACCAGCAATCCACTCCGAAGAAACAAGAATAATGCTGTCGTTACCATCGATCTTCACCAGATAGTCGACAACATCCGGCATGCTCTCCTCATCCGCACAACCCAGACACCTCAACACAACAGCCGACATCCCATGAAGATCAAACGCCGGATGCTCAACAGGAAGGGTTAGCTCGACCCGCGTTCCGTCAATAATTGATGACCTGAACCGGTTCCTCATCATGTGACACGACCTGCAATGTGCGTTTGAATATCAAACTTCGCCAGTCTAAAACTCGCACAACTCACATGAACCAACCATGAGCGAACCACCCATCACATCAAACAGGCAACACAATCCCAACCGGATCCTCGCCCGCCATCAGCAACTTCGCATTCCGAACAGCGCTATCGATACTCTTCTCACGCGCCTCAATGCTCGACCCCGCCCGATGCGGCAGCAACACAACGTTATCTCGGCCAATCAAAGCGTTGCTCATCTCAATCGGCTCAATCTCCGTAACATCCAAACCAGCACCAGCTATCTGCCCCGCATCAAGCGCACGAATCAACGCAGCCTCCTCCATCACAGGACCCCGGCACGCATTCACCACAATCGCACCCGGCTTCATCATCGAGAACTCCCGATCCGACAAAATCTTCTCCGTCGAACGGTCCAAAGGCACATGCAAACTAATCACATCCGACGTCTCAATCAACTCATCGAAATCGACCTTCGTTGCACCGGCCGCAGCCTCATACTCTGACGAATAACTGGTTATATCGGCGTAAACAACCTCACACTCCCACCCCTGCAACCGCTTCGCCACTCGAGACCCGATCTGCCCAAGCCCAATAATCCCAACGCGCTTGCCGGTCAGCTCATGGAACCTCGCCCAGTCCGTGCCGAAGCCCTCGGCGTAACTGCCCTTATTGTTCGTCTGATCCCACTGAACCATCAGGTACCGGTAAGTCGAAACCATCAGCACCACAGTCACCTCAGCAACCGCAACAGCATTACCGCCCATATTGTTCGCAACACGAATACCCATCTCCGACATCCCAACCTTGGGAATCGAATCCGTCCCCGCGCTCAACGTCTGGATCAGCTTCAAATTAGGAAACTTCTCAGCCGTCTCAACACTCCGAACCCCAGCACCACCAACAACCATGTCAGCATCGCGATGCGACTCGTCTATATCGGCAACATCAATACCCTGCGTATACGCAGCAACTTCCATGTCGCTCCCCACAGCAACCCGGAACCTCTCGGCCTCCCACGGCTCCTGGTGTAAGAAAATCGCCTTGAACTTCGCCATCGGTAACCAAACTCTCCCAATTCGAAACAACGCCAGATACAACGCACTAAGCAAGGCGCAAATACTATCCCTCGACCCCACCATAGTCGATGGGCAAGTCGGGCTCATTACACCCGAACAAATCAGGGCGCGGCAAACCCCAGAACCAACGCATAATTCGCAAGAATCGTTCCCCAAACGCCCCGAACAA
>Ga0209501_10006795_pt1 | contig 10198 bp, 12 predicted proteins | sample ArcticOcean_MG_C_4_FD_187434 | JGI IMG/M metagenome (GOLD analysis project Ga0209501, IMG submission 187434) | Marine microbial communities from western Arctic Ocean - ArcticOcean_MG_CB4_134 (SPAdes) (version 2) | ecosystem: Environmental > Aquatic > Marine > Oceanic | place: Arctic Ocean...
AATTTTATAATTAAATTTAACACTATCTTCCATCTTATCACCTTTAGCAAAAGGTTTAGCAGTAACGCCAACAGAATGACGAGTATTTTCACACGCTGTCAATCCACCTATTAATAAAACTACAAATAAAAATACAATTAAATATCTCATCACTCATTCTCAACCTTTTGCTTCTTCTTATTCTTATTCTTCTTATTCTTCTTATTCTTCTTCTTTATTTCTTGATTAATAACCTTTTTGTTTTGTTTCTTTTTTAACTGTTTAAGTTTTTGTTTAACAAAATTTGTATTATGTTTAATCTGTTTAGATAAAACTTGTTGTCCTTGTTGGAGTTTAAAAATGTTTTCTTTCATACTCCACGTTTCGTGAAGATTCCAACCAACCAACGCAATCAATGCGGCTAATGCCATTCCAATTATTTTATCTTTTAAATCCATTTTTATATCCTATACCTTTTTATCCTTTCCACCATTTCTAAATATTTGTGTACCTTTAATTCCAAAAATACTAGCAACTACCAGAATCCACAAATTTGTAAACCATTTGGGAAGATTGGCAAAGTGTTCAAAGAAAAGATTTACCTTCTCCATAGCTTGCGGGTTGTCACTGAAAGTTGCCCAGGCAAGAACCAGTATTGGGATACTTAGTAATCCCAAAACAAATTCATCCTTATAGTCGTTTTGCCGAGCCTCTAGAAGCTTGCCATTATATTCTAATTCACCACGAGCTTGCTTCTCTGCTGTTAATAAAGCAGCATCAGACATAGCCTGTTTTGTTCTTTGTTTATTTTGGTATATATGGCTTCCAGTTTTTAAAGCCATCTTTACTAATCCGAACCACATAAAATTATATAGCGGCTATGATAAGTATTACAACTACAACACCTACGCCAATCACAATCTTTTTATGAGCTTGCCACATATGTTTAACTTCGTCTATTATTATTTCCATGTTATCTCCTTATGTTAATATACTTATTAATGTTATTATTGTTGCACCTAGACCACCTATAATCCACCATAGAAGTCTATCTATTTTACCATGGAGGCTATCAATATCCTGGTGCATATGTTTTAAATCGTTTGTTCTAATTGTTAGTATTGCCGTCTTCAGCCCTTTAATGTGCCCATAAAGAGCAATGATATGTTCATTTATTGTTCGAGGCTGTTTCATAATTAATCCAAATAATAATAAAAGTTCTCTAAGGTTTCATCTACAATTTGAGTCTGCCTAAATTTACTTTTTTTATCTGTTGTTCGTTCTTGAATATCAGTAAAGTTTCTTTTATATCTATTTATAACTTTAAGCTTAAAACTTTTAGGATCAATCCCATACTCGTTCCAGGCTGTATCATAAGCCCAGTCTGGAATATCCCCAACACCCCAATCAGCAAAGCTTTCTGAAATCACATAATTTAAAAGATTATCAAATGATGCTATCGCATCTCTTTTAACTAATGTTTGAGTATAGATCAATCTCATCATTAAAGTTTCGTCAAGAGGTCTTAATGATAAAAATCTTCTAATCCAATCTCCTTTAGTTCTATAGAACGTTCCTCTATTTTTTTTAGCATCAATAGTTACAAGATATTTTTTAAGTGCATACTTATCATTTCCTAAAAGTTCTAGAAAAGGATTATCAATTCCAGCATAGTAGGCTTCAATATATCCATGAAAGGAAGTTGGAGCTGATAGTTTATAGAACGCCTCAACATCCGCTGAACTTGCTTTTTTTGATTCCAATAAAATTTTCCAAAGAAGACCATTTCTGGGTCCAAGGAATCCTTGGGTTAAACCAATGTTTCTTCCTCTAAAATATTGATATGCCCTAAGTGGATTCAACCCTAAGTAATCCAAACCAGGAACACTAAATAGATCTTTAACTGAAAGTCCTGGAGCAGCTAAAGTCGCAGTCATATCTCCACCTAATATAGCACTCGGTACACCAACTTTAAAAAATAAAGGAAGATCTGAAGTAAGTGTAAATTCTGAAATGGTTGGAATTTTTATATTCCATAAATTTTCTGTAACAACCGAAGCCTGTCGAAGTAAAAAATCAGCCTGATTTACTGCAATAACTCCTGTCAATCCAGCTACAGTAATCATTGAAATACCATAAGCTGCAGTTGCAGAGTAATCTCCTGTTCTCTTTCCATCTTTAATATGGGTAAGGAACTGAGCAAAATAGTTACTTAGAAATGTTTTAAAGAGACCTGCTGGTTTTCCTAAATGTCCAAGTACAGCTGGTCCATACATTAAAGCACGTTCAGATAAATGATATTCAACCATTACTTTATTTGCCATGTAAGCGGCTCTATATTTAGAAGTATTGTGTGAAAGACCAGCTTCTTTAAAGAAATGATATATCATTAAGCCAGCATTTAACCGACTATTCATTTCAATTGTTGCTACTAAATTTCTACCACTTACATATCCAGAAATAGTTCCGATATTTAATGGACTAACTTTTGTTGAAAAATTAGATTGCTGATCCATAAACTCTCTTAAAAAAGCTGCAGTTACTAAACCCGTTTCTCCAAAAGTTTTAATTGCGTCCCGTTCAAGTTTATCAGGGGTAAATAAAGCCTTCTGAGATTTGATCATAACTTTCCCAATATCAACATTGGTATAACCATCAGCTTTTAATCCTATAAGCTTTGGAACAACCATTTGATAGGGTTGAATACCTTGGGAAGCTGCGAATCTAAAGTTAAACCATAGTAAACGAAGGTGAAGTTGAAGATTATTTAATCCTCCAAAAAACTTTGAGATACCTGTATCTCCAAATACTTTAGTTGCATTCTCTATAAAGAGATCCAGCTTGTGTTTAGGTAATGAACCTGTGAAATTATCTAAGTATTGCTTACTAAGTATTTTTGTATTATTAAAATTTCTACTAATCCATTTCTTATTAAATAGAGTTCTATGAAATTCATTTAATCTTGCATACTCAATTGCTTGAATTCCACCTGTAATTCTTTGTGTGTATGCCTTTAAATAATTATTAACTCTTTCTTTAGCTGTAGATTCTACGGAACCAATATAACCTTTAACATCTCTTCTTGTCTTTCCGTACTTAGCATATTGATTTCTACGTTTTAATAATTCTTTACCAGATAACTGCATCATTTCAACAGCTGCAGTTTGACCTTTAGCTTTTAGTAAAGCTATATTATCATAAAATAGAGAAAGATTTGAATTATATTCTGTTAACCTTTTTCTTTGGACAATATTAAATTCTGCATTTGGAAATTCTTTTGCTTTTGCTTCTTGTATTTCGTTAATTTTTTTGTTAGTATGTGCTGCATACACGGCATCGGGTTGAGCATTTTTAGTTTTTCCTTCCGTCCATACCCAAAGTTTAAAAGCACCATCCCAATTTCTCTGCATGTGATTGGGAATGACTTGAATTCTTTCGTAGCCTAAACCCTCAGCATGTTTATTAAAGAAATTAATAGCTTCCCTATCTCCCTTTCTCATTAGGCGGTAAGCATCAATTTGCTCTTTATCCAGCCTATAAGTTTTACCTAATTCTTTATCGGTAACTTCGTATTTAAAGGTACCATCCGATTTTTTTGTGGTATAATCTTCACCTTTAGCTTCCGCTTTTCCAGACTTATCACGTTCAATTTTAAAGCCTACTTGAATAATTTGATCAGCTTTATCTATAAATTTTCTTGCTAAAATTTCAAATTTAGTAAGTGCCCCTTCCTTACCTTTAACTGTTGTAAGAAATCTTCTAGCAGTAAGTGCTGGTATAAAAGTAGTTAAAGCATAATTATTTCTTTGAAAAAAATCAAAAATACTTTCTCCAGGTTGTCTTTTAGATCTATGTCCTTTGGGAGTTTTTTCTGGACTATATATTATAACTTGTACTAAATTTTCAATCTTGTTACGTACAACTGAAACCTCATCTACCAGTCGTCTATATAATAAGTTACCCCCTTTACCTGCATACCAGTCAGACACAAATTTACCTGGTAGTCCCTTTTGGGCAATTGCTGAGTTAGGGTTAGGGAGATCTTTTGCTGTTTCTAAATTTTTTAAAGTTGTATTCCAAACTTGTTCAATTGGACGTTGATCTAGACCATGAATAACCCCTGCCTGTTCTTCTAATGTGTACAGAACTTTTTCATAACGTGATCGTTCAACTTCAAACTTTTCAACTCGTGCTTCAAGGTTAGTTATATCTTGAGTAGTTAATCTTTCCCCACCCTGTTTCTTACCTTCTTGAATAATTGTTTTTGTTTGAATAATATAGTTATCGATTTCTTTAATATTGTGTAAAGTTTTAACATCTTCAGGAATAGATTCCCTTTCTTCTTTTGTTAATTCGGCTATTTTTTTTCCGTCTTTTAATTTAGCTATTATTTTTTCTCTTGGTAATTTTTTTTGTATTACTCGATCAAAAGCACCAAGAAGTGCCCAGGTTAATCCTGCAGCAACTCTTTTCTCTGAGTCGGCTCGACTCGTAGGAATAAATCCATCTCCTGCTGTAACAAATCCTAAACCAAATAGCATTAAAGATTTAATAGGAAGGTTTTTAACTTTACTTGCTCCGTATAAATATACTCCTGTTCCAAATCCTTTTACTGCTTCATTTGAAATTGAATCAGTTCCCCACATAGGGGCTTCATCAGCAACTCGAATAGCATCTGTTGCAGCAAAACTTAAAGGAAGTCTTAACCAACTATCTTTTAAAACTGGAACTCTTGAAGTTACAAGCATTGAGGGAATGTACTGAACTACTGCCCCAGGAACTTGTGCAATTTCTGCTAACAATCTATTTCCCAAACCCTGAGGTTCACCAATTGATTGAGCCTTTTTATAATATTCTAATGATGTTTCTTCTAAATATTCGCTAGCATATTCAAGCCAATCATTATCAACCGCAGCCTTACCATGCTTGTCAGAAAACCAATCTCTAAATCGATCCATTCCACCAGGAATTGCCCCAGCAAAAGCAGCTAAAGATGCTTTACCTATGTTCCAACCATAGGTTAAACTTTTAGAAATATTTAAGTCTCTATCTTTAGGAAGTACAGTATCCTTCTCAAAATTAGTATATTTCTTATCACTAGTTAAATACTTATTATAATCAATTGAAGATTTTACCTTCTTAGAAATAGGAATATCTTTATCTATTAATGAAGGTATCTTTTTCTCCTCTGTAGAAAAATAATTATTGTAATCAATTGAAGGTTTTACCTTATTAGGAATAGGAATATCTTTATCTACTAATGGGGGTGTCTTTTTCCCCTCTGTAGAAAAATAATTATTATAATCCATTTTTTTGTATTAAGTTATTATAGTTTAGCTAAATGTTTTTTCACTTCTTCTAATGATAAACGAATTGGTGGCTTAAGTAATCTTAGGTCTCCATTTTTAGCAATTGCATAGTGCTGACCATTAGGTGCTTTATAAATATACCATTCTGTTCCCTCCGAAACAACAAAATCTCCAATAATACCCGATTGATCTTCTTCATTAATAACACCAACTTTTAAATTCTCATTAAACTTTATTTTTGCAAGAAGTGCCCCAACTTTCTCTCCTGTTACTGTGGGGTCTCCACCTTCAGCATCTTTAGCAACATCTAATGCAGTGTTAATTAAACTTGTAAATTGTCTTTCAAATGCGTCACTTAAATTAATTAAAGACTCATAATCTGAAAGATGATCCTGATACTGTTTACCAGCTTTAATTAGAACTTCATCAGGTAGTGGTCGTGTGTCTTTGAGGTTATACCCCATTTGATCCGCCAAAACAATAGCTTCGTTTACCTTAGTCCATCCTGGCATTTGAGCTAGCTGGTCAGCAACCATTTGTTGTTTGTAAGGATTACTGAAGAATTTGTCCCAAACTTTACTATATAATTGTAGGCTACCATAGACAGGTAGAATTTCACGTCCAATTTCGTTTTGTCTTTTATCCGATAAGGCAAAAAAGTTCTCTCCTGCTCTAGCATTCCATTTAAGTATTGTACTAAATCCATGGTTGAGGATATCCTTTGCATCTTTAAATTCCTTGCCTGCTCCCCTATTAAATTCTTTAATTAGAGAAAAGGTAGCTACATCTACTCTTCCTTCTGATTTAATTCTAACTGGTTCTCCTACTGCTTCCGTTAAACCCTGTTCAAAGGCAACACCTGTTTGAGCTGTAATTGGTTCCCCAAATAAAAATTTCTGTGCTTTCTCTACACCTGTTGGCTCCTCATCTTTTTTATCTAAAAATAATTTAGATATACTACTGATAGCACCACTATTCATACTTTCAGCTGTAAGTTTTCTATTATCTTTTAGTTTAGTTTTTGCTCTGTCATAGCTTGTAGAAAATGCATTTTCAAAAAAGTCTGGATGAGTTTCTTTTAAAGTGTTTATATCTTTATCCTGTATCCATTTTATAAATCCTGGATGTGCTTTTTCAAGATTATCTCTAACATGATCAACAACTTGTGCAGTATTAACATCTACCAACATACCACTACGTTGTGCAATTTCAGCTGTCGGCATTCCAAACACAGACTCTACCGCATTATAGTTTGCTGCCTCAAGTGCAAGTGTCTTTTGATTGTCGTCAAATTGTAATGTAAGTTTTTTACTAACAGCATCAATAACTTCTCCGCTCTTCTCATCATACGCATCAGCAATTCGCTCTCTTTCTATAAGTGCACCTGTTGCAAAAGGTACTAAAAATCCTGCCATATTATACTTCCTCCTGAGGTTGTGGTCTTGTCATTAATCCTGGACCTGCTTCAGGTTTTGGTAATTCCTGTTTGATCCCTCCTGAAATTTGTTCCATCTCTTGATTAGCTGCTTTTAAATCTGCCATATCTTTTATAAATTTATTATTGGATAAATCCTCTAAAGATAATTTTAATTTACTAACTCCTGCTCGAATACCAACTGCTGCCACTAGTTTCATTAAGGGCTCAACAATCATGAATCCTACATCAGGTGTAAATTTTCCCTGCATGAATCCTCCAAATACTATAACTCTTACAATAGCTTCAACAGGTACACCTGCATCGAGCATTGTTATTAATTGTTCTGTGAATTCACCATCAGTAATCTTGTCATATAGTCCCTCTAATATTTCTTCAGGATCTGTCATTTGTGGTGGGTGTTCCCAAGGAGCATTCCCTGGTGTATCCGTTAGGGATTGTCCTGGTATAGGGGCTTCAAATTCGTTATAAGGGGATTCTGTAAAATTATCTTTCATAGTTTAACCTAATTGTTTTTGATAGTATTTAGCTTGTGCCATTCTTAAGGCTTTGTCATGATACTTATTCATAATGGTAGACATGTTAGTTGTTGCAGCTCCTGGTACTCTCCCTGTTTTAGCTTCTAAATTACCTAATGAAATTCTACCTCTTAGCTGTATTTTGGTATTTTGTAATTTATCAATCATTGTCATATAAGTTTTAAACTGGTCACGTCTCTTGTTACCTTGCTCTCCCCTACCTGACATAATGCCTGCAGTATCTTGTAATACCCTTATAATTTTTTCTTTAGTTGTTTCTTGATTTGTTTTTGGTTTTCGTTTTGGTAATATCATTATTATTTCTCCTTTTTATCGATTAAAGTCTTTAACAGCTTTTTTAACATCTTCTATTACAGCTTCTTTACCACCTTTTTTCTTTTTAATTTTATCTAAAATCCCTTTATCTGTTATACCAGAGAATTCTTTCCCTGCGGCATCCTTTAACATTAATTTTTCTGCAGCTGATCCTGGTTCTACATAGGCAAGTTTTATATTTTCCTTTTTAGGAAATACTGAAATAGCCTCCCTAGCAAATGCCTCAGTTTTTTTAGCAGCATTACTAAATATTATTTTTGTATTTTCTGTTATCATAATTTATATCCTATGTTTTTTTACTTTTCCCTATTTGATTAAAGGCTTCCATACCAAACTGCCCAAGTAAACCATAGAGTGCAGCTTTTTGTGCACTATTCTGTAGATCAAATGCAGTAGTTCTTTCTAAAGCAGCTATTGCCATATTGTGATCTCTATTACCTGTATTCTGAGAAGATGTTTGTACCCATGAAGCTTCATCCCTCCATTGTTGCCATAGTCCTGACATAGCAAAATTAGATAGATTTAACATATTCATAGCATTCGTCTCATTAGCTGCATTAACTGCTGTACTATTTGCTGTATTAATAGAACGTCTCCATACAGCATTAGACTGATCTATTACTCTTTGATTTTCTACATTAAATCTTCCCCGTGCATCTTCTAAAGTTTTATTAAACTGATTAATTGCTGTTTCTCTTTGAGCATTTGCATCAGCTAAAGCTGTAGTATTTTTAGCATTAAGTGCTGTAACTTTATTAGCTTCAGCATTAGTATACTGTGCCATTGCGTCTGTACGTTGAGCATTTTGTGTTTGTAAATTTGTATTTATTGAGTCATAAAATTGATTGACTTGATTCTGACTAGTTGCATTAAATTGTAATGCAGCGTTTCTAGCAGCATTATCACTTAATAATGTTTGTTGACTTGCGTGTAAATTCTGTAAGTTTGCTTGCTGGTTATTAGATAAATTAGTCATATCCATTTGTAAATAGGATTGAGCGTTAACAACAGCAGCTTGTTGATTATTACTTAAATTCTGAAATATAACTTCTTTATATGTTTGTGCATCTGCTGCAGCAATAGGTACAGAAGATCTAAGAATACCTTCAGCTAATGCTTCAGCTAACATTGTTGAGGCACCTAAGCCTCTAGCTTGCATAGTTGCTTTTGCAGCCTCTGCAGCTCCCCTTGCAAATGCAGGAAGATTACTACCCGATGCTAAGGAAGCTTCAATATCTGTTGTAATACTTTCTAATTGACCTCTAACCGTTGCCTTAGGATCTAAAGTACTAACTGCCTGTTGAGCAGCAGTCATTGGTTGTGTTAATGATCCTGTTGCCGCAGTCATTGTAGGTGCTGTACCTACTACTTGACCTGTATATGCAGATGATGCTGTAGGCGATAAAGCCCCAACTGCCGTAGCTGTAGGTGCTGTTGCCGCAACTGCTGTGGGTGCTGTTGCAGCCCCAGCTTGTGCTGCTAAAGTCCCTGTTACTCCAGGTGTAGCCAATAACTCGTTTGTTTGAATATTTTGTGATTGTGGAGTTATTGATGTACCTTGAGGTAAACTAGGTGTACTTAATAGGGAATCAATTAAAGTAACAGCAGATTTACTGCCGACTTGTTCTGTTTGCCCTGGTGCCAGAGCACCTGTTGGTAATACTGTTTTTGTTGCCATAATTATCTTCCTTGCCCTCTATATTTTTTTATCCTTAAATTTCTTTTATTGGGTTGTTTTGATAGTCGTCCTTTTCTTTTTCTTCTAGTTTGTTTATTATAATTACTTACACCGAACTTAGGTAACGCCATTTTATTTAGGAATACTTGTTTTAACTGCTGCTACTGCTGTTTTCCAACTATCTATTCCATCATCATAGATTTTTTCTAATTGGCTTTCCCAAGTACCATAAGCTTTTCTTCTTAAATCTAAAACTACTCTAGCAACAACAGCGTCATTAATTGTTAGACCCCATTCTTGGCAATAAGTAAAATCAAACCCATCTGGTACTGTGTCTAATAATTCTAAACTATTGTGTGTGTCTTTAGATAATAATAAAAACGCATCATTACTTGGTGTTTGTGCTATTATTGTACAACCAGTTCTATCAATTGGTTCATCAGGTGTACCAAAAAATGTTCGCCAGTTTGTATTCTCAATCTTATATAACTTCATCTTCAACTCCTTTAAGCTCTATTTTTAATGTTGGGTTAATATGACCTTCAAGTAGTTTAGATTCTTTAGGTATCATACCAATTTGTTTTAATGCGTTCCAAGTATAAGGATTGCTCATAGCATTTCTAATTTTAGCTGCAGATGGTCTGCCATTAGCAATCATTTCAGCTTGAATTTCTTTTCCAATACTAACTGTAAACTCATTTGCAGCATTGGCTTCGAACATTTGTTCATCAGTATATCCCGCAACTCTTGTAGGTTCAGCAATAACATAAAGTTCCTTTAAAAGCTTGTTTAATATTTTAATTTCATCTTCATTAAGTCTATAAGCTTCATAAGCAGTTTGTTGATGGCTCTCTGTTTCCATAATCTCTGCTCTAAGTTCTAATATATCTTCTTGTAAACCAGCTTCTTCTTCAAGACGTTTTAGTTTTGCAAGTTTAGCTTG
>Ga0209501_10006804_pt1 | contig 10190 bp, 10 predicted proteins | sample ArcticOcean_MG_C_4_FD_187434 | JGI IMG/M metagenome (GOLD analysis project Ga0209501, IMG submission 187434) | Marine microbial communities from western Arctic Ocean - ArcticOcean_MG_CB4_134 (SPAdes) (version 2) | ecosystem: Environmental > Aquatic > Marine > Oceanic | place: Arctic Ocean...
GACGAGGAGGCCCTGTCCATGATCGTCAACGGCTTTTGCAAGCAGGTCTTGCAGACCTTGCCCATGGAATTTGCCGTCGAGGCGCAAAAACTGGTCGGCATTTCATTGGAAGGCAGCGTCGGTTAGAGATATGAGTAATATGTTGGAAATCAAGGGCTTGCATGTGTCTGTTGACGGCACGGAGATCCTCAAGGGGATTGATCTGAACATCGGCACCGGCGAGGTGCATGCCATCATGGGGCCCAATGGCTCCGGCAAAAGCACGCTGTCCTATGTCATCTCCGGCCGCGATGGCTATGATATCACCGCCGGTTCTATTCTCTATCAGGGCCAGGATTTGATGGAGCTGGCGATCGAGGAGCGGGCCGCGAAAGGTATCTTCCTGGGCTTTCAATATCCGGTCGAGCTGCCCGGCGTCTCGTCCACCACGTTTTTGAAAACCGCCGTCAACGCAGGGCGCCGCCAGCGCGGGGAAGACGAGCTGGATGCGGTGCAATTCATGAAGCGCCTGCGCGGGCATACCGCCACCTTGAACATTAATGACGACATGCTGCGCCGCGGTGTCAATGTCGGCTTCTCGGGCGGCGAGAAAAAGCGTAATGAAATCCTGCAAATGGCGTTGTTGGAGCCCTATTTAGCGGTGCTGGACGAAACCGACAGCGGCTTGGATATAGATGCCTTGAAAGTGGTGGCCGAAGGCGTCAACGCCCTGCGCGGGCCGACCCGGTCCATGCTTATCATTACCCATTACCAACGCCTGTTGGATTATATCGTGCCCGATTACGTGCACGTGCTGGCCCATGGCCGGATCGCCCGTTCGGGCGGCAAGGAGTTGGCGCTGGAGCTAGAAGAAAAAGGCTATGGCGAATTCCTCGACGGGGCGGAGGCTGCCTAGAGCATGTCCCTGCAAGCCTATCAGAAAGATTTAGCGGGCAGTCTGCCCGGCGCCGGTTTGCCCTGGCTGACCAAGCTGCGGGCGGTGGCTACGGCACGGTTCGAAGCCACAGGCTTGCCCGACCGCAAGGTGGAAGATTGGCGCTATACCAACCTGAAGCCAATTCAGGCGCATCTGTTCACCTCTGCTACGGGCAAAGTGGGCACGGTATCTCCAGCCCTGTTTGCGAATAGCCATCGACTGGTTTTCATCAACGGCCTGCTCCACACCGGCGCCACGGAGCTGCCACCCGGCGTTCGCTTGCTGAGCATGGCGCGGGCCATGACGGATACACCGGAACTGCTGGCCGGGCGCCTAGGCCGGGTGGCCACGGGCCAGGAACTCCCTCTGCCCGCCCTGAACCAGGCCTTGAGCCGGGATGGCTATGTCCTGGCCCTGGAACCGGGCGTCGTTGTAGAACGGCCGATCGAAGTATCGTTTTTATCCGGCCAGGGGGCCAGCTATCCGCGCAATCTGATCCTAGCCGGCGCCGGCGCCAAAGCCTCTGTAGTGGAGCATTACCTAGGCCAGGGCGGAGAGAGCTATGTCATCAACTCGGTGACCGAGCTTCAGGCGGCGGCGGGCGCGCATGTGCGACGCTACAAGATCCAACAGGAGGCCATGGGCGCCAGCCACATGGCAACGCTGGCGGGACAACTGGACGATGACGCCAGATTTGAAAATTTTGATTTGAATCTAGGCGGCCAACTGGTCCGCAGCGAGATCCATATGGCCCTCCAGGGGCCTGGCGCCAATGCAACTCTGAACGGGATCTATTTGTTGCGCGGCAAACAGCATTGCGACAACGCCATTTGGATGGATCATGTGGTGGGCGGCAACACCAGCCATCAGGATTACCGCGGTATCCTGGACGATAGGGCCCATGCCGTCTTTCAAGGCAAAATCACCGTGCGCCGGGATGCCCAGGGCATTGAGGGGCATCAATTGAACAAGACCCTATTGCTCTCGGACAAAGCGGAAATCGATAGCAAGCCGGAACTCGAAATCCTGGCCGACGATGTCAAATGCAGTCACGGTGCCACAGCCGGGGAGCTGGACGAAAGCGGCCTATTCTACCTGCGTTCCCGTGGCATCCCGGAGGCGGAGGCGCGGCAGCTGTTGATGACGGCATTTATCGTCCAGACCCTGAACAAGATCGGCAATGACGCGGTGCGCGCCATTATCGAGCCTCTGGTCGCGGATTGGATGACGGCATGAACATGATCCCTCAAACGCCGAACCTAACCGGTCACAGTGTCGAGGGTAGCTTCGATGTGGAGAGGATCCGCCAGGATTTCCCAATCTTAAGCCGTCAGGTCCATGGCAAGCCCTTGGTTTATTTCGACAGCGGAGCCTCAGCCCAAAAGCCGCGCGCCGTGATCGACGCCATGAGCCAGGTGCTGGAAAATGAGTATACCAACGTCCATCGTGGCGCGCATTACCTTAGCCAGACCTTGACCGACCGATATGAAGGAGTGCGCGAGACCATCGCCCGCTTCATCAACGCGGCTTCGGAAGAAGAGATCGTGATCACCCGCAACACGACCGAGGCGATCAACCTGGTAGCCGCGACTTATGGCCGGAAGTTTCTGGGCCAGGGTGATGGCGTCGTGGTCTCGGCCATGGAACACCACGCCAACATCGTGCCCTGGCAATTGTTGCGGGATGAAAAAGGCGTCAAGTTGAAGGTCGCACCCATCGATGACACCGGCGTCCTAGATCTGGATGCCTATGAAGCCTTGCTAGACGGCAATACGAAACTAGTGGCAATCACCCATTGCTCCAACGTCCTGGGCACCATTGTGCCAGCCGCGGAGATCGTCCGTCTGGCCCATGACCGCGGCATCCCCGTGCTGTTGGACGGCAGCCAGGCGGTGGTCCACGGCACTGTTGACGTCCAGGCCCTGGATGCCGATTTTTATGTCTTTACCGGGCACAAGCTGTATGGCCCCACGGCCATCGGGGTGTTGTACGGCAAGGCCGGTCTGTTGGCACAAATGCCCCCCTATCAGGGTGGCGGCGATATGATTGCCAAGGTGACGTTCGAGAAGACCACCTATCGGGAACCACCCTATCGGTTCGAGGCCGGCACCCCGCCCATTGTCGAGGCGATTGGCCTGGGCGCCGCCATGGATTACGTCACGGCCATCGGCATGGACAATATTATAGCCTATGAAAAGGCTTTGTTGACCTATGCCACGGAGCGCCTAACGGCGATGCCGGATATTCGGCTGTTTGGCACGGCGCCCGAAAAGGCGGCAATCCTATCATTCGTGCAACAAGGCATCCACCCGTTCGATACTGCTGCCGCTATGGACCGCGCCGGCGTCGCGGCGCGGGTTGGTCAGCATTGTGCCGAACCTCTGATGGCTCGCCTGGGCGTCGATGGCACCGTGCGTGCCTCTCTGGCCATGTATAACACCACCGCCGAAATTGATGTCATGATCGAGGCGCTAGAACGGGCCCGGACCTTGTTCGGTTGAGGGGCGGAAAAGCGTAAAATATGATCATACCTGCCGAAAAACTGACCCAATACAACGAGTACGTCGAGGCGTTGGATCTGCTTGACGAAGAAAGCCGCTTTGAATACATCATCGATATTGGCAAGCGCACCGACAAGGCTACCTTCCCGCCCGAATGTATGGACCAGGCTCATTTGATGCACGGCTGTATGTCAAAGGTCTGGATCGTTCATACACAGGAGGATGGTGGGCACCGATTTCGCGGTCAAAGCGACGCCATTATCGTCAAGGGCCTGGTCTCCATGATGACGGGGTCATTCAGCGGCCTGACCAGCGCCGAATTAGCCAAGGTTACCTTGGACCACGTCCGTGGCCTGAACCTGGGCGCGCTGACCATGCAGCGCCAGGTTGGCATGATGGCGATGTTGAAACATATGCAGAAACTAAGCCAGCGAGCCGATCTGTCGGTAGCGGCGGATTCAAATTAAGGGAACAGATATGTCGGATATGGATTTCCACGGCGGGGACGACCCGTTCGGCCATTTGAATGGACCGGAATTAGACGAGGACGGCAAGGCACGCGCCGGCGACCCGATAGCCGAGGGCATTGCCGTGGCCCCGGAATCCGCCGTAATAGATGCCATGCGGGAAGTCTACGATCCGGAAATTCCCGTCAACATCTTTGAATTGGGTCTAATCTATCACTACAAGATTGAAACTACCGGCAATGTTGATATTAAGATGACCTTGACCGCGCCGGGCTGTCCCGTCGCCGGCGTTCTGCCTGGCCATCTGGCCCGCACGGTTTCCGAGACCGAGGGCGTGGGCGAGGTAGTTGTTGAACTAGTCTGGGATCCGCCATGGGATATGTCCATGATGTCGGAAGCGGCCCGGGTCGAACTGGATATGTTTTAAGGTTATGGCAAGATTGCGCCGATTAGTTTGCGGCTAACTTGACGATTTTGCGGAACAAGGAAGTAGGTCATGGAAAAAGCAGCGGTACTTACGCTAACGGATGCAGCGGTCACGCAGGCCAAGACATTGATGGCGCGCAGTGACGGCGACGTCCTTGCCCTACGGGTCGGCGTCAAGACCGGTGGCTGTTCGGGGCTGATGTATGAAGTCGAATACGCCAAGGAAAAAAAGCGCTTCGAAGAAGTGATTGAGGCGGACGGCGTAAAGGTCTTCATCGATCCAACGGCGATCATGTTTCTAATTGGCTCTGAAATGGATTTCAAGGTCGATAAATTCCAATCTGCATTTGTCTTCACCAATCCGAATGAAGCGGACCGGTGCGGCTGCGGCGAGAGTTTCCGCGTCGCCTGAAGATTTCCACGGAAAGACCCACATAATTGGTCCGGATCAGAATTTTTCTAATGATCCGTATCTCTGGATAGCTATAACCGAGCAGACTTGATCTACCCGAGAGTGCTGTCCCGCCAGCCCATGCAATGGCAACTAATTCCATTGGCGATAGGCACGCACGCTTACTTTCCGTCGGCGTTGCTGCCGCCGTACTGGGGGTCAACGATGCGGCGCTACACTTGCGCATGCCACGGCAGGCTATCGCCACCCGGGTCAATGCGGACGATCCGATCTTTGTCCGTATCCCCTACGATTTGACCGACAATGTCCGCGCCAGCATGACCCCATCCGAGGTACTGGAAGACGACACCACAGAAAACCTAGACATACCGAGCCCCTCGCCGCGTCCTGAACCCGTGGCGCACTCGCCCCCCCAAAACATACTCCCAAAAACCAAACGCACTCCCTGTAGGAAGCCCGCATTACAGACCTGAAGCAGGTGCGCCCGGACGAGATCGCCAATTTGAAAGCCGCGATCGTTAAACTGGCGGACCGCCATGGCGCTGAAATTGACTGCATGAAAGAAAACCACCAGGCTGAGATGCAACGGCTTGCCGACCTGCATCACCACGACGCGAAGAACCTGCAGGAATAGGTCCAACGCACCGCCAAACTCGAGGCGGAGAGCAAGATCATGATAATCGACGTCATCTCCGCCCCGAGCGGCCGTTCATGGATAAAAATACTGCGCCTTTGGCCGTAGGCCACGGTATACTCAGCTAAATTACGGGGAAAGAGGCTCAGCTCATGGCGGATCTTGATGACATAAAGGAAGGCAAGAATTTCGGCCTTGACATACCGGCTCGGAACGAGCCGTTTTTCCTGAAAGGTTCCAATGCCCTGGATTGGGGCATGCAGAACCGCCTATCGCGGATATTCAATCCCAAATCAGGCCGTACGGTGATGTTGGCCTTCGATCACGGATATTTTCAAGGCCCGACCACGGGCATTGAACGCATGGACCTGGCGATCCCGCCGCTCATTCCCCATGCCGATGTTTTGATGTGCACCCGCGGCGCCTTGCGCAGCTGTATCTCTCCCACCACCAATAAACCCGTTGTATTGCGGTCCTCTGCCGGGCAAAGCATTCTGACGGAGCTGTCCAATGAACTGGTCGCGGTGGATATCGAGGACGCCATTCGCCTAAACGCCGCCGCCATCACGGCCCAAGTCTACATTGGCGCGGAGTTCGAGCATAAGTCTATTGCCAACGTGGTAAAACTGATCGACACGGGCAGCCGCTATGGCATACCCACCTTGGCCGTCACCGGGGTCGGGGCCGACATGGTGCGCGATGCCCGTTACTTCGGCCTGGCGACCCGCATCGCGGCCGAGATTGGCGCCCATTATGTGAAAAGCTATTTTATCGAAGACGGCTTCGAACGGGTGGTGGCGGGCTGTCCCGTGCCCATCGTCATCGCGGGCGGCAAGAAACTACCCGAGGGCGAGGCCTTGGACATGGCGTTCCGGGCCGTAGATCAGGGCGCGGCCGGCGTCGACATGGGCCGCAACATCTTCCAATCCGACAGCCCCGTGGCGATGATCCAGGCCGTCGGCGCCGTGGTCCACAACAACACAAGCGCGGCAGATGCCCTGCAGATGTATCAGGATTTAAAAAGCGATCTGGAGAATTGAGCCCATGGCAAACGTCGAGGCGAAGGAATGGCAGAAAACTGCCTGTATCCTGTGCGGCAGTAACTGCGGCGTGCTGGTGCAACTGGGCGGCCCTAATGGCCGGGAGATTATCCGGGTACGCGGCGATAAGGAACACCCGAGCAGCAAGGGTTATACCTGCAACAAGGCCCTACAATTAAATTACTACCAATCCGCCAGGGGTCGATTAACCACCCCCTTGCGCCGGCGCGGGGATGGCAGTTTTGAAGAGATCGACTGGGATACCGCCATTTCTGAGATCGCCCAGCGTTTCATGTCCATTCGCGATGAATTTGGCGGGGACAAGATCCTGTATTACGGCGGCGGCGGGCAAGGCAATCATCTGGGCGGGGTTTATTCACCGCCAATCCGCCGGGCCCTTGGCAGCCGCTATCGTTCTAACGCCCTGGCGCAGGAAAAAACCGGCCTGTCCTGGGTATTCGACCGCATGGTGGGTGGTTTCTATCATGGCGATTTCGCACACTGTGAAACGGCCCTGCTGGTAGGCAAAAACCCCTGGCAGTCGAACGGCTTTCCCCGCGCCCGGGTCACCTTGCGGCAAATGGCCAAAGATCCAAAACGCAAGCTAATCGTCATCGACCCACGGGTGACAGAGACGGCGGAGCTGGCGGACATCCATCTCCGCGTCAGACCGGGGCGGGATGCCTGGCTGCTGTCGGCGATCCTGGCACAATTGGTGCAACAGGATTTGATCGACCACGACTGGCTAGCAGCACATGCCCAGGGCCAGGATGTGGTGATCGAGGTGCTGCGGGGAATCGTCGTGGCCGACTACGCAGAATTTGCCGGCATCCCCCTGACGCAGGTGGAAGAGGTAGCGCAAATTTTGGGTCGGACAAATAGCTTATCGGTGTTGGAAGACTTAGGGATCGAAATGGCGCCTAATTCCACCGTCAACAGCTATCACTGTATCCTGTTGTTCCTATTGACCGGTAATTTTGGCAAGGCCGGCGCGGTCAATCTACCGAGCCAATTGGTCAACCTATTCTCGCCAGACAAAATAAGTGCGACGCGCGACGAGCGGGGCCATGAAACTGGTTACAAGACCTCTCCCGTTACCCTGTCGCGGATTATCTCCGGCCTGGTCCCCTGCAACATGTTGCCGGATGAAATTCTGACTGATCACCCCGACCGTTTCCGCGGTATGCTGATTGAAAGCGCTAATCCGGTGCATTCGCTGGCTGACGCCAAGCGCATGCGCGAGGCCCTGGGGGCGCTGGATCTCCTGGTGGTGATTGACATCGCCATGACCGAGACTGCGAAATTGGCCGATTATGTGCTGCCGGCGTCCAGCCAGTATGAAAAAGCGGAAATGGCTTTTTTCAATTTCGAGTTTCCGGAAAATTGTGCCCATCTGCGCGGACCCTTGATGGCGGCCCTGCCCGGCACTCTCTCCGAACCGGAAATCCACGCCCGATTGCTGGAAGCGGTCGACCCCTTCGATGATGCGGTCTTGGCGCGTCTGCGCCAGGCAGCAATTGAGGGTTTGGATAGTTATGCCAAAGCATATGATGTGGCGGCCAAGACAAACCCAAAGATTAATCAATATGGCGCCTATGTGCTGTACCGTACCCTGGGCCCCAGCCTTCCTGCCGGCATGGCTGAGGCCGCAGCCATTTGGGGCATCGCACAGATGTTCGCCGCGACCCAAGGCGCATCTTTGCCGCGGGAGGGCTTTGAAGGCACACCGGTCGAAGCAGGCAACAAATTATTCACCGCTCTGATCGGGGCGCAATCGGGCATGATTTTTTCCGTTGATGAACCGGATGACAGTTTCCGCCGCAACCGTCTGCCCGGCGGCATGGTTAATCTGCACCTGCCAGAAATGCTGGACAAGGTCAAGGAACTGGCCGGCTACGACGCGGCACAAACTAGCGATGAATTTCCCCTGGTGCTGGCGGCGGGAGAGCGGCGCTCCTACACCGCGAATACCGTAATCCGCGACCCGGCCTGGGCCAAGTCCAACAACGCCCTGACCCTGTGCATAAACCCGGACGATGCCGCCTCGCTCGGCATCAACGACGGCGGCACCGCGCGGCTGACCACGGTGCGGGATTCCGTTGACGTGGTGGTGGAAGTGGACACACGCATGCTGCCCGGCACCCTTTCGTTACCAAACGGTCTCGGTCTCTCTTACCCGGATGCCGCGGGCCGGGAAAAGGTGACAGGCATTTCGCCAAATGAATTGACTGCCGTTGAAGCCCGCGACGACTTTGCCTATACGCCCTGGCATAAATTCGTCCTGGCCCGGCTGGAAGCGATCGGCGGCCGTTGACGGCCAGAAACGAATTGGAAAGCTCATGAGCAACTCCGTCCAACATGCGGTACGCCCGCGCCGCAGCTTTATTTTCTCACCCGGCCTGCAGCCCGATATGTTTCCCAAGGCGCTGGCCTGTGGCACCGATATCGTCTGCGTGGAACTAGAAGACGGCATCGCGCCCAAGGACAAGGCAACGGCGCGCGAAAAAGGCCTGGCGCTGTTTGCCACACCCCAGGTCGATGATGGCGTGGAACGCATTGTACGCATCAACTGCCTTAGAACCGCCTTCGGCCTGGCCGATGTCCAGGCAGTTCTGGCCACGGACACACCGCCCCCCGGCCTGATGTTGCCGAAAGTGGTGTCGCCGGACGAGATCGTCTGGCTGGATGATCTATTGACCGAGCGCGGCCATGATACCCGCCTGCACGTCATCATAGAGACCAATGCAGCGTTGGAAGCTGCCTATGATATTGCCCAGGCCAGTCCGCGTATAGATGCGCTGTTTTTCGGCGGTGTCGACATGGCGGCCGAAATTCGTTGCAAGAATGCCTGGGGGCCATTGCTCTATGCCCGCTCCCGCGTTGTGCATGCCGCTGCCGGGGCGGGTATTGATGCCATCGATGTCCCATATCTGGATTTGCAGGATCTCGACGGCATGGAGACCGAGGCTTGCCTCGCTCGGGACCTTGGTTTCAGCGGCAAGGGCTCAATTCATCCCAAACAAATCGCCATTCTTAACCGCGCCTTCACGCCCAATGATGCCGCGATCACGCAAGCTAAGAAAATCCTGCAGGCCTTCGCGGATGCGGATACCGGTCTGGTGGTGGTCGATGGCAAGCTGATCGAGAAACCCGTACTGCGCGAGATGAACCGGATCCTGGCCATAGCGGCGCGAGTCTCGGCATAAACAAACCCCAGCTGGGCAGTCTTGCCCCCGTGCCCAACTTCCGCGTCATCTTTAATTTAGCGCGGCTCCCGACGCGGACCCGTGCCCCAGTCTACATGCACTTGCCGCCCAATCCCTCGATCCGGAATTGGTAGTGAATGTCGGCTCAGATTTGTCGCGGCCCAGTAATGGCTGCACGATCTGGATCACTTCGAAGGCTTGCCCAGGACGTGCGAGATAACATCATCGGTCGACGACAAAGCAATAATCAGGAACTCTACGACGCGCCGGTTTTAGCCCGCGTCAAGCCAACAGCACAAGAGACGTTGGGCCGGAGGCCTCCGCCGTCCGCCGTTCCCTCCCTTGGGCCAATGCGGGTGGCGAACGTTCAGTTTTCGTCGCCTTCGGAAATTCACTCGATTTGTGCGAGGTTCAACTTAGACGAATGACCGGACAAGGGGACGGCGGCATCGACGGCCTCTCCCGATTTTTATGGCCCATTTCCAGCAGCTATTTCTGGTGCCCGCCTACCCCCAACGGTAAACTGGACCTCACTGCCCTGGGCATCTGAGCGGCAGCGCTGGATCGTTACCGTGGATTGTCGGGTCA
>Ga0209501_10006808_pt1 | contig 10183 bp, 10 predicted proteins | sample ArcticOcean_MG_C_4_FD_187434 | JGI IMG/M metagenome (GOLD analysis project Ga0209501, IMG submission 187434) | Marine microbial communities from western Arctic Ocean - ArcticOcean_MG_CB4_134 (SPAdes) (version 2) | ecosystem: Environmental > Aquatic > Marine > Oceanic | place: Arctic Ocean...
TTATTCTAAATGGAGAAAATGCTGCTGATGAGGGAGTTGGTATAACAAAAAAAATAGCCGATAAATTTTTCAAATTAGGGGCTGACGTTATAACAACGGGAAATCATGTTTGGGATCAAAAAGAAACTATGAATTTTATCGGTTCAGAAAAAAGATTATTGAGACCTCAAAATTTAGTTAAAGGATCTCCTGGAAACGGGTTTGGAATATTTATTTCCAAAAACAAAAAAAAAGTTGCAGTAATTAATTTAATGGGAAACGTTTTTATGAAAAAGAGCGAAGATGTTTTTGATGAAGCAAAAAAATTTATTCGATTGGTAACGTTAAAAAAAGATGCAGATTACATTGTCGTTGATATGCATGCTGAAATTACTAGTGAAAAAACAGCTATGGGACATCTGTTCGACGGAAAAGCTACAATGGTTGTCGGAACTCACACGCACGTTCCAACAGCAGATCATAGAATTATGGAAAAGGGAACAGCATATCAAACAGATGTTGGTATGTGTGGTGACTACAATTCTGTAATTGGAATGAATAAAGATAATTCCTTAAAAAAATTTTTAAAAGATCCTTCAGCAAAAAGACATTATCCGGCGCTTGGGGAAGGAACAATCTCAGGTTTAATGGTTATTGCTGACACAGAAACGGGTCTAGCTAAAAAAGTAGAACCAATTATTTTAGGAAGTTCTTTAGAAAATAGAATATAATTTATGGCAGGTCATTCACATTGGGCTGGTATTAAGCATAAGAAAGGAAAAGCTGATAAAGTACGTTCAAAATTGTTTTCTAAGCTTTCAAAAGAAATTACTGTTGCCGCTAAATCAGGTTCAAAGCAAGCGGATATGAATCCAAGATTAAGATCAGCAATACAAGCAGCTAGAACAGCAAATATGCCCAAAGATAATATTGAAAGAGCAATAAATAAATCTGAATTAAATAAAGAAGTTAACTACAGCAGTATTATTTATGAAGGTTTTGGACCTGAAAAAATAGCTGTTATTGTTGAAGCTCTGACTGATAATAAAAATAGAACAGCCTCAAACATAAGAACAATATTTCAAAAAAATGGAGGAAATTTAGGTTCATCAGGCGTTGCTTCACATCAATTTAAACAAGTTGGTGTTATTAGAATTGATAAGAACAAAATCTCAGACAATGATATCTTAGAATTAGCAATTAATGGAGGAGCTGAAGATTGTTCATCAACTGGTCCATATCATGAAATTATTAGCCTAAAAGAAAATTTTTATAAAGTTAAAGTAGAAATTGAAAAAAAAATTAAAGAATTTTCTTCATCAGGAATTGAATGGCTACCCATAAACAAAATTTCATTAGATTTAGAAAAAACTAAATCTGTATTAAATTTTCTTGAATTATTAGAAGATGATGATGATGTACAGTATGTTTATGCTAATATAGAAGTAAATAAAAATTCTTTAATGGAAGAATCGTAATATGATAATTATTGGTGTCGACCCTGGAATAAGTGGTGCTATTAGCATTGTAGAAAATAAAAAAATTTTAGAAGTTTATGACACCCCAACAATGATTGAGGGAAAAAAAAATAAAAGGCAAATAAATGGTGCTCAAGTAACTAATATTATTAAAGAAAGATTAAACAAAGGAAACGAAGTTGTGGTTGTGGTTGAACATGTTAATGCAATGCCTGGCCAAGGCGTTACCAGCATGTTTAATTTTGGGCAATCTTTTGGTGTAATTAAAGGTATTTGTGCAGCTTTAAGTCTACCTATATATTTTGTGAGGCCAACTAAATGGAAAAAACATTTTAATTTGATTAAAACTCATAAAGATGCAAGCAGAACAAAAGTAATAGAGGCATATCCAGAAATATCTAGCAAACTACATAGAAAAAAAGATTCTAATAGAGCCGATGCTATTTTAATAGCTCTATATTTTAACGATACACAACTTTAAATCATATAAAAATCTAGTTTAGTGCCAAATTCATGACACATTTAGATGCACATTAGCCTTAATGGAACAAGAAGTAGCTACACAAGTTGTTGGACTCGGCGGGTCAACAGATTTCTCGTTAATTCAGCTTTTTTTAAGAGCAGATTTTATTGTAAAGTCAGTTATTATTTTATTAATTGCTGCATCAATTTATTCCTGGGCTTTAATTTTTGACAAATATAAACTTTTTAAAAAAATAGAAAAAACTACTACTACTTTTGAAGAAAAATTCTGGAAATCAAAATCAGCAGAAAGTTTTTATAATAGTTTAACAAATAGAGACAAAGATCCTGTAGCAAATATATTTCAATCAGCAATGGCTGAAGTAATTAAAACTAAATCCAAATCATCAGTTGTACAATCTGCGAGAGTGAGCAGAATAATAGAAATTTCTGCAGACGAAGAGATTAAAAAAATTGAAAAAAATTTTACTTTTTTAGCTACAGTTGGTTCAACAGCACCTTTTATTGGTTTGTTTGGAACGGTTTGGGGAATAATGAATTCTTTTCAATCTATAGCTATTTCAAGAAATACAAGCTTAGCAATAGTAGCGCCTGGAATTGCGGAAGCACTTTTTGCAACAGCTTTAGGCTTGCTTGCAGCTATTCCAGCTGTAGTCGCCTACAACAAATTTAATAGTGATGCCAAAAGATATGGTAGTCGAATAGAAAATTTTTCTAAAAGATTTTTATCAATTATTTAAAATAAATTTATGAGTTTTCAATTAAATCGTTCATCAAAAGAGCCAATGAGCGAAATAAATGTTACACCCTTTGTTGATGTAATGCTTGTTTTGCTAATCATTTTTATGGTTACCGCGCCTTTGCTTACTGTGGGAGTTCAAGTCGATTTACCAGAATCAGCTGCCGATTCACTTCCGGATGATCAGGATCCTTTAACTTTATCAATTAATTCTAAAGGAGAAGTTTATATACAAGAACACCAAGTAGTTTTTAATAAAATAATTCCCAAAATTTTAGCAATTTCAAACAACAGAACTGACACTAGAATATATGTTAGGGGTGATAAAACTATTAACTATGGAAGGGTGCTTGAAGTTATGGGCATGTTATCTGGAGCTGGGTTTTCAAAGGTTGCTCTAATATCTGAACCATATAAAAATTAATATGAATAGAAGTATTTTTCTTTCTTTAATTTTTCATTCAATTATGATTTTTTTAACAGCCTTAAGTTTACCTTTTATGATGAGAGAACCAATTGATTTACCTCCAATTTTATCAGTCGATTTAATACAAATTACTGATGAGACCAGTATACCTTTTGCAGCTAAGGCTACCGAAACATTAAAAAAAATTAAAAAAGAAGAAGAGGAAAGGGTAGTTTCTCAACAAGCCCCACCAACAGAAAAAAAAAAAGAAAAGCCAGATAGAATTCCTTTACCAGAAGATTTAAACAAAGAACAAAAAAAATTAATTAAAAAAAAACAAAATCCCGAGGAGGTTAAAGATCAAATTAAACAGGCTTCAGAGTTTGAGAAAAAAGAGCTTTTTGATCCCAATCAGATAGCAGCACTTATTGATAAATCTAAAGAAGAAACTGCGGAAACTTTGAAAAAAAACTCTAAAATTACTCAAAGTAATAAAAAAAGTTCATTTGTTAATGGTTTAACTTTAAGTCAGGAAGATGCTTTAAAAGCTCAAATTTTTGGTTGCTGGAGTTTACCTTTAGGTTTACCTTATCAAGAAAATTTATTAGTAAGAATTAAATTAAGGTTAAAACCTGATGGAACTGTATTGAGATCAGAAATATTGGATCATGCACGAATGAATCAACCCGGACAATCATTTTATAAAGTTTTAGCGGAAAGTGCTCTTAGAGCAATAAGAATTTGTCAACCTCTCAGAGTTCCTCCTACTGGATATGAAAAATGGAAAGATTTACAATTAAATTTTGATGCCAATGAAATGTTACAAGGATAGTATGAAAAAAATTATATTAATTATTTTTTATTTATTTATTTTTAAAAGTTCAGCGATCGCATTAATAGAAGTGGACATAACAAGAGGAAATCTTGATCCTTTACCTGTAGCTGTATCCCCGCTTTATCTTGAACCAGGCTCTAAAAGCATTAAGCAAAAAGATAAAAATATTAAAAATGTTGGTGAAGAAATTTCTAAAGTAATTGAAGAAAATTTTAAAAGATCAGGTTTATTTAATCCACTAAAAAAAGATTCTTTTGTACAAAGTCCTGAAATAGCTCATGTCAAACCTAGATTTGAAGACTGGAAATTAATAAAAGCCCAAGCTTTAGTAACAGGAAAGGTTAAAGTTTCTGAAGATAAATTAAGAATCGAATTTAGATTATGGGATGTAGTAGCGGCAAAAGAAATGTTAGCATTAGCTTTTTCAACAACACCTGATAACTGGAGAAGAGTAGCTCATATGATATCTGATAAAATTTATCAGAGATTAACAGGCGAAGAAGGATATTTTGATACACGTATTATTTATGTTTCAGAAACTGGACCAAAGACACAAAGACTTAAAAAACTCGCAATTATGGATCAAGATGGAGCAAACATTAAATATTTAACTTTAGGAAATGAATTAGTTTTAACACCAAGGTTTAGTCCTAAAAATCAATTAGTAACTTATTTATCTTATTTTAGAAATTTACCTAGAGTTTATTTGCTCGATATAGAAACGGGAATTCAGGAAGTTGTAGGAGATTTTCCAGGAATGACTTTTGCTCCAAGATTTTCTCCAGATGGCAAAAAAATTATAATGAGTTTTGCTAAAGATGGAAATTCAGATATCTATACAATGAATATAGATTCTAGAGTCGTTGAAAAAATTACGGACCATTCATCTATAGATACTTCGCCTTCATATTCTCCTGATGGAAAATATATTTGTTTTAATTCTGATAGAAGTGGTTTGCAGCAAATTTATGTTATGCGAAGTGATGGAACAAATGTTAAAAGAGTGACATTTGGAAAAGGGCTATATGGAACTCCTGTTTGGTCACCGAGAGGAGATTTAATAGCATTTACTAAAGTTCGTAATGGAAAATTTTATATTGGTGTAATGAGACCGGATGGAAGTGGAGAAAGGTTACTCACAGAAAATTTTTATCAAGAGGCTCCTTCATGGTCACCGAATGGAAGAGTATTAATATTTTATAGAGAAACAAAGTCTAATGAAAAAGGAGAGGGGTTTTCAGCTAAGTTGTGGTCTATTGATTTAACCGGATATAATGAAAGGCTTATAGAAACAGAAACGGACGGATCTGACCCATCTTGGTCTTCTTTGTTGTCTAAGTAGGCTTTTTTAATAGAAATTTGACTTGCAACTCAATAGTTAATTTGAAATATTAAGTTATTATATTTAATTAGAAATTATTTAATAGGGAGATAACAGTTATGGTTTTAGCAAGGAATTTAAGAAAAACATTTTTAATAATTTTAGCGAGTTTAGCATGAGTGCTTGCGCTAGTACTACAAAACAATCTGGTAAGATGGCTGGTGACGTTTATACGGGAACAGAAACTGTCGAATTTTTAGCTACTGGAGTTAAAGATAGAGTTTTCTTTGCCACTAACAAAACAACGTTAACAACAGCATCAAGAGATACACTTCGTAAACAAGCTGCGTGGATGAGAAAAAATTCAAAAATTACAGTAAGCGTCGAAGGTCATGCTGACGAAAGAGGCACAAGAGAATATAACTTAGCGCTTGGCGAAAGAAGAGCTAATGCGGTTAAAGATTACCTAATGACTTATGGAATTTCAGGAAATAGAATTTCAGTTATAAGCTACGGAAAAGAAAGACCAGTTAATTCTGGCTCATCTCCTCTAGCTTGGTCTCAAAACAGAAGATCTGTAACTGTAAAAGCTAACTAAGCTTAATAATAAATTTTAAAAGACCCCCATGTGTAATAATGGGGGTCTTTTTTTTGCCTTAATTTTCCTTAAATATAAAATAAAAAATAATATATGAATAAAACTTTATCCCAATTTATAAAAACCTTTATAATTTTTAGTTTAGTAAGTTTTAGTTCTTTTATGACTTGCGCCGCAGAAGTAGATTCGATTATAGAAAAATTAGAAATTTTACAATCTGATATTAAAACTTTAGAAAAAGCTGTTTATAGCCAAGATGTTAGAAGTAATTCTAGTACTAGCACATTATCAGATAATGCTGATGACGTTTTAACTAAACATCTTCTTAAATTATCAGAGCTTGAAGAACAATTTAAAATTTTAACAAATGGTTTTGAAGAAGTTAATTTTAAACTAGACAAGCTGTCAAATAGAATAACAAAAGTTCAAACTGATAATCAAATGAGATTTCAAGACTTAGAGCAAACTACGTTAAAAAACGGAAAAAAAATTAGTAAAAAAGTTGTAAAAAAATTACCCGGAAGTAGTGAAGCTCAGGATTTAGGTAATATTTCAGATTCAGATATTGTTTCTGCTGGAGAGATTCAAAAAACCCAATCTATAGAATCGGTAGGAACTATTATTACCGAAACATCACAAAGAATTGAAAAAATTCTTCCAGATGTATCTCCTGAAAAACAATATGAATTTGCTATAAGTTTTCTAAAAGTTGGAGATTACGAAACTGCAGAATTGGCATTTAGAGAATTTGTTGACAGCAATTCTGAACACAAACTTGCTGGTAATGCCCAGTATTGGTATGGGGAAACTTTTAGAGTTAGACAACTTTATCAGGATGCTGCAACAGCTTACCTTGACGGATATCAAAAATATCCAAAAAGCAGCAAAGCTCCTGTAAACTTATTAAAGTTAGGTGTTATGCTAGTGCAGATTGGAGAAAAAACACAAGGATGTTCCATGATTTTGGGTGTACAAAAACAGTACCCAAAAGCAAATCAGTCTATTATTCAAAAGGCTGAATTTGAAAAGAAAAAATTTAATTGTGACAAAAATAGTTGAAAAAAAATTATCTAAAACAGATCCAAAAATTACTAAATTTTATAAAAAGTTTAAAAGTATAGTTTTTAATAATATTAAAAAAGAAAATTTTGCATTAGCAGTTTCTGGAGGCTCAGATAGTTTATGCCTTGCTTATTTTAGTAAAATGTACGCTTCCGAATTTAAAAATAAAATACATGTTTTGATCGTTGATCACAAACTTAGAAAAGAATCTAAAAACGAAGTATTAAAAGTTAAAAATATTTTAAAAAAACAAGGCATACCAAGTAAAGTACTTACCTGGAAAGGAAATATTCCAAAAAGTAATATTCAAAAAAATGCAAGAAATATTCGTTATTCATTAATTTCTAACTACTGTTTAAAAAAGAATATAAAGTATTTAACTACAGCCCATCACACAGACGACCAAATTGAGAACTTTTTTATCAGACTATTAAGAGGCAGTGGATTAACCGGACTATCATCAATGTCGCAAAATGTAAGTTATAATAATAATTTAAAAGTTGTTAGACCTTTTTTGGATTTTAAAAAAAATGATTTGAAGTATGTAACTGTAAATTATTTTAAAACTTATATTCAAGATCCCTCAAATGAAAATGAAAAATTTTTACGTGTAAGAATTAGAAAGTACAGAAAAAATATGGAAAAAGAAGGTTTAGACACAGGCAAAATAATTAATACTGTTAATAATCTTTTATCTGCAAACAAAGCAATAAATTTTTATAAAAATAAAGCTTTGTCTAAGCACGCATATTTTTTTTCAAAAAATAAATGTATAATAAATGAAAAAATATTTTCCGAAGAAGATAGTGAAATCGTTTTTAAATCATTTTCAGATGTATTATCTTTGGTTTCCGGAACATATTATCCACCGAGATCTAAAAAAATTATTAGTTTAATTAATAGAGTAAAGAAAACTAATTATCGCAAGTCTACTTTAGGAGGATGTGTTGTAGAAAAAAATGATAATTTTATTTTAATTTCAAAAGAATCAAAAATAAGAAAAACAGCTTTTCAGCCTAAAAAATGAGTATTTTTTTTAATTTAATGATAAAAAAGCTACTTGTTTAGTTAAAAATAATGATTATCTTAATTAGTATATGAATTTAAAGAATCTTATGATGTGGGGTGTTATAGTTCTTCTTGTTGTAGGTCTATTTCAACTGTTCCAAAATCCAAAAAATATTCAAGTTTCTGCCAGTACGAGCTTTTCAAATTTTTTAAAAAATGTTGATGATGGCAGAGTTGTCCAAGTTGAGATTAAAGGTAATAACATTGAAGGTATATTATCTGATGGTACAGTTTTTAACACATACGCACCTAACGATCCAAACCTAGTGGAAAAATTAACTTCTAAAGGAGTAACTATAACAGCTTCTCCTGTAGAGGATAAAATGCCATCTTTATTAGGAATTCTTTTGTCATGGTTTCCTATGCTTTTACTTATTGGTGTTTGGGTATTTTTTATGCGCCAAATGCAAGGTGGAAAAGGCGGTCCGATGGGATTTGGAAAATCTAAAGCAAAATTATTATCCGAGTCACGTGGCAAAGTAACTTTCAATGATGTTGCTGGAATAGATGAAGCAAAAGAAGAAGTTGAAGAAATAGTAGAATTTTTAAAAAACCCTAGAAAATTTAGAAGGCTTGGAGGAAAAATTCCTAAGGGAGCATTATTAATAGGCCCTCCTGGTACAGGAAAAACTTTATTAGCTAAAGCAATAGCTGGTGAAGCCAACGTTCCTTTCTTTACGATTTCTGGATCAGATTTTGTTGAAATGTTTGTTGGCGTTGGAGCCTCTAGAGTAAGAGATATGATGGAGCAAGGAAAAAAGAATGCGCCTTGTATAATTTTTATAGATGAGATCGATGCTGTTGGAAGAAGCAGAGGAGCTGGCCTTGGCGGGGGAAATGATGAGAGAGAACAAACTCTTAATCAGTTACTTGTTGAGATGGATGGTTTTGATACTAATGAAGGTGTAATCATAATAGCAGCAACAAACAGACCTGATGTTTTGGACCCAGCATTATTACGACCAGGTAGATTTGATAGACAAGTTGTTGTTTCACACCCAGATATAATTGGAAGAGAAGCCATTTTAAAAGTGCATATTAAAAACATTATTATTGGTCCAGATGTAAAACTTAGAACAATTGCAAGAGGTACCCCAGGTTTTTCTGGCGCAGATTTAGCAAATTTATGTAACGAATCAGCTTTGTTGGCTGCAAGAAAAAATAAAAGAATTGTAACAATGATAGATATAGAAGAAGCTAAAGATAAAGTCATGATGGGTGCTGAAAGAAGATCAATGGTTATGACAGATGATGATAAAAAATTAACAGCATATCATGAAGGGGGGCACGCTATAGTTGCTTTAAATGAAAAAGCATCAGACCCAATTCATAAAGCCACAATTATTCCAAGAGGAAGAGCGCTAGGTGTCGTATGGACATTGCCAGAAAGAGATAAATATTCACATACAAGAGAATATATGGAAGCAAATATTTCAAAAGCTATGGGAGGAAGAGTTGCCGAAGAAATGATTTTTGGTCATGATAAAGTAACATCAGGAGCGTCTTCGGATATATCAATGGCAACTTCATTAGCCAAAGATATGGTAACGAAATATGGTATGAGTAATGAGCTTGGACCTCTTGCATATGGGGCTAACCAAGACGAAGTTTTTCTCGGAAGACAAATAGCTAGACATGAACATATGTCAGAAGAGACATCAAAAAAAGTTGATGCGGAAGTTAAAAAAATTGTTGATATTGGATATCAAAGAGCAAAAAAAATAATTACAGAAAAGTTAGATGATTTACATAAATTAGCAAAAGCTTTGCTTACTTATGAAACTTTAAGTGGCGAAGAAATTAAAGATTTAATATTTAAAAACACTGAACCAAAAAGAGAAAATGAAGAAGTCAATGATTCAGGGCAATCTTCATCACTTGGGTCATTAGGTTTGAAGCCAAAACCTGCAATTTAAATCCAAATGCAAAAATATTACACAAGACCGTGTAATTTCCATTACGGAAATTATGCAAAAAAACTTATTAAAAATAAAAAGGCATTACCATTAGCAGGTAACAATAATATTGCCTTTGATAAAGTTGAGGTATTTCAAAGAATAAAAAAAGCAAAAACAACAAGTGCGTATTATTCGATATCTAAAATAAAAAATTTTAGCAAAGAAAAGAAGTTAAAAATTAATAATGATTTAAAAAAAATAACTTCAAAAAGAAAAAATATCTCAAACTTAAAATTTAACAAATTTAAAATAATGG
>Ga0209501_10006810_pt1 | contig 10180 bp, 9 predicted proteins | sample ArcticOcean_MG_C_4_FD_187434 | JGI IMG/M metagenome (GOLD analysis project Ga0209501, IMG submission 187434) | Marine microbial communities from western Arctic Ocean - ArcticOcean_MG_CB4_134 (SPAdes) (version 2) | ecosystem: Environmental > Aquatic > Marine > Oceanic | place: Arctic Ocean...
TGGGAAGCACTTTGGGTATATCTTCAAAACGGACATCGACGCGCACCTGCAACATCTCGGGACGATAGAGCGTGACCACGGTACGGCCATCGTGGCCTAGCATTTGGGTCATACTGTCACCCATCTGTGCACCGGGATGAGCGATCAGACGAAACACTCTGCCATCGATGGGCGAGCGTACGGTCATTCGATCCAGACGCAACTTGGCTTCCGCCACGGAAACGCGTGCCCGCTCGATGCGTGCGGCCGCCACTTTGACTTTGGAAGCGGCAACTTGCTTCTCCCGAATTTCATTGGTAAGTAACTTCCTTTGCGTACCCAGTGCATCGCGCCGCAGCAGAAGTGCTGCCCGCTCCCGTTCTAACGATACTTCCCGATCCCGTAATCCCTCAAGCAACGCCAGAGCAGAATCAAGTCTGCCCTGGGCGAGGTCGATTTCTACACTGGCAATGATCTCTTTGACCTCCAGCTTGCGACGATAATCTTTACGCGTCGCCTGATAGTCGGCCTCGGCGCGGCGAATCAAAAAAGGAAGATTCCTGACCTGCGTATCAATCCGAGCCAACGAAGCCTCCGCCTCACCGAGCGAAGCGTCGAGGTGAACCGGTTGCTGATGACGCACCTCGGCCGCCCGGAGTATGGCATTCGCCGCATCGTGGTCCGCTTCGCGGAGCGCAAGCTCCGATACTGAGCGGCGATGGGCCAACCGGGCATCCTCCTCCACCAGAAGAGCAATCGGCTCACCTGCCCGTACCACCTGATCCTCCACCACCAGCAGCTCTACGACCACACCCGGCGCCAACGCGGCAACACGCACGGGAGTGGGACGCGGCTCAATCCATCCGGCTGCCTGGAACAAGGGAGTTCCTGCTTGCCGTAGCTCCGCAGTGGTAGCGAAGACCGGCACCACCGACACCTTGTGCGGAGGAAAAACCAGATCCCAGGCAGCCCAAACGAGGAGGCCAAGGAAACCGGCCACCAAGACCCCGGGCACCACGTAGCGGGTCCACAGATGCCGCAGCGCGGCACGTGGTGCGACCGGTTCGCTTCGATCGATTGCCAGCTGGCGCAGATCTACCTGATTTTCCATCATTTCTGTCATTTCTTTTGGATAAACACACCGTTCGCCAGAATCGTAAGATTACCGCTCGTGTCGCGCTCGGCTTTGCCTTGGAGTACCACGGTCGAAAGTTCTTTGACGCCAAGCAACGCTCGGGCATCTTCCTCGACAAGCTTGCCCCGTTCGTCGACGACTTTCACCAGGGCGGTGGAGGCGGGCAACTTGTGCGTCTCACAACAGTAATCCCAGGGAATGGGACAGGAATCTCCAGGGATATCACTGCACGCTTTGAGCGAACGATCAACAATCTTAAAAGCCGCCCGCTTTTCAATCCAAGGATTGGCACTACCACCAATCCGACCCACAATCACCACGGCGTCTCCATTTTTTGCCGTCTTGCGCACACCGACGACATCTTTTGCCTCGAGCGGTTCCTGGTCCAAAAGATATTTCAAACCGTTGGCCGAGGGGCCCGGCGTGGCCGTTTCACCGCTTTGCTGCGAACAGCCGACAGCCAACGCCAATCCAAAAATCGCTAAACATATGATCGCGTTTCTCACTTTTAAGCTCCTGTATTAAATGGATCAAACCTGCGGCATCGTTCCGCTGGCAAAGTATCTATCAAACCGCTTTGAGCCCTTCTACAATAGGCATCCGCAAGGCCCGCACGGCCGGGTAGAGTGCGCCTAAAAACCCCAAAAGCAGACTCACACCACAACCGATCAGAATCGCCACGCTGTCGACGCGAAGAGCAAAGGCCCCCATCGTGAACCGCACGGCCATCCCGTTGATGAACACCAGCGCGAAAACCGCCGCAAGCAAACTGGCGGCGGCCGCAAGCAGCAGCCCCTCCTGGATCAAACTGACGGCGACCGCGCGGCGGACAAATCCGATGGTCTGCAGCGTAGCGAGTTCCGAGGTCCGCCCTACCACCGATCCGTACATCGTGTTCATACCCGCAAAAATGCCCGCACCCGCAAGCAGCACCACGACCAGCCATGCCAAACTGCGGACGGGACCATAATCTTTTTGCAAGGATGCGTAGTACGCCGTCTCCCGCATCGTTTGTAATTCCAGATCGAGTCTCTCTTTACAAAACAGATCGAGGTTCGCAAAGCCGCTCTCCCGAGCAAGCGTTACGGCAACCAGACTCAAATCCTGCCGCTTCATCGCCTGCTGCAGACCGTCGAGCCGACACCAGATCTCCGATTCAAAGGCGGAACCGCCGGCTGAAAAAATACCGCTAATCTGCCAGCTGCGGCCCTCCAGACGAATCGACTGCCCCACCGCCATCTCTGCGGTGGTCGCACCGAGTTTTGCCGCCGCCAACCGGCCTACTAGAACCTGGCCCGGACCGGGCCAGTCGCCTTCAAAGACATCGAGGTTTCGACGGACCAACACGGCAGAACGCGTTACCCCACGGACCAGTCCCATCGACGGCTCCTGCGAGCCGACACGCACCTCCGTGCCGAGATACAACTCAGGAGAGACATACTTCTGTCCGAACCGCTCTTCGATGCCAGCGACACTTGCCGGCACCAAGCCGCTGGTGCGCATCGGGATCGATGAATATTCGAGATTTCCACCCATTCCCAGTGAGAGAATCACCGCCGCCCGCGGATCGCCACTCACCGAGAGCGATCGCTCGAGCCCACGGATGAAACCGACGACGAGGAACACCAGCACAATCACTGTGGTGAGTCCTATGAACGTAAGCGCGGTTCTGAGGCGGCGCCGAAACAGGTTGCGAATGGCATACTCCCAAGGGAGCAGGTGGAAGAACATATTTTTTAATCCAGCCTAATTTTCCGGTCCAGAGGTAAACTTCTAGCGCATTTTTTCTACCCGCTAAAAACCAACAGGAGAGAGCAGACGCGTCGATTGCAAGGAGCCCTTCGATTTTGTCTACTCAGTGCGTCGACGCGCAGCGCAAGGGCGGCTTAGAGCAGCAGTGCCCGGTGCAGAATGCACAAACTTGGGCCCGATGCTACCCTAGCCCAATCGGGCGGATGGGTTGATAACTTTGCCGCCACGCCAAGCGGGGCGGCCAGATCGTCCGGGACAAGTCGTCCCGGCCACGAGTGCTGGACGTGCTCGGCCAGCAGAATACCACTCAATCCCACCAGGGCACCACTGCAAATGCACTGGCAGCATCCGGAGCGACTCGGCTCGAAAGGTGCGTTGGAATGGGGATCCGCATCTTTGTCCGCATCCTGTGGTGGCGATGTGCAGTGCGAGCAGCAGTTCTTGACCGCACCGCAGCAGGCATCGCTGGACGGACAGAGGCCCGCCAGACAGCGGAGCGGGCAGGTGACGATCGCCCCAATCAGCAAGATATTTAAAACTGTACGGATCATAGAGAACAACCTTTAGTGTGCATTGTATTTGAGCCGCGCCAGATTAGCAAACTTGTTTTAGACGCCATGTATGCAGATCGGGAGTCGTTTCCGGTTTGGCATCGGCAACGAGTCGCATCCGTCTGTGAAGCGTCGTATCGTAAAGAGATGCAATCACAAACGCTGTACCGAACGTGCCTTCGAATGCTTGCGAAAACATTGGCCGATCGATAGACTACGACGAGTAACGAACGTTGCTGCTGATAGGCATCTCTAGCAACACGCGTAAAGCAGAGGTCGATTGCTTGACTCCCTCCCGCTCCACTTTGTTGCTCGCTTTAACTCACACTCACCTTTCGAAGAGGTTTCGCATGCGGTTTTACGCTTTCTTCCTCCTTGCAATGACCTGCCTTCTGCAAGCTGTCGCTCCTGAGGCAGCACGAGCCGAAAAAGATCCCGGTGGCATACTGGCCCGGCGGGTGGGCGTCTGGAATGCGAAGGTCACCATCAAGGTGCCCATACAGAAAACGTTTGAGGGACAAGAGAAAATCGGCTGGGCTCTAAAACACAACTACCTTATGGGAAAGGGCTTCTACGACGACAAGGGAGACGGCAAGGAAACTGAAGTTATTAACCTGATGACCTACAATCAATTTGACAATCGCTACTACATGTGGGAATTCAAGGCGAACAGTCAGGTCCAACCAATCCCAACTGTGGGGACATGGGATGCCGGAAAAGAACAAATGACACTGAGCGCCGACTATGGCGACATGGGCACGGGCGAAGGAATCTGGAAATTTAAAAAAGACGGAACCTTTACTTGGACGTATGAAATAACAAATAAAAAGGGTGAAGTCGTTTCCTCGGTGGCGGGCACGCAATCAAAAAATAAAAAAACAAAAGAAACTACAAAAAAATAAAACTCAGCGACCACATATTCTGATTGTCAAAAGGAGTTATAAATGTCTAAGACTCGATTCCTGAATTATCTCTTACTTTTTCTCTTCACCGCGTGCTCCAACGGGAGTGGCATCTCCAATGCCGAGATTCCTAATGACCTGATGGACCGTTGGGTAGGCACTTGGAATGTGGAAGTAACGCTTAAGAAATCGGACCTGGTCCCGGAGGAAATGAACCTGAAGGGAACGCAGACCGTGAAATGGATTCTCAACAAAAAGTTTCTGCAAACCACGCAATCTTTGGCCGGAGGTGCATTTGAAAAATTGAGTTTGACGCGTTACGAGCCGAACGAGGGCGTCTTTCTATTCTGGGATTTCGACAGCAATGGAAGCTTTCCGATGGGCATTACCTACGGGAAATGGGATCAGTCCAAAGGCAAAATTGTACTGAGTGGCGAATACCTGGGCGCTACAGGCGAAGGTGTCGTTCAGTTCGATGGCGACGATAAGGTGGAAGTGACCTTCACGGTGCGATCCGAGGAGGGCACCGTGCTGCTCGACTTGGAGGCAAGTTCCGAGAAAAGCGATTAGGGATTAAAAGAGAGCTGAAATCTCAGCGACGCCCGCGGCAAGCCTAAGCCAACTCGTCTCCGGCACTTCCGCCCAGTGACTCGGTAGATCGTCGAGCGGTTCGGAGAGAATGAGATACCCGTCTTCGGGTAACTCAATGCGGTCTCCACTGGCCGATTCGAGGACTGCCCCGGGTGTGCTGTGATAGAGCGACGGCTGCGCATCGTGACTCGCATAGCGGGCCGCATAAATGGTCTCACCATCGCTTGTCGCCACGGTCATGCGAAAGGCTTCCTTTACTCCCTCGGCGACCCGTGCCTCTTCCACCTTTTCGATCATCCGGCAGATGCCGCCCTGCGGATCGTCCATCATTCCGAGGGTGAGACTGAGCAGAAACATTGTTTCGGTATCTGTCTGCCCCTGTTTCTCAGCATACAACTCCGGGCTGATTTGCATGTCGAGTCGCTGTTTAATTTTCCCAAACTCACCGATGGCACCATTGTGCTGAAACAGCCAGCGCTGGTGTCGAAAGGGATGGCAGTTGCTACGGACCACCATGCTGCCAACCGCTGCCCGGATGTGACCGAAAAAAAGGGGGGAACGGATATGTGCAGCGAGACTGGCTAAATTCCGGTCATTCCAGGCTGGACGCGTATCGTGATACACACCCGGTGTGGGTCGGTCCGTGTACCAACCCACCCCGAATCCATCGGCATTGACTTCAAAGGTCGACTCGCGAGCGTGTCGCGATTGGGTGAGCAGCGAATGTTCTGGACGCAGAAGAATTTCATCCAGACCAATCGGCGATCCAGCATACGCGAGCCAACGGCACATCCGCAGCCTCCTGTTTTTTTCTTTCTCTCGAGCGCAGGCTACTGACTGCGCTCCACTCCGATCCACTCGACTTCGAGATTAAAAGCTCCCGCCTGTTTATCGGCGAGTATGATTCCCAAACCATTGACCTTCGCAGGATCGAGTTGACGATCTTTCATCTCGCGGCCGAAACTCGTTGCCCGAAACGCTGCCAACGGGGTACGGATTTCAACCCATTCGTCTTTCTTTGTATTAAAAAAAGCACGCCAAGCAAAGGCTATCCTCCAGGTCGGCACATGCAGGTTCCAGGCATACTGCCGCCCGTCACCCCGCACGCGGGCAACAAGAATATCGTCACTCTGTAAATTGAGCTTCGCCCTGCGAGTCCGAACCGATGCGAAACCCCCGTTGTTCTCTAGGGATATCTTGCCAAAAAAATCAAGCGTTTGATCCCCGCTAATCTTAAAGCGGCCCTCTGAAATCCCTCCCATCACACCATCGTTAACGGTCGTCCATTGTGCGGCGCTATCCGGTTGATCGAATTTGTAGAGATAGCGAATAGGCTCGTCTGCTTTGAGAATATCGACAAGCATACATAAACAGACAACGGCGGCAATAATTGAATATCGAACAGTCATAAATGGTGTACCCTTTTTTATGGTAGATCGCCTTGCTACGGTTCCGGTCCCAAATTTTAGGCAAAGAGTCTAAATCGACAATCCCTCCACCACGAAATCCCTTGATTTAAGGCAGCAACTCACCCGTCAGTTCCGCAAGGGCGGCCTGCTCGACGCCGGGTAAAAAAAGAAGCGCTCGATCTGCCGCTGCTCCAAGGAGATCTTGATAGAAAGCCGTTTCTTTTTCACAGCGGAACATTAATTCAGTGAGCGCCAACGTATTTCCTGCTTCGAAATAGCCCGGCCAATCCGCACCGAGCATCCCGATATTCCCTGAAACGCGACTGGCCAGTACAGGAACACCCGATACGATTGCCTCCGCAATCACATTGGCCCCACCCTCGAGACGGGAAGAGAGAATTAGTGCCCGACTTCGGGCAACCCGCTGCCTCGCCCGCCCCAGCGGCAGCCCACCAAGGTAGCGGTAGCGGGAGTTACGCACCATCTCTGCTGCCGCTCGCTGCGCCATTTTTTCACTCAGCGCATTGCCAAAATGAGAGACCACGATCCGTGATTCGGCCGGTAACTTGCGTGCCGCCAGCGCTCCGCGGAAAGGATCCTTAACTGGCCGCAAATGTCCTGAAACAGAAAACTCAAAGTGGCGTTTTAGTGGCAATGGATTTACCGCCAATCGCTCCGCCGACTTGCCAATCACTCGGCAGCGGGATTGCCACTTGTTTGGCACTGCTGCAAGCGCAAGCGGGTGAAAGACAACCACGCGACTTGCCGCATCCAGGGCTTTGGCAGCTGTCTTCTGCTGCCGTAGATTGCTGTAAAGGTCGGTTCCCGTGAGCACCACTACCCGAGGCCGGCTGGGGAAATCTCGTGCAAAACGCAGGGTTGCCGCAGCGGTTTTGCGTGCCTGCAAGGCAATCAGCAAATCGGCCGAAAGCGAATCGTCCCCCTGGCAAATCCGCACACTGTGTCCGCACTGCTGGAGGTGTCTACGATAGCGGTGGGCAGTGACGAAATTCCCAGAATCACGATTCGCCGACGGGGGAACCACCACCACGATCCGCGCCATCATTCACCCCTAGCATGCATCAGTCGGCAGCGTCATCTGTGGGAGCCACGAAATGACCGTAACCGCGATTATTTTTGCGCACCGCACGCGTCCCCCGCCAAATCAATTCACTTGGCGACTGCCCCTCCTCGTCTACATCCGCAAGAAGAACCGTTGCCTGGAACGAATGCCAGTTTTCTCCCTGTCTACCAGTTAGGATTTCTGCCGGAATCGCTGCCTCGATCGTGTAGCCCTGATCTTGGCGAGCCACGACCACTTGGCACTCCACTTTTTCGCCCGCGCCTGAGACCATTGTACGCGTGCCTTGGAAGGCTACCGCCGGGAAAGTTATCCGGTAAAAACCAATGCCGAATTCTGGTTCGCGGGAGCGGGCGGCGAGCGGACGCGTATCAAAAAACAGAGCAATTTGATCGCCTGGCATCACTTTATCATCGGCAACACGCGCAAAGAAATAAACCGTTTTTTGATCTCTGGAAAAATCAAAGGCGACGTCCGCATCCCCCGCACCCTGCCAACTGCCTTCCGGCCCTACCATCAGCGGTGCGTCAGGTAAGTGGTGGGCAAGCTTCCGCCAATCCTCGGAGGAACCGTCGAGAACGACTGGCCCTTTGACCGTGGGGCATAGGTAACGTCGATCGATGACGACCGGGATGGTTAAATCGGCTTTGAGCGGATCGGTGCCCTCTGTCTCGACACGGGCCCGAAAAACCGTGCTGCCCAGATCGGCCACAGGAATCGATTCATCAAACTGAACGGCAATCGATAGCTGATCATTTTCTCCTGCGTCTGCCGCCAATTTCAAATCGACCGGTTGCTGGTGGAGACCACGGAGCGGCAACCCCTCGATCCGTCCACTTACGCGAACCGACTGATCGAACGTATTGATCAGACGAATGTCGATCTGCCCCTGCCGGAGACCTTGATCAGGACTCAGTAGAATGGGCGCCACTTCAACCTTGGCTTCACGCAAAAACTTCCGAAAGTGTGCCAGCGTCTCCTCGGTTACTTTGTCACCGGGAACAATTCCATCGAGCAATAAATTGACAATGTAGGGTCCTTCCGGTTCCATGGTGAGCCACATAATGTGATCGAACTCGCCGTAGGGGACTCCTCGTAACTGGGAACTTCCGCCCGTGGTTGCCAATTGATAATAGGTCGCACCATTTCGATGAAACTGAGCATAGTGATGCGTATGGCCAGCAAAAACTGTGTGCTTGCGACCGTGAAGTAGTTTTTCAACCTTGGGCCACTGCGTCTTGTCGAACATTCCAAAAGATTGATACCGCTCCGAGATAAACCAGAGTGGTTTGTGTAGAAAAACCAGCGTCCAGCGGGCATCTTGCGATTTTTCCAAATCTTCCCTCAGCCACTTGAGTTGGGCATCCCCGATGCGGAAATTAGGATCTTCCGAACAGAGACAGATAAAATGGACTCCCTTGTAGTCGAATGAATACCACTCTGGTCCGAAGTGCTCCCGCCAAATCTTGTGCATCATCGGATTAGTGAGATCGTGGTTACCGGCCACGAAAAAAAAGCGCATCTGCAATTTATCGATGAACCCTAAAAATTCCTGCCACTCCGCCTGGACCCGATTCTCATCCTCGGTGTATCCTTCGATTAAATCGCCGACCGACATCACAAAATCAGGGCGGAGGAGATTGACACTTTCAACCGCCTGCATCCATACGCCCGGACGATGCCCCCCCGTGCGATCGGTCATGATCGCAATGTGAAACCGTGAAGGATCGTCAAGAACCGGTTTGTCCGACCAAGGATGCGGTCCTTTCAATTCCGGAAGGACCATCCCAGGATGCACAGCTGCTTTCTGATGATTCTGCTGCGGATGCTGCTCGGGAGGATGTGCCGTGAGTTGGCCTGCGGCCCCCAGCACTAGGCTGAGAACGAGAAATATCTTTTTAACCTGCACGCGATAACTCCCTTTGGCCTATTGAACCTGTTCGATCAATTTCAATTGTCCACTCGGTTTCTTTTCGAGTAGCGCCATTCTCCCCGTGACCGTTTGTCCGGCAAGCTGAAAGGATTTGCTCTCCGCACTGCTCACCACCCACTGTTCCGTGCCGTCTTCGGCGATCAGACGAACCCCCAACACGCCGGGGGGAAGTTCGCCGAGAAGCTCCACTTTTTTCCACGATTCACGGTTTGGAAAAGAAAGGACGTCAACAAAGGTGGCGTCTTTTCCTCGCTTGCGGACGAGCAGTGCCTCTTTGGTTTTCCCTTTGAGATCCGCATGTCCGGTTGCAACAGTAAGCTCACTTTTTCCAGCGGAAAGTAAATCAATCTTTAATTTACCGCCCGGTGAATCAAATTGAAGCGTCTCCTTATCACCGTGCATGCTGCCACGACGTGGAGCAAGTAAGTGCTCGTATCCCAAATTTTCAGAAACCGATCCTTCAGCCGGTTCACTCAAAGACACCGTACTGTCGGCAAGTGCCCCATCGATATGCAGCGCATAATCGTACGTGTGATCACCACGACTCGTACAACGATAGAAATCGACAATCGTACTTCCCAGCAACGCCACCGCGCGACTGAGCAACACACCTTCATACGCTGCGTCGCATTCTGCCCCAAAGGCTTTCAAGCGATCGCTCGCATGAAAGAAGAGCGGACGACCTCGCGCCTGCTTGCCATTTCTTTCAATCACCCAAGGGTCGGGAATGTCTTGCGGATACTGTGAGACTTCGTCGACAGTCACCGTGTTATGGGCAATCGACTGGCGATCCCAACTGAGAAAGTCCTCGTGGCCATAACTGTGATAACGCACTTCTGGAATCACG
>Ga0209501_10006825_pt1 | contig 10165 bp, 9 predicted proteins | sample ArcticOcean_MG_C_4_FD_187434 | JGI IMG/M metagenome (GOLD analysis project Ga0209501, IMG submission 187434) | Marine microbial communities from western Arctic Ocean - ArcticOcean_MG_CB4_134 (SPAdes) (version 2) | ecosystem: Environmental > Aquatic > Marine > Oceanic | place: Arctic Ocean...
AAATATCTTCACCGAAAGATGGTCGACTCTAATGACCGAGATGTCAGATTAAATACAGAGATTGATCCTGTATTCAGGTCGGCCAAATCACTAAGTGAGCACTGAGATCTGACAGAACCCGCCCTGTCAATCCAAACTAGAAAAAAATAAAGGCCCCAGTATTTTAATACCGGGGCCTTTATTTTTAGGGAGAAGATTTAGCCTTCCGCCTTCACCAGCATTATTCCTATTACAAGTCCTACTAGTGCATAAACTCCTTGAAGAACCGAAATAATCATTTTTCCTGTCTCATCGTTCGCACCCATAACAACGCTAGCGATCAATCCCAGAACTCCGATCCCCAGGACAACCCATGCGAGATTCTTGTTTACAATCCCACCACGTTGAAATCCACCAGACAGTGGTATAAGAACCAAGAAAAACAATATTGCGGCGGCCGCATCAATTCCAATAAGTAGCGAACCAGCATCTACACCGGTACCACCAGCGGCGATTGCCATGGCGATTCCGCTCCACACAATGAATATCGCGGTTAAAATTGCAGTACCCATTGTGGCAACTTGCATACGAGCAAACGCCATATTTTCTTGAGGAGTAATCCGCGTCAACCCCATCAATGCGGTAACGTAAAGCGCTCCAGCAATCACACTGAGTACCGCTCCGAGTTTGGCAGTCTCACCCTGGGCAGTGATGGCCCCCACTAGTTTATTTCCCCACAGTCCGAACTCACCGCCTGTAAGCAACATTCCACCTACCATATAAAGGATAGGAGAAATGATCAAAGACCATTTGGCAATAGGACTAAGCCCATGCTTTCCCTGTGAGGTAATTAAAGACATTATATTTTCTCCATAATACGTAACGTACATCGGTGAAAGAACAGCATTTATGTAACAAAAGTTATTAAAACTACGATTTATCGTAATTTAGGTGGAGCATACGACATTTACGAATCTCAGGCAATACAAGGCTGAGTCTACTGGCAAAAAGGCTTCCTAGTAGCCACGGATGGCTTTAGTGTAAAAGCCCTAATTAGTGTTCATCTCTGTAACCAAGCCAACAAGTACTTCGTAGAAGAATTAGACATAATCCTCGGACGAATGGGCAACCTGTTAGACGATAAAATCTAGTACGAAGTATCCACTGACAGACACCCTGTCTTTTTGAAGAGGTGATCAGAGTAACTGGACCATGCGAGAAAAATTCCGAGACAAAATTCGTGACGAGTTCGCCAAGCAGCTTAATGACATAGGTGTTACCGCTATCATCTCCGATAGAGAACGACCCGAAGAGAAAGTTGGCAATCGAGTGATGCGACGTTCGCTCGGAATAATCGACATCCCTAACGAAGACGGTCCAATCAAATGGATCAACATCATTAAGCAAGATCGTACGGATAAACAACCGCCTAGATGGTGGTTCTACCTCGGAATTCCTACAGACAAACCACTACCAAAGTCACGATCTGTGAACATCAAAACAAAACGCAAGAAATCCTTCCCATTCTTCGGAAAGATCATTGGCGTGACTTGGAAAGGGCAGGATCTGAATCACGGTCTAGCAAACAAACTTTCGAACGATACCGAAACTGACAATCTCGCTATTGGCGTTGGAAATATCCGTGTGCAAACTCTTCACGATGAATTCAACGGTTGGTCAATAGAGATCGACAGAAAATTCAACCTGAGCATAGAAAACTGGAAGTCCCTTAACCGTGTAGCTGAAATTAGCATCGACTCAATAGCCTATTTCTAATCTTTGCCAGATAGCTGTCGGATTGCGGTTATTCAAATACGCCTCGCCGCCGCCAAACAAACACGATAACGACAAGCGTAAACACCTTGGCACTCGAACTCGATTCACCGCCCTCCCCACTTCCTCAGGAGCGACCTGAACATAGCGAATCGAGTGAACATCCAACCAAACAGCAACACGTGCTGTCTACATCTGGCGCAGGATGTCAAAGTTCTAATCAGGTATCCAAAACAAGTGCAAACTAGTCTCAGAACCGCCACACCCACATCACTCTGTAACAAGGGGTCGAGGGGGGTATCTTCGGTAGGTCTTGTCAGTGTCGAAGCCCAACCCACCACATCACAACCTCATATAACATCCCACCACCATGACCAACCCAATCCACGGCCAAAAAATCACACACTCCAACCGACTCGAAGGTAGCGTCGTCGCCATCACAGGCGCAGGCAGCGGCAACGGCAAAGCAACCGCACTCCGCACCGGTCGTGAAGGCGCATCTCTCTACATCAGCGACATCAACGCCGAACTACTCGAAGAAACAATTGGCGACCTCAAATCAGAAGGAATCAACGCACAGGGCGGAATCTTCGACGCCGCCAACATCGACGATGCCCCTCGCTTCGTCGCAGCTGTAAAAGAAGCCCACGGTCGCATCGATGTCCTCGTTAATAATGCCGGCGCGGTAAAAGTCGAACCATTCCCGAACGTCTCTGAAGAAAACTGGGACTGGACGATGAATCTAAACCTCAAAGGCGCATTCTTCCTCATGCAAGAAGCCGCCAAGCCCATGATCGACCAGCAGTCCGGCAACATCGTCAATATCGCCTCGATCGCCGGAACGTTCGGCGGGCCTACCTCATCACCAAGTTACGCCGCGGCAAAAGCTGGACTAGTGAACCTGACCACAGTCGCAGCCGCAGTCCTCGCTCAGTACAAGATACGGGTAAACGCCATCGCTCCTGGCATCATCAACACACCGTTTCACGCACCCGTCGACCTAGCTATCGGGCAAGAGCAACTCGGACTAGCGCCCGGTGAACACATCAATACAAGGGTCGGGCTCATCCCCCTAGGCCGACTCGGCGAACCCGAAGACGTCGCCGCTACCGTCGCATTTTTAGCATCCGAAGATGCTGCACACATCTCAGGCGAAACCATCACAGTAGCCGGCGCAATGCGAAGCCTCTAGCGCAGAGCCGCCACAATGCTTCGTTCGAATAGCAATCGAAGCAAGCTCGCACCACTAAATCACGAGTTGTAGGTATGTCCCACTCAAGTTCCTCTACCACCGGTGAATTGGTAGTTGGAGTAACCAGCCTCAGTCTCTATCTATATTGCCAGCTAGGATCAAGTTCAATGGCGAAGAACCTAGGCGCATCATCGAACGGAGGAATCCGGGGATCTGTCAGAACTCAGCGCACAAGCTCAAATTAGTACCGAACTCAGCCGTAAATTATGGCACTTTCCTTCTCAGAGTGTCGTTGTTCGATGGTATTTCAGCAACTTGAAACAGGGTCGAGCACTGAGTTCTGACAGAACCACTCGTTCACGGCTCACTTGCAAATGTGAGTGATCAGATTCGCTGGAGCTTCGATCTTCGGTACAACCCAATCGGTCAAAGCACGGGGCGTGAGATCTTCCCTGGATTTGTCGCTCGAAGTCATGAAAATCCCGACAAAGAACTACGTAATGCCCAGGCATGGCGTCGATCATGGCTCGACTGCCGTACTCGAATGGCGGCGGTAAATCAGGAAGGAACGAATGAAGTTTCGTTCAGCAGGTGGGCGGATGGCCATCCCGATTGTGAGATGTGATCACGTTACTTGAACTGAAGTAGCTGAACAATCGAGTTGGAAAATTCTTCCGATTGGGATTCAGAACCGGTCACAAGAATCGACTTCTCACGGCTGCGGGAACGACTTTCTTGCAAATTCGGCCACTTAGAAGACGATTACACCTCGACCGCGCGTCCCTCCGGCTTCAAGACGACGATGCGCATCCGCCGCATCCTCTGGGCGGTAGCTAGCAGCAACACGAAGCGTGATAGCCCCGCTCTCGGCATGTCTTCTGAGTTGATCCAGCAAATCTGCCCGGTGATAGTAGTCTCGCACCATAGTTTTGTGGAACACAATCCCGCGCTCGCCAGTCCCGTCCCAGCCACGCACCGACGCGAAGCCGCCGCCATCTCGGATACCACCTACCGCGAGTTCATTTTGCACAGCGCCGTCAGCAAGACCGTCTACACCGTCGGGAGCTACTTCCCGGATTCGTGGTGCGATGTCATCCCCGCGTGGAACAACAATATCTGCACCCAAACTCCGAACTAGCTGCTCATCCTTACTCGATGCGTCGGCGATCACTCGCAGCCCATCGGCCTTCGCAAGCTGTACAACATAGCCGCCGTAGCACCCGGCAGCGCCGGTAACGGCTATCGTCTGGCCCGGCTGAAGTCCAAGTTGATCGAGCGACTGTCGCGCCGTCAGTCCGTTCATCGGCAGTGTTGCCGCCTCAACGTGCGAAGTATCAGCTGGTGCACGCACAACTGAATCTGCAGCCAGCACTATGCTCTCACGATAGCCTCCGTGACTGGCTCTTGGTAATATCATCGCCATCACAGCATCGCCAACTGAGAGACTGGTTTCGGTGCCAGCTCCAACCTCATCTATGATGCCCGCGGCATCCATACCGGGAATGTACGGCGGTGGGGCCACCTTCATCGAAGTTGATCTTGATCCACTTCGCAATCCGGTGTCCGTCGGGTTGACCGTGGCAGCATGCACCCGGATACGCACTTCTCCGGCCCCGGCGTGACTCTCCGGAAGGTCGACTACCTGCAATACCTCGGGTCCACCGAACTCGATAACTCCAACTCCTCGCATAGTTCCTCACTTCATCCTGTGGCTAGTGGCCTGTTCGGCGGTATAGTACCAGCTGCACGTGCTGTTCGATATTTCGTCAAGTTGTAGAAGGTGAATCATGCCCGATCAAATACGCCTTGGAATAATCGGTGCCAGCCCGACCGTGGGCTGGGCGCACCGAGCTCACCTTCCCGCTGTTCCGGCCGCCGCAGGCTTCGAGCTAACGGCTGCTTGCACGACACGTATGGAGACGGCCGAAGAGTCGGCTCGTCAATACGGTGCCAGAATGGCGTTTGACGACTATCACAAAATGCTCGAACACCCTGAGATCGACGCCGTTGCAGTCGTTCTGCGCGTGCCGGCTCACTACGACATCACAAGAGATGCGATTAGTGCTGGCAAACACATCTTCACAGAGTGGCCGCTGGGTCGAACTACAGAGGAAGCGAAAGAGCTGGCTGCCCAAGCGAGAGACAAGGGAGTCCGAACCATCGTTGGGCTTCAGTCTCGGGCAAATCCAACCATCTTGCATATGAAAGAGCTTGCCGACGCGGGCTACGTCGGTGAGATTCTGTCGTGCTCGTTACGGCAGATCGGATCGGGTGTTCTGACTCGTGACTCCGGACGAACATGGCAGAGAGAAGTGGAGCTTGGCGCAAATACCCTGACCATTTCAGCCGGTCACGCGATCGACGCTCTCCGATTCGTGGCAGGGGATTTCGTGAGTGTCTCCGCAAAACTAACGACCCAGGTCCCGCAGTGGCATGAGACCGACACCGATGTGATGGTCGATGTCACATCACCCGACAACATCCTCGTAAACGGCACACTTGAAAACGGTGCTATTGCATCAGTCCATGTCGCCAGCATCCCGTTTGCCGGGAACGGGCTGACGATGGAAATTTTCGGCCGAAACGGAACGCTGAAAGCCACATCGGGCGGATCAACGAATGTCGGCTCCGTGAAGCTCGAAGGTGCTCAGGGATCAGACGATCTGGTCGAGATCGACATCCCTGCTCACCACACCTTTATCAGCGAGGAAACCCCAAAGGGCGCACCGTTCAATGTCGGGCAAATGTACTATCAGTTCGGCAAGGGGATTCTGGGTGAAGAAAGCAGCTACCCGGACTTCGACACGGCGGTGGAACTACACATATTGATAGACGCTATCCGTAAATCCTCAGATGAAAATCGCGAGATCGAAGTCGGTAAAGACTAAGACAAGCTAACCCAGAGTTTTCTTGATCGCCTCGATGATGCCGTCTCGAGTCGGGTAGACCAGCTTTTCAAGTGATTGTGCGAACGGAATGTGCACCTGCTTCGACGCGACCTTCTGCATTGGCGCCTGAAGATCCCAGAACGCTTCCTCGCCTACGATCGACATGATCTCGCTCGCCGCGCTGCACACTTTAGCCGCGGGATCGGCGACCACCAATCGACCTGTCTTTCCAACCGAGTTCAGTATCGTTTCTTTATCCAGTGGAACGAGTGTGCGCGGGTCTATAACCTCGACCGAAACACCCTCTTTCGCCATCTCTTCAGCCGCGGCAACCGCGTGGGGCACCGAACCCGCAATCGCAACTACGGTTACGTCTGTGCCGGGGCGAAGAATATTCGCAACGCCGAACGGCACCGTGAAATCTGGATCGTCTGGAACCTCGCCTCTTGTGCCCAGTAGGGTGCCATCCTCGAACATGATCACAGGGTCGTTATCTCGAATAGCGGTTTTCATAAGCCCCTTCGCATCCGCCGGTGTGCCGGGTGCAACAACTTTGAGGCCGCCGATGTTCATGAAAACCGGGTAAGAACGATCGGAATGGTGAGCGGCAGAACCACCGCCGTAATACATAACAGCGCGGAAGACCACCGGCAGCGTCGCCTGCCCACCAAACATGTAGCGCATCTTGGCAGCCTGTGAAACTAATTGATCCATCCCAACCCACATGAAGCTCGTCAGAGTTTCCACCACCGGTCGCATTCCCACTGCCGCGGCACCGACAGCCGCACCAAAGAATCCGTTCTCAGATAACGGCGTATTGAGCACTCTGTCATCGCCAAACTCATCGTGAAGTCCGGTTGCAGCACCATAAACACTGGCACGCACGTCCTCACCCATCAAGAAAACCTTTGGATCTGCGCGCATCTCTTCGGAAATTCCCATGCCTAACGCCTGCATGAACATTTTTTCTGCCATCAGTGATTATCCAAACTTGTTGATCGATATTGTTGAAAATTGAAGCGACTGTGTGAGGAGCATTGCGATGTGCGTACTAAACGACCGGCATTTCGCTGAAGAACATGTCCTTGTACAGTTCTGACTCGTCAGGAACCGGACTGTTGCGAGCGAACTCCGCAGCCTCTTCCACCGCAGCATGTGCAGCCGCACTGATCGCGTCACATTCCACCTGTGTGACAGTGCCGCTTTCGACCATGCTCTTGGTCAGCAGGTCAAGCGGGTCACGACGTCGCCACTCGGCAATCTCATTGTCCTCGCGGTACTCCGACTTCCTGATCTTCTCGAGGCCTAACGAATGTTCTTCGAAACGGTAGGTGAGTGCTTCGATCAAAGTGGGGCCTTCGCCGTTCCGGGCACGTTGGACCGCCTCAGCTGTCGCTTCGTACATTGCTATGGCATCTTGCCCGTCGACCAGCACTCCCGGCATGTTGTAAGCCTGGGCACGGTCCGAGATGTGTTCGACAGCCACGGTGTCTCGGTATGACGTTGTCACCGCGTACTGGTTGTTCTCACAAATAAAGATGACTGGCAGGTTCCACACGGAGGCGAGATTCATTGCTTCGTGGCAGGCGCCCTGATTTGAAGCGCCATCGCCGAAGAAGACGGCGGATACGAAGTCTTCTCCCTGCAGTTTAGAAGCGAGAGCTGCTCCGGTAGCAACCGGCACAGAGGAAGCAACAATGCCCGACTCACCAAGAATGCCGACAGAGAAGTCTGCAAGGTGCATCGAGCCGCCCTTGCCCTTGCAGTAGCCGTCAATCCGCCCCAAAATTTCAGCCATTGCCTTGTTCAGGTTTGCGCCCTTGGCAATGGGGTGACCGTGCGAGCGATGATTCCCCGCAATGTAGTCAGAATCCTTCATAGCCGCGCACGCCCCAACGGCAACGGCCTCTTCCCCGATATAGAGATGCACGCCGCCAATCTCACCTGCGTTGTACATCTCGGTCAGTTTTAGTTCGAAATGCCGTATGCGCCACATACGTTCAAGCATGAGCAATAGCAGGTCTTTAGAGATATTCGTTGTCATAAGAAAATGAGCCGTTTCACCTACGGGTTGAATTCATGGCGTCATAGTACGGGGCACTTTTCGAAAAGTCGTTGCCTCACTGACTCTTAGTACGCGGGTCATGTGCGGCGAATTCACTCTCCGCAGGGCCAAACAATCTCACCCGAACTCAGTTGACAACCACGCATAGCCCGGTTTCCGCTGGTATTCTCCCCGGCGAACGTCGGGTTCATCATTTGTTGTCTCCCGTTTGTTCACCGCTATTTTGTTATTCCACGCTTGAAGATACGGAAATCAGATTCACATGAACACAGTTAAAGATCTTTTGAAGTCAGGCAAGACCGTAGTAGGCACCGGTGGTCCACCAAATCCCGATCTCGCTGCAATTCTGGCTGATTCCGGTTTCGACTTCCTGCTCTTCGACACCCAGCACTCGCCTATAGAGATTCACCAGCTGATCCCCGCGATTCAGGCTACTAACGGCAAGAAGGCCGCACCTATCGTTCGAGTGAGCGACAACCGACCCGATCTGATCTGTTTCGCACTTGATGCGGGTGCTCGTGGCATCGTTGTGCCCATGGTCAACACCAGAGAAGAAGCCGAATCGATCGTCGACTCCTGCAGGTACTACCCGAAGGGCAGTCGAAGCAATTCTGGACCCCGAGGCGAATGGGGCGAGACGAAGGACTATCGGGATTATCTGGATACAGCCAACGATGGCATGTTAATTGCCCCGATGATCGAGACGAACCAGGCGATAGCGAACATCGACGAGATCGCGAGTGTTGATGGTGTCGATGTCCTGTTGGTCGGCCCGTCAGATCTTTCGATCGAACTCGAAGTTCCAACACTCTACGAGTCAGACACCTATCAGGCGGGTCTCGACAAGATCGCCGAAGGATGCGCCAGGCACGGCGTAGTGCCGGGCATGTACTTCATTCCCCCCGGAATGGACCCCAACTTCTTCGTAGAGAAGGGTTTCAAGTTCTTCACCCAGCAGTGGGCTCCATGGGCATCCGACGGCATCCAGAATGCTCTGGATGGCATCAACAGATAGGTCTCTAAGACCACAAAGGGTGTAATCACTTATGGGTAAACTGGACGGCAAGGTCGCCATCGTCACTGGTGCTGCCCGAGGCCACAGCGAAGCCGTTGCCCTACGGTTTGCTCAAGAAGGCGCGACCGTGGCTATCTGTGATGTTGTTCCGGTTGAAGTTCTGGAAAAGCAGGTCGGCTCGAAAATCAGGCAGGCCGGCGGCAAGGTGATCTGCTTTCAGACCGATGTCGCGAATGAAGATCAGGTCAATGCCATGGTCGCTGAAACACTGGCGCAGTTCGGCACAATCGACATTCTGGCGAATGTTGTTGGCATTGCCGGGCCAACCAAAGACGTGTGGGACATGACCCTTGATGAGTGGAAACTAACACTCGACGTGAATCTTGATTCGCTGTTTTTGTGCTGCAAAGCCGTGCTGCCTACGATGGTCGAAAAGCGTTACGGCAAGATCATCAATTTCAGCTCGGCGACCGGCAAGCAACCGCTTACCCATCGAACGCCTTACGCCACCTCGAAAATGGGCGTGATTGGCTTTACTCGAACTCTGGCGGCTGATGTTGGTCAACACAACATCAACGTAAACGCCATATGCCCTGGTGAGCATGTGGATCGAAGTCTGGAGCTGGCGCGGGGGAGGGCGGAATACCTTGGCAACCCCTTCGACGAGGAAGAATTCCGACAGCGCTACGCCGAGCGTCGGGCTAACGACAAAGCGATTCTGGCTGGTCGCTGGCGTGCTGAGGAAGGGTTCATCGACCAGAGCTCAGGCTCGGAACACGCCGCAGCACTGGCCCTATTCCTGGCTTCTGATGAATCGGCCAGTATGACCGGGCAGGACATAAACACCAGCGGCGGAATCATGTGGTAGTTCGGGGACGTTGCAGCGAGCTTGTGCCGCTATGTATGAAAACGCGCTCAGAAGAGCCGGTTCCGGTCGAAAGCACTCACGCCCTCACAGGTACGTGAGAATGTTGAAGTACCCATCTGCGTCGGTGAGAGGCATCACACGAGGTGGGATTTCGTACTGGTTCTCGAGAACGAATTGGCGGATTTCATTATGTCGGACGTGACATGGACCGGTGGTATTTACGAAATCAAAAAGATTGCGACCATGGCAGAGGCGTACCACATTCCTATCTCACCTCACGACGCGAGTGGTCCAATAAACGTGCTGACGGGAGCTCACGCAATGGCGTCGGTGCCGAACCACTACCGGGTCGAGACCTGGAGGGCCAGGCTGAACGCCTACGACG
>Ga0209501_10006836_pt1 | contig 10150 bp, 10 predicted proteins | sample ArcticOcean_MG_C_4_FD_187434 | JGI IMG/M metagenome (GOLD analysis project Ga0209501, IMG submission 187434) | Marine microbial communities from western Arctic Ocean - ArcticOcean_MG_CB4_134 (SPAdes) (version 2) | ecosystem: Environmental > Aquatic > Marine > Oceanic | place: Arctic Ocean...
AATTTCATCTGAAATTTGAATTCGTAATATAGTATTTTCAACTTCTGAAAATTTTTCTAACTCGTTTAATTTTACTGGATTACAAAAAACTTCAATTTCTGCTTGATAAAATTCTCTTAATCTCAAAAGACTTTGTCTTGGTGCGATCTCATTTCTAAAGCTTTTTCCTACTTGTGCTATTCCTAATGGAAGCTTTCCACGCATAGTTTTGAATAATCTTGGAAAATCAACAAATATTGATTGGCATGTTTCTGGTCTAAGATATGCTTCTTCATCTTCAGGACCTATTCCAACTCTAAACATCATATTGAATTTTTTAGCAGCACCGAACTCTCCTTTACATTTTGTACAAACAATATTTTTTTCTTGAATCATTTTATCAAAATCTTCTAAATCCGCACTCTCTGGAATCTCTACGTTTGCAATTTCTGAAATTAACTTATCAGCTCTAGATGTCAATCCACATTTTTTACATTTTATGATTGGATCTGCAAAATTTCCAAGATGACCTGATGCCTCAAAGACTGACTTTGACATTATTTGTGAGCCATCAATCTCAAGCATTCTATCTCTTCTTACCAGTTCTCTTCTCCATAATTCAAGAAATTTATTTTTTACACTGACTCCTGTTGGGCCATATTCCCAAAAACCAGCTTGTGCATCTCCGTAAATCTCACAGCTTGGAAAATAAAACGCTCTTTCAAGTGCAAGCTTCATGACACTCTCGTAATTCATACTACAACTCTAAAACAATCATGGAATAAATGCGTAATTGCTCATGCAAGTGCTTTTGCCTTTCTAATATTCTCAAAGTCATCTCTTGTATCGTCAATTGGTGTTTCTAACACAATCGGAATCTTGTTTTTATTCATGGTTTTAACAACTTCTGATAACCCTTCGTTACCAATTTCTCCTAATCCTATGTGGTTATGTCTATCCAAATTCGAATTTAGCTCACCTTTAGAATCATTAAGATGTAAAATTTTCAAATTTTCTAATCCAATTACATCATCAAATTCCTTCATTGTTTTCTTTACTGTTTCTTTCGTCCTTAAATCATATCCTGCTACAAATGCATGACATGTATCTAAACAAATTCCAAATCTTTTAGCAGGTTTACATTTTGAAAAAATTTCTGCAAGTTGTTTGAAATCAGAACCAACAGAATTTTTTTGTCCAGCTGTATTTTCCAGTAAAATCATTACATCTGCTTTTGTTTTGGCAACTTCATTTAGTGCATTGGTAAGTCTCTTAATTCCATTTTCTTCTCCTGAACCTTTGTGACTACCAAGATGTGTGACAAGATATGGAATTCCCAATTCATCACATCGTTTAATTTCTTCAATCATTGATTTTATTGATTTTTCATATCCTTCATCTTCTGGTGTTGAAAGATTTGGCAAGTATGGCATGTGTGCACACGTTGCCATTCTATCGATATTTGACGCTTCAAGCTTTTCTCTAAACTTTTTCACTTCATCTAAATCCAACTCTTTTGCAAACCAACTTCTTGGACTTCTAGTAAAAACCTGAAATGCCGAACATTCTCTTTGAATTGCGTTGTCTACCCAACTATCTAGAGTTCCAGATTTGGATATATGCACACCAATCTGCATACTTTTCCTAAAATTTGTTATAATTTAAACTAGAGATCTAACAAAAATACCAATTTTATAATTGTAATTTTTAAACTAAGTTGGTGCATAATAGTTATGGTTAATCTTGGAAACGATGAGATTGTAAAATATCCATTTTTAGCAGAAGCAGGAAAATATCTTAGTGATAAAGGATTTTCGCCAGAACAATTTGGAACCGATCCAGATCTAAAAAAAATTGTTGATAATGCATTTGAAAGAATCATTACTGCATCAGAAGGAAAAATTTTCAAATCTGATCCAATGTCTAATAATTCTGCATTACCCTTAGAGATATTTTCATTTCTAATTGCAGTCATTATGTTAAAACTTTCTGGTATGAATACACTAATTCGAAGATTTTCTCTAGCAGAAGCTCGTCGTGCAGAAAAATTCCTGGAAAAAGATTTGATGAATCATCAAGATGCTACCAAGGCTAAGCTTTCTTTACAAATACTACAAGAATTATTTTCTGTAACTGTAGAAAAAATTGATGATGAATTTACGATTCTTGCAAGTGATTATCTCAAGCATTCTATTAATTTTCATGAAAGAGAATGGAAATTAATTAATAGAAAGGTTGTAAATGGAAAAGTTCACTTAACACCGCATGAGACCGTCAGATTAGTCAGAAAGGAACTTGACAGACACATCTATACAAAAATTAATTCATCATCATCTCCTGAAATGATAATAGGTTTTGAGACATATGTTGACAAATTAAAACAACTTGCAAAAAAATTCGAGGTAAAAACAGTAGAGTCAAAAGAGTTTCCTCCTTGCATAAAACATGCAATTGAAGTTTTAGAAAAAGGAGAAAATTTACCTCATTCTGGAAGATTTATGCTCGGAACTTTTTTGTTAAACAAAGGACAAACTGTAGCACAAATTGCACCGCTATTCAAAAATGCACCTGACTATAATCCAAAAGTTACAATTTATCAGTTAAATCAACTTTCAGGAAAATCTGGAACTACAGAATACAAATGTCCATCATGTGAAAAAGTTAAAAGCCAAAATCTTTGTTTTCCTGTTCCTGCATGTGATACAATAATCAATCCTCTTCAATTTGGGAGAAAAAGAGTATGAATGGAAAAGATGTTACATTTCTTGAAGATACATTCAAAAAATTTTATTTTGAACACTTTGATCTTTTACATGTTCCAGATAATCCAAATCAGAGAGAATTTGGTTATCAAAAATTTAATGGTGGAATGAATAGACACATTTCACTCAAGTCTGATAAAGAACTTCATTTACTTTTAATGCAAAACAAACCTTCTGATGTTTACTGTTCTAATGCACGCTATACATTTCCTAATCTACCAATGGCTGAAAAAGACTGGCAAAATGCAGAGCTAATCTTTGATATTGATGCAAAAGATCTAAGAAAGGAATACCCAAAAGATAATACACTAATCAAATGTTCTGATTGTAATGAAATTTCTTCATTAAGTGAATTATGTCCAAACTGCCAATCAACAAAACTTTCCTTTACAACACTCACATGTAATGATTGTATCAAATCTACAAAAGATGAAGTACTAAAACTAAATCAAATCCTCACAGATGATTTAGGAATTGATGAACAAAGTATCAAGACCTTTTTCTCTGGAAATGAGGGATTTCATATCTATGTCCCAAAATCTGAATATGAAGATGTAGGTTCAAGAGAAAGAGCAGAAATTGCTGATTATATTATGTTTCGTGGAACCATTCCTGAAACATTTGGATTTAGAAAATTCAACATGAACAAATCATCTCTTCCAAAATTCGAAGATGATGGTTGGGGTGGAAGACTTGCAAAGCATTTGTATGGAACAAAATCAAATCGTCCAAAAATTTCTCAAGAAATAATTTCTGGTGGTTATGCATTATTTCAAAAAAGATTAGAAGATTATAGAGACTCGATTGGAGTAAAGATTGATCCGAATGTCACACAAGATATTCACCGAATTTTTCGATTGCCTGGTTCCATTAATAGTAAAAGTGGCCTTACGAAAATTTTCGTAGAGGATTTGAAAAAATTTGATCCATACGTTGATGCTTGTTTTATTGACGATGAAAAAATAGAGATTGTAGCAAATTGTCCGATCGAGTTTTCATTAAAAAAGAAAAAGTTTGGACCATTTAGCAATGAACAAGTATCTGTACCAAAGTTTGCAGCTGTCTATATGATGTGCAAAGGTATAGCATCAAGCGTGTAATCATACATTTTTTGGAATTCTACCAATAAGGTATTAATTAAATGAAAATCGAGTTTATTCAACTTGTACAGTGCTAAAAACGAAGATAGTAATCAACCACCACCAGATGCTGGTAAATTCATCAAAATTGGTATTATTGCATTAATTGCTGTTGTAATCTTTGCATTGGCAGGAAATCAGGCAGTAGTTTTGTCAATGAATGTGACAGAATTTGCTGACGTTTTTACAAAACCATTAATGTTTGCACTGATAGGTGGAGTCGTTCTTGCAAGTATAGCATTACTTCGAGTCAATATAGTAAACAGATCATCAATTTTCTGGTTTGCAATAACCAGCGCAATTAACATGATGAATCGTGGTCCACAAGATCAGGTTCAACAAACAATTCCAAATTTTTCAGAATTCAAATTATCTGGAGTACATTTTGCAATCTGGCAAATAACAAAAATTCTTCTCTTTGGAGCATTCTTTGCAAATCTCATGTTTGGATTTGGTTTATTGTATATGGTAGAAGGAAATGATCTGGGAGTTGAAAACATTACAACACTGTTCTCACTTCCATTTGTAACTCCACCAAATGATCCAACATATGCAATGGACAATGTCACTCCAATGATTCCTTCACTTCTTATTGTAATCCCGCCAATCATTGGTGCAGTTGGGCTTCGCTTAATCCTCTTTGTTGGAGTTCATTACATAATCAAAGTTGTAACACTTTACTTACATGACACAAAGGAAGGAAAACCAAGATACCTAAACTACATGGCAACAATTGAGGCTGTAATTGGAATAGGAATAGTTTGGGTTGCCTTTAACATGTTTTTCACAGATACTATTGACTATAATACAAGATACGCAATTGGTGGGACCTTTGTTGTTGGATTTGCATTAATTGCATTTTCAATCTTTGATAGAATGCGTGCACGTGTACTAACTCACATGTTCAAGCGTGATGTATACATCAGAATTGCAGCAATTATTGCTATTGCTCTTATAGTGGGAATTGCAATGGGCGTAAACAACAGTGTTGCAGACGCAAAAAAGATAGAATATCTTGGACCATATACAGCACAACAAATTGGTGTAAATCGTCATCTTGCAGAATTAGATCTGATTCACGAAAATACTCATGAAGTACAAATTACATCAGTTAATCCGAATCTAATTGATTCTTACATTGATGATAATGAAGATGTACTAAGTAAGATTCGTGTGTGGGACTGGAACGCTGCATTTGCAAAACTAAAACCAGAGATTGGTCTTATTCCTTATGTAGACTTTGAAGATAATGATATTCTAAGATTTAACGATAAACTTTACTGGACTGCATCAATGAAACCAATACTTCCTTCATCTGTAAGTCTTGAAAACCAATGGTACAATGAGCATTTAGTATACACTCACGTACCTGATGGATTTCTAACCCTAGAAGCAACTGAAGGAAAAATTGTTGACAGTTCTGAATTATTTCAACAAAGAGCAATCTACTATGGTGAAGGTGGATTACTTGATGATACATGGTCTGGATATCCAGTAAATCGTGATGTAAGTGCAGAACTTAACGGCGCAACATATGATGGAACCGGAGGAGTTGATGTAGCACCACCACTTTCATGGATCTTTGAGCCAAACTTTATCCTCTCATATCCTGGAGAGTCTCTTCACATTATGAGATACAAAGATGTTAACGAAAGAATGCAGACACTTTATCCTTATTTCTTGTATAACATGTTTGGAAAAGAATTAGATTCCTATCCAGTAACTGATGGAACTAATACCTATTGGCTTGTTCCATTAATAGTTGGATTTGATACAAGAGACGTTCCATACTCTGCAGGAAATCCATATCTTAGATTAGCAGGATATGCGCTTGTTGATACGTACAATGGCAGTATTGATCTGATAAAAAGTGGCGATGACTTTTTCTCAAACATGATGATGTCGCAATATGAAGATCAGATAATTCCAGCACCTGCATGGCTTGACGAACAAATTCGTTATCCAGAGGAATTATTCAACTGGAAAACAGAGATGTACAACATTTACCACGTAACTGATGTTGAGACATTCATCCAAGCAAACGAATTTTATGAAATTCCTAGAGGGTTAGATACTTACTTTATTGAAGCAAAACCACCTGGATTTGAAGAAACTGAGTTCATCGGACTCTTATCGTTAGAACTTCGTGGTTCACAAGGACGTAACTTGGCAGGATACATGATTGTAGAAAATGATATGGATAAACTTGGTAAGATGACCTTCTATGAAGTTCCATTAGACTCTGAAACAAAACTTTTGGGACCAACATCTGTTAGAGAAGCACTTGACCGTGATCCTGACTTTGCACAACTCAAGACATTGTTAAGAAATCCTAGAATTGGTGATAACATTTTGTATCGTGTAGGAGATCAGGATACTTACTTTATTCCAGTATACACTGCAGGAGCTGGTGGTTCGGTAGCACAACTAGGTACAATTGCAGCAGTTGGTGCAGGATTTACAGGAGAATATTATGTTGGTCTAGGCCAAACACAAGAAGAAGCATTTGAAGCGTATCTGCAAAAGCTATCTGGTGTTGTTTCTACAAGTAAAACTGGTGAAGTTATAATACAATTAGACAAGGATGAAAGATTTGAAAAAATTATGGAAATGATAGGCACTAGTGGTTTGACAATTACAAAGCCAACTGCAATTCAAATTCCACTATCATTCGAAGAAGGCGAAATCGTGTTCTTTAATGAATCTGATAAAGTTGCAACTGAAAAAATGATTAGTGAGTTCTTGAACACATTTGCTATAGGTACATCTAGAGTATTGATGTGGGAAGAAGATACATCCCTTTACCTTGGAGTAATTAATACTGTAGATGGAATGGCTGAGATTCATTACATCAAGATTCAGATTGGAAAAGACTAATCGTGCTACTTTTAGTAGATAACGGCTCTGTTTTTACAAAAGATATAGCTAATACACTTTCTGAATCTGATGTAATCTTTGAGAAAAGATCGTTCGATGAGATTAATTCTGAAGAAATTGGAAAATATGACTCGTACATTTTATCTGGTCGACGTCAAAACGATTCAAAAATGAATGCAAAAAACTCAAAGATTGTATTACATGCAGTAAATGAAAAAAAGAAACTTTTAGGAATTTGTTATGGAGCAGAAATCTTAGCTCTTACACTAGGAGGGACAATTCGGAAATCTTCTGTGATACGAGGTGAACAGGAGATCATTTCTAATGAAAATTCACTTTGTACAGGAAAAAAATCTGTCTTTGAGAGTCATTCATATGAAATCTCAAAACTCGGAAATTCACTTGAGTGTATAGCAGAATCATCAAACTGTAAAAACGAAATTATAAAACACAAAGATTTGTCAATTTATGGAACACAATTTCATCCAGAAATGACAAAAGATGGTCAAACAATGATTGAAAAATTTGCAAAACTTTGATGATATTAATATGATAAAATTATTGCATTAACATGAGCGAAGAAGCTGAACACGAACTTATCTTACCACCAATTTCTGATAATGACAATATTTGTTTACCACTTTCAGTAAATGCAGTAGCAAAATACTGGAATATTGATCTTCCAATGACTGAGGCAAATGAAATTGCATCAAAATATGCAGGAATGAATGGAAGTATTCTGATAGAAGGAATTAATCTTGCAGAACGACACGGACTTTCTAGTTTAATTTTACATTCTAGTATTGCAGAATTAAAACAAGTAATTGATATGGGAATACCTCCAATTGTTATCTTACCTGGATTACATGATATGGTACAACACGCATCAGTTATCTCTGGATATGATGACAAAGAAAAAACAATTTTTCATTATGTTCCTGAACAAAAACCATCTGAAGAAGGAATTCAGGTAGGTGTAATACCTGAGAAAAGATTTGAAAAACTTTGGTCTGAAGATGGATGCTTGATGGTTTTGTTAGGTCCTACTGATATTATTTCTGCACTAAAATCTGATGAGAGTAAAACAAAATCAAACAGACTTTGCTTTGAGTCTGAAAGATTTAGCATACAAAAACAAACACAAGAAACTATTACTTCACTAGAAAAGGCAATTGAACTGAATCCCGATAATTCAACTGCATTGTGTCTCTTAGGAGGTGTACTAAATGAACAGAATAATCCTGAATGTGTTTCATATTATGAAAAAAGTCTTGAAAAAAATGAAAATTGTTATCTGGCTTACCGCGGTCTTGGAAATTTCTATCTAAAAAATCAAAAATTTGATAAATCTGAGGAAAATTATACTCTTGCAATTAAAATTAATGAGAATAGATTTGGTCCTATATACAAGAATCGTGGGTATGTTAGACAACAACAAAACAAGATGGATGATGCAAAACAAGACTATCAGAATTATATAAAATTTACACCAAATGCAAAAGATCGTGGAATGATAGAACGTGCATTAAATGAAATGTAATATACAGATCAGAATTATATAGTTTAAACAGTTACCACAATTATGCTTGATGCTAGATGCCCTGAATGTGAAAATGTAGCTAAAGTCAATGATGACATTACCAAAGTAACATGTCCTCATTGTAAATTTGAAGCATCATATGATGATTATCTGGAAATTATGAAGGATCAAGCAATTAACATGGCAACAGATTACATTCCTGACAGATCTGGTTTTTGATTACCAAACTGATCCTTTATCTGAACAATCCATATGCGATCCACATCTTGGACAGATTAAATGACAGGCTTGAATGTCGAGCATTATTTCATTACATTTAGGACACTCAACTTTTTCTTCCATGTTTTGTATTAGATAAAATTGAATTAAACATTTTTTGCAAACTAAAATTGTCCAAAGGTTAATTAGTAGTTCACAAAGTTTTGAGATCGCAATGGTTAATTTCAAACTAACAATTTCAGATATTAAAGGTAAATCCATAACCAAGGAACTCAAAGAAGGAGATGCAAATCCACTCGTGGGTCTCATAATTGGTAATGAAACTGATGCTGCAATTGTAGGATTAGCAGGAAAATTGAAAATTACTGGCGGAAGTGATAAATCTGGTGTTCCAATGAGAGGAGACCTTCACGGAATGGCAAGAAAACGCGTCTTACTATCAAAAGGAGTTGGACTTCAAGATACTGAACATGGTTTAAGAAAAAGAAAACTTATCCGAGGCAATACCGTTTCTGACGAAATTTTCCAAGTAAATTGTAAATATGATGGAGAAATTAAAGATGAGGCACCTCCAGCAGAGACAGAAGCTGCAGCAGAAGACGCACCTAAAAAAGACGCACCTAAAAAAGACGCACCTAAAAAAGACGCACCTAAAAAAGACGCACCTAAAAAAGAATAATTTTATTTTTTAAAAAAATGGATTGTAACCCCATTGTAAAAGTGCTTGACGTTGACGTTTTCTACATGTATGATCTCCTTTCTTACAATTTTTTTTAATTCCTCCAATGTGTCTAGGACCAAACGCTTTCCATCTTTCTATCTGGGTTCTATCCATTACTGGTATTCGTCGTCCCATTGTATACCTACAATACCACTGAAACCATCCAAGTGGATCTTCACGAAATATCCATCCCTTTGATTTCCATTCTAATCGTGATTGACCAGATTTTATCCCAAAATGATTTAATTTTACGTCAAATCCTTCCTTGCTAATCTATGCCTGAACCATCCTTTTGGATATTCATCTATATCATTTCCAAAGTACCATCCACCAAAAACTCCCATTTCTAACATCTCCTTTGGTGAAAGTTCTGGAGAGAAACCATCCTTCATAATCATTATAGTAACTTTGAATTAATAACAAAATCAGTCATTCATTGTCTGTCGTAGGCGATGCTGACCCATTCCAATTTTCTTGTGTCCTTGTTTGATTAATTCCATTGCACATTTGATTGATTCTTCATACGTATGCTCTGAAAGTTTTCTTTCACACAGATTACAAATAGGATCTGTCATGTTTTGTAATACATGTCACAAGCAAAAAGGATTGCTAATCTGACAATTTTCCTTATAAAATGTCCAATATGAAAACTATACTATGAACAAATTATAGGATCATTTTTTATAGTAATTTTAAATCGATTTGTTATGACAAAACTTGTTGGAAAATTAGCAGCCTTAATGCTGATTGGTGTACTAGTTACATCTGTTGCAGCAACTCCTGCATTTGCAGATTGGGATAGAACAAACTATCCTGCAATACAAGGAACAATTCCTATTGCAGATGGTCAAGACTTTGCAGAGTTGAGTAACATTTCTCTAGTTGATGCAATGTCAACAGCAGAAAATGCTGT
>Ga0209501_10006847_pt1 | contig 10141 bp, 10 predicted proteins | sample ArcticOcean_MG_C_4_FD_187434 | JGI IMG/M metagenome (GOLD analysis project Ga0209501, IMG submission 187434) | Marine microbial communities from western Arctic Ocean - ArcticOcean_MG_CB4_134 (SPAdes) (version 2) | ecosystem: Environmental > Aquatic > Marine > Oceanic | place: Arctic Ocean...
TACAGTCGGCACCATTGGGGTACGGCGGTCGCTACATTAGATCAATCGAACGTGCTTCCTTCGTCGTTAGATTTACTTGGACTCTCATTGACTCCGGATCTGTTGTCGGACTGCGCGAGGTTAGTCCGACGTGCGCGAACTCGATCTCCCACAATGAGGTATCAGTCGATCCAATGGAAAGAGCTCCAATGCAAGGCCCACAGCAAAAACCGCCACTTTGCAAGTGCTGCTCGGCAATGGAGATCGCGAGTTGTTCGCTCGTCGTCGCATTCATATGCCTTGCCCTATTTACTTGGCTAGCCTGTGATCGGTTACAACAGTGACCAACGATGCCAGCGTTCTGGCATTGCCTTCATTATTCCGACCGGAGCGGGGAGAGCAACACTAGGGCCGAGTATCGTAATCGGACCATTCTTGGGGCGTGTCAAAGATTTGGCGGATGTTCACGGGTTTGCGACGCTGACGGAGACGTGCGGTCGGGCGGATATCTTTCGCGGACGTTGGGCAATTTATCCATAGCCAACATGTATGCTGGCCTCGTAATACGAGGAGCCCGTTGCGCGTCGACTCCGAGTAGCGATGTGATTTGCGAAATATCATCGAGGCAAGCATCGGTAACGCGGTTTGAACACAAAACAAGCCATTCGAGTTTCGTGAGCCACTTGATGTGATGAATGCCACGATCGGTGATCTTACTGGTTCCGATTTTAAGAACGTTGATCTCTGGGATGTGTCTGAGCCAGGCTAAGTCATCGTCCGTAACCTCGTCTGCGTTTGTTATCGTGAGTATGCTCCATTGCTCCTGAAACGGATGGTCGTCTAGATACATCTGCGCATCTGCAAGCGTCATGTCGTCAATAACTCCAGGCAGATTCATGGCGGGAAACAAGCCGTGTTCAAATTTCTGAAATAAGGATACAGCCTCTGCGCGTTCAGGTAGATCGTCGAGGTGAGTGATGGTGAAGTCGCGTTTTGGACCATCACCGACGGAGCGACCGATGGTCATTTGTCGGGGCATCAGTTGCCGTACCTTTTTTTGTCCAACGTTAATTTGCGCTACAATGTCTCGCAAAATCTAGTTTCGCCCCTTCACCAGGGCACGTTGTGATTGTAGCAGGCCGAACCCCGTATCTGAAACGTTCCATTCTTGGGGCGTTTCAAAAACCTGTTGGGGATCTGCGGATTGCAGGGCGGTGGAAACTGACCTGGCTACTGAAAATGGCGGTCAACCTTAGACGAAGGTTGATGTGGAGAGGATTTCACTCATTGCTTCAAAGGCAACTTCCTCGAAGGTAGACGGGTCAGAGTCAAAAGGATGCCATTTTGCTGAAACAATCTTTACTCGAACATTCACGACCGGTTCGTGGAATGATGATAAGCTTGCACGACACAATCCGTCCATTATCGCGTTGGGATACTCTAATTGCGTGACCTCAGGATTGACATCTGGAGGGTTGCCAAACGTGAGAGCGATTCCGCCCTGTTCGTCATTCGGTTCTACGGCGATCGTGAGTTTCGCAAAACGCTCCCGGTGACGACTCGCCGCGTAAGCCGTTCGTGGCCGATCGATTGAGCGAGGGGATATCGTTCGTTCGTCGCCAAGTTGATAGCTGCGTCTCATGAAAGTTCGGATGTGTTGGCGCAAAGAATCAAAGCCCACCGAATGCCCAACAACCGCGGAATGCCCATCAAGGTTAAAAACGTCGTTGATTAGCTGGCTGCCAGAGATTCGTTCAATAAATGATGGCAAGTCGAAGCCTTGACCAGACCGTTCCAATCTTGCAGCAACACGAGAATTAGCGAGGAGTTGGCGACGTAAAGACATATCACTCAAACTGCTATAGGCGGCTTTGGCCAACAATGTGACGGGAATCTGGAAAACCCCTCACGAGGTTGACACAATTCAGTGGCCAGAGGTGATCGAATTATTGACGAACCGCCACAGACCGACAAGTTGACTCTCCCGTGATGCCGGGAAGGTTGACTCCCGTCAAACCTTCGATTTCCTTGGCTTAGCAAGAACCCGGTTTTGACGAGTTCTCGGAACTAAGGCACCCCCCAGCGGCGAACAGGCGGCCTGCGGGCCAATCCTTGTCCCGAAATACGTTAAGTAGTTTATCTGAGGTGCCGCCGGTTGAGTCAACCGAAGCGCATGGATTATACCGGCACTTCGGATAAACGTGCGATGAACTTAACCGCGGAGCTATGGGGATTGAATCCAACGCCTAGAGGCGATTGCGGCTGGACTGCGACTTATGGAGTGTCGCGTAGCCGATCAGCGGTGAGAACCAGCGTTGGTGTCCTGCGGAATGTAAGAACTGCGCATAGCCGCCAAAGAGATGAGCGCAGAGCGGTCCCACGGGCACGTTCAAATCGTGTATGACCGTCATCGAACACATGCGAAAGAATCCCGGCGTTAGGAACTGTCGAACCATTTGGCAATCGCCTCTCGCCGGGCAAGCATGTACGGGCGGCGCATGCGCAGCGGCGGTGAGGGAGCTACCTGCTCGATGATGATCAACTTGCCATGCTTGCAAGCAGGACGAGACGATTGCGGCTGGGGGCCTTCTTCCGCAACCGCCGCATCTTCCGCGGTTAACTGTTCCGGCGACTTGCCAAAGTGTCGCGCGAACTTCGCCACGGCGAGCATGTAGACCTTGATCGTGCCGGGCGAGAAGTTTTTCAGTCGCAGGTCATCGATATAGCGTTGTCTGAGCGGCGTCATCATGGCAACCTTTCCGTCGCATCATTGCGATAAGGAAAGATGGCTCACAAACGTGCCGAGCGCAAATCAGGCAATTCGTAACAACCGGAAGCACCGGCCATGGTACACGATCACGCACCTAGAAAAGAAAACACGTCACTGCTTACCGCGCAGCGGTTTAGTTAGTGGGACGGTTTTCGGTGCACCCGATCCCTCCAACAGAATTTCGATCTGAAATAACTAAAAGAATAACTAGAAGGGATGCAAGTCAAATTCGACGACAGGAATTGGTTCGCTTCGCTTTTATTGAAGCCTGCATGGTTAATGGTCACGTAAATCCACACCGAAGCGGGTTTTCGCTGGGCCTGCGTTGGTCGCCCTGTGTTCATTTGCCGCGCAGCCGTCAATAACTTATTCAGACATGGATCTTTTGACTCACTGACGGATGTTGTGCTCACCGAGAAAGAGCATCGGATCAACACACGGCGCCTCCGACCAAGCATCCTCGGCGCCATGATGCGTGTGATTAGGGCGAGTTCCCTAAAGTAGGCATCACTCTCCGCGCGATGGAATTTCCTCACGCGGAGCGTGAGGTCTACTTTATGGCAAGCCCGACGCCAGCGCCTTTTCGCTCACATTTTTTTCTCGTTTGCTTTGGGGCTGATTCGTCCGCAAATTCTCTCGGAGTTGGTGTGTGCCGACTTCGCGTTATGCCGATGTTGGAGTTAATCGTGGGGTAGGATTTCATTCTGCCATTGGCAGGTTGCAAACCTACCCCACGTATTTGATGGTGCCGAAGATGTGTCGCGTCGGGTGACTACCTTCAGCAAACGGTTCGTGCGCCGTAGAGTCTTGGGCTTGACGCTGCCTGAAAACATTCCGCACTTAACCATCGAGCGAATCCATGGCTTCACCCTTTCAGATGCACGGACAGCAACTTCTTGGCCCCGATTGTTCGGCCGATGGCCCGGCGACCGTAACGGCCACTAATCCCGGTACCGGCGAGACGCTCGCTCCGGCGTTTCATGAGGCAACGCCCGACGAGATCGATCGAGCCTTGCAATTGGCCGACGAGGCCGTTGACCAACTGCGGGAGAAGTCGCCGGAGGAGATCGCCGCGTTTCTCGATGCGATCGGTGACGAGATCATGGGGCTGGAGGATGCGTTGCTTGATCGATGCCACGCCGAGACCGGTCTGCCGATGGGACGGCTCCAGATGGAGCGCGGTCGCACCGTGAACCAGGCCAAGTTGTTTGCCACGGTCGTGCGCGAGGGATCGTGGGTCGATGCGCGGGTCGATCATGGCGATCCGACGCGCGAGCCGATGCCGAAGCCCGACGTGCGGCGGATGTTGATGCCGGTGGGTCCCGTGGTGGTGTTCGGGGCGAGTAACTTTCCGCTGGCGCTGTCGACCGCCGGTAGCGATACCGTCTCGGCGATTGCCGCCGGGTGCAGCGTTGTGATGAAAGCCCACGGGTCGCATCCCGGCACAAGCGAACTGATCGGCCGGGCAATTATCGCGGCGGCCGAAAAGACGAACATGCCGAAGGGCGTTTTTTCTCTCTTGCATGGTGGCGGACGAACCGTTGGTACGGCGTTGGTCAAACATCCGTTGACACAAGCGGTCGGTTTCACCGGTTCGCTCTCGGGCGGTCGGGCATTGTACGACGTTGCCGCGGCGCGACCTGATCCGATTCCGGTTTACGCGGAGATGGGCAGTATCAATCCGTTGTTCTTGTTGCCGAGTGCGCTGGAGTCTCGCGGCGCGACGATTGCCGAAGGTTTCTTGACCTCGATGACGCTCGGCGTGGGACAGTTTTGCACTCAGCCCGGTCTCGTGGTGGGCCTGGCAAGCGACCCGCTCGAGGCGTTTGTGGCGAAGACCTCCGAGTTGGTCGCAGCGCATCCGGCGCAGACGATGCTCAACGCGGGAATTCGCGACACCTACGACGCCGGCTGTCAGCAGCACGCCAGCACATCAGGCGTCGCGACGTCGGCTCGTTCTGAGCAAGCCGCCGAGGCGATGAAGACCGAAGCAGCGGCGGTTCTGTTTCGTACCGATGGCGCGTCGTTCTTGCAGGCCGAATCGTTAAGCGAAGAGATCTTTGGGCCGACGTCGATGGTCGTGGCGTGTGATTCGCCTGAGCAGTTGGAACAAATCGCTCGCGGGCTGGTCGGCCATCTGACCGCAACGATTCATGGCGAACCGGACGATCTGGCTGAGCACCAACGATTGGTCCGCATTCTTGAGCGCAAGGTCGGCCGGTTGATCTTCAACGGCTTTCCGACCGGCATCGAAGTCTGTGCGGCGATGCATCATGGCGGCCCCTATCCGGCGACGACCGACGCAGGGGGCACCTCGATCGGCACCGCCGCGATCCTCCGTTTCACACGGCCGATCTGCTATCAGGGCTTCCCTGAAGCCGCATTGCCACCCGCCCTCCAAGACACCAATCCCGCCAAACTTTGGCGACTGGTCGACAACAAAACCACCAACTCTTAATCCATCTCCGAAATTCCAAATTCCAAATTCCAAATCTGAAATTCAGACGAGCGGCCACCAAGTCGCCCCCAAGATCGTGACGCCCAGGCCCACGAGTCCCATCGTCGCAGTCATCGGGGTGATGTATCGCAAACCTTCGCCCTCGGTCATGCCGCCCATCTTGCAGATCACCCAAAAGCCGCTGTCATTCATCCACGCCACCGGCTTGCTGCCGCATCCGATCGCCAGCGCCAAATAGACCGGATGAAACGGTAGCTGGCCCGACGTGGCTAGTCCGGAGAGAATCCCCACGGCCGTGATCATGGCCACCGTGGCTGATCCTTGGGCCGTGCGAACTGCGGTGGTGATGAGGAATGCTGCCGCGAGAATCAGGGCCGGCGATCCGGTCGGCAGGTCGCTGATCAGGTTAGCGACGCCCGTCTGTTGAATGGTTTGTCCGAATGCACCGCCGGCTGCCGTGATCAAGATAATCACACCGCCGCTGGCCAGTGCCGCTTGCATCGAGGCGGCCAACTCGCGGCGATTGGGGCGGCTTTGTCGGACGAGCATCGCCATCGCCACCGCGGCCGAGAGCACCAACGCGATGTTCTTGTTTCCCAACGTCTCGGCGACGCGCATCATTGGATCGGACAGTTCCGTTGGCAACGACCGTAGCACCGTCCGTCCGCCGATTAACACCACCGGCAAAAGAATCGGCAGCACCGAGATCCACAACGGCGGCAGCTCCGACTCGTCGCGTTGGGCCAGCTTTTCGAGGTCGTCGAGCGTGAAATCGGCCGACTCGCGCAGCGGTAGTTCACAGAATCGATTGACCGTCTTGGCGTAAACGTAACCGACCACGATCGTGACCAACCCCACCGCCATCCCGCCGAGAATCATGGCCCCGATGTCGACCCCCAATTCTTCGGCCACAAACAACGGGCCGGGCGTCGGCGGCACCAGCGAATGAGCCATCGTCGCCCCGGCGACAATCGTGAGCACATAGAACAGATAGTTGCCGCCGGTCCGCATCCGCATTGCCTTGCCTAACGGAATCATCAGATAGAACACGGTGTCGAAAAAGACAGGAATTCCCAGAGCGAAACCGCTGGTAAGAAACGCCGCCGGTGCGCCACGCTGACCAAACAGCCTTAGTGTCGACCGCACCATCCGATCGGCCGCACCGCTCTCGAGCAGGCATTTGCCGATGATCGCGGCCATGGCGATCAGAATGCCGATCTTGCCGCAGGTGGTACCAAAGGCGGTCGCGACCCGTTGGCCGACGGTTTGTTTGGCTAGTTCTTGTGCGGCGACGGCATTTTTTCTGGTGACAAGGACATCGGTGGAATCTGTGCCTTGGGGAATCGACACGACAGCGACGCGCCGTTTTGATTCGGCCGCATTGCCTTCTAACAATTCGTAGCGAGCGACGACCGCCTCGGCCCGAACAATCGCTTCGGCCAAGGCACCTTGTCCATCACCGACGCGCAGGACGACGAGCCGCTGGCCGATCGAGAGTTTCTTGCTGGATTCGACGGTCAGCGTGATTTCGTGACCATCGGCCGAGACAGAATGGTCCGCCAACGCTTTATTTCGAACTGCGTAACCTTCAATCCACTCGCTGGGCGTGAGCACTCCGACGGTAAGCGCGGCCAAGACGAGGGCCAAGAATGCATGAAGTCGCAGGACCAACACACCACCAATCACAATCACCACGCCAACCAGCAAGACAGTGACGGGGTTCATGCTGTGTGCTCTCTCGCTAGGAAAGAATCGCGCCGGCCTGACCCGAAGGCGTTTCAAAACGATACAAGCTCGAAATGCAGTCGACTACTCGTTCCGGCTGGTCACTTCCAACAGGTGCCATCCAAACTGCGTCTGCACCGGACCCTGAACCGTGCCAACGTCGGCACTGAACACGACCGCGTCAAACTCGGGCACCATTTGGCCGGGGCCGAATTCTCCGAGGTCGCCGCCCTGTTTGCCCGACGGACAGGAAGAATGCTCCTTGGCCAGTTCGGCAAAATCAGAACCGTCAGTGATCTGTTTCTTCAGGTCGTTACATTCTTGCTCGTCAGAAACAAGGATATGTCGGGCAGTGGCTCGGGACATCGGTCGGGTCCTCAATTGAGATTTGGAAAGAAGTCTGCTCGGGCCGATCATCATACACGCAAGAGGCACGCATGACGATACGGGGTGGGAAAAATGACGAGGAGGACACGGCACGAAGTGCGGTTTTTCACCGTGGGTCTCTGGCCCTCCTACTTCTTCGCCATCAACTCTTCGACCAGCTTGGCCAACAGGGCCGGATCGTCTTGCTCGACGAGATGCTTGATTCGCGACGGCTTGAGTTCGAGTTTTTCGAGAGCCGTGATGACGTTTTTCCAGACTTGCTGCCGCTTCTTGCCTTCGGCCAGATAGAGGTCCGTCACCAGTTCGCTCAAGCGCTGCAGGCCGATTGCGTCTTTGTTTTGATAGTAGTTCTTGATGATGCGCTGTTGATGCGCCGAGTGCTTTGCCATGGTCGCTGCTCTGATCGTCCTGGAGAACGGGAAGGGGTGATTTCTCATCGCGGGGCGTCATTCTAGGCATTGCCGGCGATGATGGCAATGTAGAATATCGCCAGGCGCCTCTTGAGATTTCCCGCCCGATCGGCGACGATGATCGCTGCAAGTCATCGATCGATTGGCGCAAGTGAGCCCGAGCCCCATGCCACGCATTACGATCACCAACGCTCTTTGGCTGACGGGCTATGTCGTCTTGGCCGTCGTGCTCGTGATCTATCTCATGCAGCTTCGCGGGCAGACTCTCGAAGAGTTCGGCACGCCGGCAGCCCAACAGGAGTGGGACTCGTGGAAGAGCGAGGCGAAGCGGCAGATGGGCGACGATACGCCGGTCAAACGGGGCCACGAGCCACTCGAGGAGCAACCGATGTTGCTGCTGATGCGGGATCATTTTCCTGTCGTGCTCGGCGGCGGCCTGTTCTTCGGCACGGCGATATACGCGGTGATGATGTTCGCGGTTCGCGGTGTACTGGCCGGAACGGGACGCAAAGCGTCGGATTCGTAGAACTTGCCGTTTGGCCATCTCTAACAATAAGCTTGCGATTGGCATCACCGCGGCGTATAGTCAGACCGTCTTGCTGGATCGATTTCCTTTGGTGATAACGCGACGGCCCGCACAATAGCAGCGATCCAGAAGCGCGTTATCCTCATCAACTTCGACATTCCTCGTTCGACATTCGGATTTGCCTTACTCTCGTCCCTGCGCGGCGGAATTACATCTCTAAGGAGTCCTCCATGGGAAGCGTTTTCACTCCGCTCGACTTGGTAATTTTTGTCGGTTCGCTGGTCGTCGTGATGGCCGTCGGACTGATTGCCGGGCGCAAAGAGGAAACGAAGGAGGACTTTTTTCTGGCAGGTCGCACGACGCGCTGGTGGGGCGTCGCCGGGTCGATTTTTGGCAGCAACGTCAGCGCCAATCATATCGTCGGGATGATGGCGGTCGGCTTTACCTGGGGTCTTGCCGAAAGCCACTTCGAAATCGGCGCGATCGCCGGTCTGATGATGCTCTGCTATTTCTTTCTGCCGGTCTATCGAAAACTCAACGTCTATACGCTTTCGGAATATCTTAGCCGCCGCTATGACGATCGCAGCCGGCTGCTCTATGCGGTGATCATGGTCTTGATCATGGTCGTTGTGCAAATGGTGCCCGGCTTTTACATCGGTAGCCGCGCGATCAACGTGCTGCTGCAAGACGGGTCGGGCGACATCATTCAGTCGCACTACGTGTGGGGAATCGTCGCGATGGCCGTGATCACCGGCCTGTATACGATCATCGGCGGACTCAAGGCGGTGATCTGGACCGACTTTCTGCAATCGATCCTGATGCTCGCCGCCGGACTGACCGTGGCGATCGCGACATTCAGCCAGCCGGAGATCGGCGGGTGGGGCGGACTGAAAGAGATCGACCAGCGGGCAAAGCAATCGGCCGGTTTGGCGATTCAGAGCGATCACTTTGAAAAGGGAATGGGGCTCTCGCTCAGCAACGCGGGAGTCAACCATCTCGACGACGTTGCCGAAGCGCTGCGCGAAGGATCCGATCTGCCGGTCACGATCGTACGCTTTGCGCCAGACGAAAAGTGGAGCGAAGGCAAGAGCAGCGAGCAGATCAAATCGGAATCGAACCAGATCGACGCGGCCCGACATCGACTGATCTCCGCCAAGCTCGACAGAATGGACGTCGACGTTGCCAAGGATCAGGTGAGGATCGGCGCGGACCCCCGGCGAAAAATGGGACTCTATCAGTCAGCGGATAATCCCGATCTTCCCTGGACCGGCGTGCTGACCGGCTTGATGGTCTTGCACTTCTTTTACTGGGGAACCAACCAGTTCATCGTACAGCGGGCACTCAGTGCTCGGGACGATCGCGAGGCACGACTGGGAATCATCGCCGCCGGGTTCTTCAAGCTGTTGATCCCGTTCATGTCGATCGGCACCGGAATCGCCGCGTTTTACTTATTCCAGGAACGCATGCCAAATGAACCGATCGATCAAGACGCCACCTTCCCGATGCTGATGAAAACGGTCGTCAAACCGATCATGCCGGGGTTGATCGGTTTGATCGCTGCGGGGTTGATCGGGGCGATTCTTTCGTCGATCGACTCGATGATGAACTCCGCCGCCACGATCTTTACGTTCGACATCTACAAGCGGTACGTCAATCCTCAGGCAAATGACATGCAACTGATCGCGGTCGGTCGGGGCAGCATTGTTGTGGCGGTCGTCTTCGCGGCGACGATGGCGATCTTCACCATGGATCCCAATTCCAAGGGCAGCTTCTTCATGACGGTCGCGAAGTATCAGAGCAAGCTGATTCCCGGCGTTCTCGTGGCGTTTGCGATGGGTATATTTTGGAAACGAGGCACGGCCCATGGTGCCTGTGCTGCAATCATC
>Ga0209501_10006849_pt1 | contig 10140 bp, 10 predicted proteins | sample ArcticOcean_MG_C_4_FD_187434 | JGI IMG/M metagenome (GOLD analysis project Ga0209501, IMG submission 187434) | Marine microbial communities from western Arctic Ocean - ArcticOcean_MG_CB4_134 (SPAdes) (version 2) | ecosystem: Environmental > Aquatic > Marine > Oceanic | place: Arctic Ocean...
AGCTATTATGGAACAAGCTCGTCAACTACCTGGGCAAGAGCAGCAATTTGTAGAATTCTATAAAAGTAATCCAGAAGCTCAGGCATCACTGCGAGCCCCTATATTTGAAGATAAGGTGGTTAATTATATAATTGAAATGGCAACAGTGACGGAACGTGTGTTAACTCCCGAACAACTGCGCGCTGAAACCGAACAAAACACTATAGAAAAACCTGCTAAAGAACCTAAAAAAACTACTGCAAAAAAGAAAACAACAAAAAGTAAAAAATCTGATACAAAATCAGAATCTAAAAAGACCCCTAGAAAAAAAAGAGTGAGTAAACCAAAGGCCTGACCTAAATAATTAGAATCGTCATTTTTATTTATTAAGGCCATCATATAATGATTAACGCAGGACAATAGCTATCATGCCAGTTACATTCGGTCCTTTGCAGACAGATTTTGAACCAAAAATGAATGCCTTGATACCCATGGTTGTTGAACAAACAAACCGAGGGGAACGTGCTTACGATATATATTCGCGTCTGCTGAAAGAACGAATTATATTTTTAACAGGAGCAGTTTATGATGAAACTGCAAGCGTTATATGTGCTCAGCTTTTATTTCTTGAGGCAGAAAATCCAAATAAAGATATTTCTCTTTATATTAATTCTCCAGGAGGAGTGGTTACCGCTGGGTTATCTATCTATGACACGATGCAATACATTAAACCAGAGGTTACTACTTTGTGCATTGGACAGGCCGCATCAATGGGGTCACTATTATTATGTGGTGGAGCTAAAGGTAAAAGGTTTTCATTACCCAACTCTAGGATTATGGTTCACCAACCTTCTGGAGGGTTTCAAGGGCAGGCCACAGATATAGAGATCCATGCCAAGGAAATACTTTTGGTGCGTGAGAGGTTAAATGAAATATATTCATTTCATTCGGGACAAAAAGTTAAAAATATTGCGGATGCTCTTGAACGGGATCGTTTTTATACAGCTGAAGAAGCCAGGGTATTTGGTTTAATTGATGAGGTTGTTAGTGTTAGACCTGAAGGGAGCCTTGATGATGATAACAAAGATGATTAGGGTAACGCTCATATTTAATTTGTAATATGATTCGATAATACCATGTATAACAGAATGATAATCTAGGGAATCGAATACGGGGTTCTTTTATGAGTAAAACTGGCGGAAGTGATTCAAAAAATACTCTTTACTGCTCTTTTTGTGGAAAAAGTCAGCACGAAGTAAGGAAGCTTATTGCTGGACCGACTGTATTCATATGTGATGAATGCGTTGAACTTTGCATGGATATTATTAGAGAAGAGCATAAATCTACTTTAGTAAAAACCCATGAAGGCGTACCTACCCCTAAAGAAATTTGTCAAATTCTTGATGATTATGTTATAGGGCAAAGCCAGGCAAAGCGGGTGTTATCTGTTGCAGTGCATAACCATTACAAGCGTTTAAATTCAACACTTAAAGGTAATGAAGTTGAGATTTCTAAATCAAATATATTATTGGTAGGCCCAACTGGATGTGGAAAGACTCTACTTGCTCAGACTTTAGCTAGAATTCTTGATGTGCCTTTTACAATGGCTGATGCTACAACTCTTACCGAGGCAGGTTACGTTGGCGAGGATGTTGAGAACATAATTCTTAAATTACTTCAATCTGCTGATTACAACGTAGAAAGGGCCCAAAGAGGTATAGTTTATATTGATGAAGTTGATAAAATTAGCCGAAAATCTGATAATCCCTCAATCACACGTGATGTATCTGGTGAGGGCGTTCAGCAAGCACTACTGAAAATAATGGAAGGGACAATTGCCTCTGTACCTCCACAAGGTGGTCGTAAACACCCTCAACAAGAATTTTTACAGGTAGATACTACTAATATCTTGTTTATTGTAGGTGGCGCATTTTCTGGGCTGGAAAAGATTATTTCTGGTAGAGGAAAAGATACGTCAATTGGTTTTGGTGCCGATGTTCGTAATTCTGATGATAGACGTACTGGCGATATATTGAAGAGTCTAGAGCCAGAAGACTTGCTAAAATTTGGATTAATTCCGGAGTTTGTAGGGCGATTACCTGTTATAGCTACGCTAGAAGATTTAGACGAGCCATCTCTTATAGAGATTCTTACCGTACCTAAAAATGCTCTAATAAAACAGTACCAGAGGTTATTTGATATGGAAGAGGTTGACCTTACATTTTCGGTTGATGCATTAAAATCGATTGCTAAGAAAGCTATTCTAAGGAAGACAGGAGCACGTGGTTTGCGATCTATACTAGAGGATATACTACTCAATACGATGTATGACTTACCAGAAATGATGGGAGTCGAAGAAGTAGTTATAAATGGTGAGGTTGTGGATGGTAATGCTACTCCATTGCAAATATATGTTGATAAACCAGAAGACCTAGAGACTATAGCCTAAAATAAAATACTAAGAATTATAAATAAATTGTATCAATAGAACTTGATTGCTAAGGCTAACTACACCAAATAATAGATTGTACAGCAATGATCTAGAAACCTTTTCTGTATGCATGATTACTAATTGGTGAAAGTGCTTTATTGAGCAGTGACTTATGTAAACTCAAAATACTTTTTTATTAGGAATATTTATGGCTGAACAATCTAAAGATACCCTTTACGCAGTCCTACCATTACGTGATATTGTCGTATTTCCTCATATGATTGTTCCGTTATTTGTAGGGCGTGATAAATCAGTTCGAGCTCTCGAAGATGTGATGAAAGACGATAAGCAAATATTGCTTGTAACACAAAAAAAGGCATCTCAAGACGATCCATCTACCGCAGATCTATATGAAGTAGGAACTATAGGGACTATTTTGCAGCTTTTAAAATTGCCTGATGGAACAGTCAAAGTACTAGTTGAAGGAAGTGAAAGAGCAAAGATTGTTGAATTTTCAAAGAATTTAAATTTTTTTGAAGCCCATGCAACAATCGTAGAAGATACTGTTACTGATGACAAGGAACTAGCAGCCTTAAGTCGTTCTGTGGTCGTTCAATTTGAACAATATATAAAATTGAATAGGAAGGTACCACCAGAAGTATTGGTTTCTATCAACCAGATAGATGAACCCGGAAAACTGGCTGATACGATAGCTTCTCATTTGTCTTTAAAGATTCCCGAAAAACAAGAACTTCTTGAAGGGCCTACGATCCAAGATAGATTAGAAAAAATTCATGGCTTTATGGAGGGTGAAATAGGCATTCTTCAGGTGGAAAAGCGAATCCGTGGACGTGTTAAACGTCAAATGGAGAAGACCCAACGTGAATATTACTTAAACGAACAACTAAAAGCTATTCAAAAAGAACTAGGTGAAAATGAAGATGGTCGTGATGAGATACAAGAACTAGAAGATACACTTAAAAAGACCAAATTTAATAAAGAAGCGCGTGAAAAAGTTACTCAAGAATTAAAAAAATTACGAAATATGAGTCCTATGTCGGCTGAAGCTACCGTTGTACGTAATTATCTCGATTGGATGTTAAGTATTCCATGGAAAAAAAGGTCACGGGTTAGAAAAGACATTAACGTGGCGGAAGGTATTTTGAATGAAGATCATTACGGCTTAGATAAAGTTAAAGAGAGAATTCTTGAATATCTAGCTGTACAACAACGTATATCAAAAATTAAGGGCCCTATACTCTGCTTGGTTGGTCCACCAGGAGTTGGAAAGACTTCTCTGGGGAAGTCGGTGGCCAGAGCTACAGGGCGTAATTTTGTTCGTATGTCTTTGGGTGGAGTTAGAGATGAAGCCGAAATACGTGGCCATAGACGTACCTATATAGGATCTATGCCTGGAAAAATAATTCAAGGAATGAAAAAAGCTAAGACTTCAAATCCCTTATTTTTACTTGATGAGATAGATAAACTTGGCGCGGATTGGCGCGGTGACCCTTCATCGGCCCTGTTGGAGGTACTTGATCCTGAGCAAAATCATACATTTCAAGATCATTATTTAGAAGTTGATTATGATTTATCTGATGTAATGTTTGTTTGTACGGCTAATACTATGCGTATGCCTCAGCCACTTTTAGATCGCTTAGAGATAATTCGCCTTCCAGGGTATACAGAGGATGAAAAGGTTACAATTGCAAAACAACATTTATTGCCTAAGCAATTGACTGAAAATGGTCTAAAAAAATCTGAGTGGTCAATCTCAGATTCGGCTCTCTACGATGTCATTAGGTACTACACTCGAGAGGCAGGAGTTAGAAACCTCGAACGTGAAATTGCTAACCTAGCTAGAAAGGCTGTCAAAGAGATAGCTATTACCCCCGAGATTAAAAATATTAAGGTTACGGTTCGTAATCTAGATAAATACGCAGGTGTTAGAAAATATAGATTCGGAGAGACTGAAGAAGAGAACTTAGTTGGTATTGTAACCGGTTTAGCTTGGACAGAAGTAGGTGGTGAATTATTAACTGTTGAAGCCATTCTAATTCCCGGAAAAGGTAAGATGACAATTACTGGTAAATTGGGTGATGTTATGCAGGAATCCATACAAGCTGCTAATGCGTATGTCAGATCAAGGGCTGCTGAATTTGGTATAGAACCACCATTATTTGAGAAAAAAGATATTCATGTTCATGTTCCTGAAGGAGCGGTGCCTAAAGATGGTCCTTCGGCAGGCGTAGCTATGGTAACATCGATGGTTTCAGTCTTAACAGGGATTACAATAAAAAAAGATGTTGCAATGACGGGAGAGATCTCTTTGAGAGGAAGGGTTCTACCAATTGGTGGTCTTAAGGAAAAAATGCTTGCTGCATTACGTGGCGGTGTAAAGAAAGTTATAATACCTAAAGATAATGAAAAAGACTTGGTAGATATTCCGGATAATGTAAAAAATGGACTAGAAATAATTATTGCGTCAACTGTTGATGAGGTTTTAGAGCATGCATTAACTCAATCTCTTGTTCCTATAGAGTGGAACGAATCGGACAACGAAGCAGCCAGAGTTTCTAATTTAAAAGAAGAATCAGCTGCCTCTAGAGTAGTTCGTCATTAAAAAATGTACAAAATATGTAAATTTTTCATTTTCGACTCGGTAATAATGTAAAAACTCGCTGTTTTCTGGGTTTTTCTATTTGACGTAATCGAAAGTAGAACTAGAATTTATATGTTTGGATTCGGGTATCACGCTCCAGACATAGAGCGAACCAGCCAAAAGGGGACAATGAAGTGAATAAAAATGATCTAGTATCTGCAGTTGCCGATTCAGCAGACATATCGAAAGCTGATGCAACAAAAGCCGTTGATAGTGTTTTTAGTAATATTACGGGCTCTTTACAAAGTGGAGACGAGGTTAGACTCGTAGGCTTTGGTACTTTCTCAGTAGCACAACGTAAGGCAACAACGGGTCGTAATCCACGTACTGGTGAAGCCATACAGATTAAGGCCTCAAAGCAGCCTAAATTTAAAGCAGGTAAAGCACTTAAAGACGCAGTAAATTAACCCAATAAATAATTATTAAATCTCAGGCCGGCTGCAGTTACAAGCGGCCGGCCTAATGTTTAAAATTTAACTTTTTTTTTATTTTTAATCATTGGTTGGGTTGCGAATTCTAGTTTAGATGGATAAACACTTCATATGGGCGATTAGCTCAGCTGGAAGAGCACCTCGTTTACACCGAGGGGGTCGGCGGTTCGAGCCCGTCATCGCCCACCATTTTGAAGAAAACATAGATATAACCTTATTAATTCTTTTAAACCATTAGCTTGACACCTGTTATAACCAGCAGTACTTAGCTCAAGCTTAAATAGGGGGTGTAGCTCAGTTGGTTAGAGCGCCGGCCTGTCACGCCGGAGGCCGCGGGTTCGAGTCCCGTCACTCCCGCCACTTATTTTTGTGTTATCTGACCTTAAAAACAATATAAAATTTAAAACGTTTGTCTGTTAATAAGTTGGTGATTTCTTTAGATAGATCATATATAGATATGGCCTGACATCGATTTCGTATAACTCTGATATGATATACGAACACTAGCTTGCATGGTAACCAAACGTCGTGTATGGCATGCATAATAAGAGCGGATTATAATAATATAATTGGCTAGGTTCTTAAATAAAATCCTTCGTGGCAGGTGCCAGATATGGAAGAGTTACTTCTTGACTATTTACCGATTTTAATTTTTCTCGGGCTTGCCCTTAGTTTGTCATTAGTAATGGTTACAACTTCATTTATAATAGGGCCTAGAAACCCTGGCGTAGAAAAAAATTCACCGTATGAATGTGGTTTTGAGCCATTTGATGATGCACGAATGAAATTTGATGTAAGGTTTTATTTAGTAGCAATATTATTTATAATATTTGATCTTGAAGTTGCATTCCTATTCCCTTGGGCCATAACTTTAAAAGAAATTGGCTTATTTGGATTTTGGTCAATGATTGTATTTCTCGGAATCCTCACGATAGGATTTATCTACGAATGGCGTAAAGGAGCGCTAGAATGGGAATGATCGAGAACTCAGACAAAAAGGTTTTAACTGAGTATATTAATAGCCCCGACCAGGACGCGGCTTTAAAGCTTGTTGCGCATGAAATGAACGATAAAGGTTTTGTTATTGCTCAAATGGATAAACTGGTTAATTGGGCACGCAGTGGGTCAATGTGGCCAATGACATTTGGACTTGCGTGCTGTGCTGTCGAAATGATGCATACTGCAGCATCAAGATATGATCTAGATCGATTTGGTGTAGTATTTAGACCAAGTCCTCGTCAGTCAGATGTGATGATTGTTGCTGGTACATTAACCAATAAAATGGCACCTGCTCTTAGGAAGGTATATGACCAAATGGCTGAGCCTAGATGGGTAATTTCCATGGGGTCCTGCGCAAACGGTGGAGGTTATTATCATTATTCATATTCAGTTGTAAGAGGTTGTGATCGCATCGTGCCAGTAGATATTTATGTCCCTGGTTGTCCGCCTACTGCCGAGGCATTATTATATGGAATTCTACAATTACAAAAAAAAATACGCAGAACTGGTACGATCGCACGCTAATAGAATTTACTGAAACTTAATGGATAAACTATGGATCAGGCCCTACAGGACCTAGGCGATTACATAAAAGCCTCATTGCCCAAAGATGTTATTCGGGTTGAGGATATATGTGGTGAGCTTATTGTTGTGGTTCATCCAGAAAAAATTCCGGATGTACTTATGTTCTTACGTAATGATGGTAATTGTCAGTTTAAAGTCTTAATTGATATTTGTGGAGTAGACTATCCCCAAAGGAAGCCACGTTTTGAAGTGGTTTATAACCTTTTATCACTTACTCAAAACCAACGTGTAAGAATTAAATTACTTGTTGATGAAGAAAACTCAGTCCCCACAGCAACCGGAGTTTATAGCTCAGCTGGTTGGTTTGAACGCGAGGCATGGGACCTATACGGAATTATATTTTCAGACCATGATGATTTACGTCGAATTCTTACTGACTATGGCTTTGAAGGGCATCCATTACGTAAGGATTTTCCTCTAACAGGGCATGTCGAAGTTCGTTATGACGAAAGCCAAAAACGAGTAGTTTATGATCCTGTTAAATTAACTCAAGATTTTAGAACTTTTGATTTTTTGAGTCCCTGGGAGGGCATGGCATTAAATCTACCAGGTGATGAAAAAGCCTCTGATGATCCCATAGAAGAGGGTAAATCATGAGTGAAGTAGCGATAAAAAATCTAACAATGAATTTTGGACCACAACATCCTGCCGCGCATGGAGTTTTGCGTTTAGTGCTAGAAATGGATGGAGAAATTATTGAGCGTGCAGATCCTCACATTGGTTTACTTCACCGGGGAACTGAAAAGCTTATTGAGTATAAAACTTATCTACAGGCAATACCTTACTTTGATAGATTAGATTACGTTTCTCCAATGTGTCAGGAGCATGCCTTTGCACTTGCTACGGAAAATCTTTTGGGATTGGAAGTACCGGAAAGGGGACAATACATACGAGTTCTTTTTTCAGAGATTACTAGGATTCTTAACCATATTTTAAATCTTACAACTTACGCTCTAGATGTAGGGGCGATGACACCATTGTTGTGGGGGTTTGAGGAACGTGAGAAATTAATGGAATTCTATGAGCGAGTGTCTGGTGCACGGTTGCACGCTGCTTATTTTAGACCAGGAGGAGTACACCAGGATATCCCAGATAATTTAGCTACGGATATTTTTGCTTTCTGTACTACTTTTCCAAAATTTATAGACGATATGGAAGAGCTTTTAACTGGAAACCGTATTTTTCGACAGAGAACTGTAGATATCGGTGTTATCACAGGTGAAGAGGCTCAAGATTGGGGAATGAGTGGACCTGTACTCAGAGCATCGGGTATTGCTTGGGATCTCAGAAAATCGCAGCCCTATGACGTATATGATAAATTACAGTTTAATATCCCTATTGGAAAAACTGGTGATTGTTACGCACGATACCTTGTTCGCGTAGCGGAGATGAGAGAGAGTATTAGCATTATCGAACAATGCCTACAAAATATGCCAAAGGGTCCTGTTATTGCAGAAAATAGTAAATTTGTTCCTCCTAAACGAAGTGAAATGAAGAAGTCTATGGAAGCTCTAATTCATCACTTTAAACTATATACTGAAGGTTATCATGTTCCAGCGGGAGAAACCTATACAGCGGTTGAAGCTCCTAAAGGTGAGTTTGGAGTTTACTTAGTTTCAGACGGAAGTAATAAGCCTTATAGGTGCAAAATACGAGCTCCAGGCTTTGCATTTATGCAAGCTATGAATTTTCTGACAAAAGGCCATATGTTAGCTGATGTACCTGCAATAATTGGAAGTCTGGATATAGTGTTTGGTGAGGTTGACAGGTGAATAACATTGATAATTTTCAATTTACTGAATCATCTAAGATTCGTTGTGAAGAAATAATTTCCCGTTATCCTGATGGACGTAAACAAAGTGCAGTTATACCTGTTCTGGATTTGGCCCAGAGGCAGTGTGGAGGTTGGCTTCCAACATCAGCTATCGAACATATTTCAGAGTACTTAGATATGCCAAAAATCCGCGTGCTCGAGGTTGCTTCATTCTATTCTATGTTTAACCTTAAACCAGTTGGAAAATATTTTATACAATTGTGTAGAACAACGCCCTGTTGGTTAAGGGGGTCTAATAATTTACGAGACATAGCTATTGAAACTACAGGATGTGAGCTCGGTGAAACTAGTAAAGACGGCTTGTTTACTCTGATCGAGGTGGAGTGCCTTGGAGCATGCTGTAATGCTCCGATGGTGCAAATTAATGATGACTATTACGAAGATTTAACATCTATAAGTTTTCAAAATATTATAGAATCTCTGAAGCAACATAATTTACCTTCAACTGGCTCTCAGTTAGGACGAACAGGCTCTGAGCCTGCATCTGGACTCACTAGTCTAACTGAAAAGGAAACTAGTGATGTTGGCTGATTCTGATCGTATTTTTAAAAATCTTTATGGAAAACAAGATTGGCGTTTAGAAGGGGCTATTAGACGCGGTATATGGGATAAAACCAAAAACCTAATAGACCTAGGTCGGGAAAAAATTGTTGAAGATATAAAATTATCAGGTCTAAGAGGTCGAGGAGGAGCAGGATTTCCTACAGGTGTTAAATGGTCGTTCATGCCCCCGGAAGGCAAACGAGATGGTAGACCACATTATTTAGTGGTTAATGCTGACGAATCTGAACCAGGAACTTGTAAAGATCGTGAAATATTGAGATATGATCCGCACATTCTTCTAGAAGGCTGTTTAGTAGCGGGTTACGCTATGGGTGCTAATTCAGCATATATTTATATTAGAGGTGAATTTTATAATGAAGCCTCAAATTTAAGCTTGGCAATCAATGAGGCTTATGAGGCGGGATTTATTGGTGAGAATGCGTGTGATACAGGGTATACATTTGATATTTACCTGCACAGAGGTGCAGGAGCATATATTTGTGGAGAAGAAACAGCTTTATTAGAAAGCCTTGAGGGTAAAAAAGGTCAGCCGCGTCTAAAACCTCCATTTCCGGCAGCATGTGGCCTTTATGGCTGTCCCACAACAGTAAATAATGTAGAAACAATTGCTGTTACTCCTACTATATTGCGCAAAAGTCCTTCATGGTTTTCTAGT
>Ga0209501_10006850_pt1 | contig 10139 bp, 9 predicted proteins | sample ArcticOcean_MG_C_4_FD_187434 | JGI IMG/M metagenome (GOLD analysis project Ga0209501, IMG submission 187434) | Marine microbial communities from western Arctic Ocean - ArcticOcean_MG_CB4_134 (SPAdes) (version 2) | ecosystem: Environmental > Aquatic > Marine > Oceanic | place: Arctic Ocean...
GAACACGAGGTTTCCAGTTCGGTAATCTCCGTAGACCAACGTTTGCGCTCCACGAGAATACGTCTCGTTGATTTCGGCGATTCTGCTTTGATACTTCCTTGCAAGTGATTCGAATCCGACCGGAAGGAAATCCCCTAGAATCTCGAAACATCCTTCCAGTCGTTCGTTGTACCTATCTATGTTTGATTGGAGTTGATCGCTGTCGGACTGATTCTTGAGCCACGGATAGTCGAACAGGCGATCTGAGTTCCACCACTTGCTATTATCTGTGCAAGGCTGTTTAGAGTCGTCGTTGCGTCATCAAAACTGCAGTCATCTGACTGATCGACCGCCCGGAACCTCCCGACGTCTTGCTGAACGATGTTCATATGTCCGGAGTCAGAGTCGAATTGCGAGAAATACACCGAAGGAACCGCCATGCCGACGTCGGCGGCAAGTTCGCTGTAGAACATCACCTCACGTTCGGAGTTCCCATTTTGGATTTGCCACACACGCCTCTTGTCATCGGCAAGCGAAAACTTGATGACTAGCGATTCAGGAGCGTCGGGCGCAGCACTGTCGTGCGTCAACGAAATACGGCTTACATCGCCTTGCAATCCCTGATCATCACCTATGTTGGTCGATTCAAACGAGTCGACTCGCTCCCCGTTGATCGCCCCGCTCTCGTGCAGCACCTGCGTCAGCCACCCAGGCGTGATCTCATCGAAGGTTCGTGGAAAGTCGCTCACTTCGGAATTACCTCGTCGCAGTTCCACTCGACAATCACTTTCAATCGCTCGGTTACCTTCTTTTCGCGAGCGCGAATTTCTTCGTTCCCCTGACTCGCTTCAATGATCGGTGCAGTGCTGTTAATCCGCTTCGCCATGTTCATCAACAGAGATAAGCGAACCTCGCCCAGGAACTGATCGTATACGGACTCGATTCCTGAGATTTGTCCGCCTAATCGCTTCGAGCCTTGATTAGAATCAGTTCGCCTGAAACTTATCGACTCGATATGAATCGGGCTGATTTAGTGAACGATTGTCGATTTTCATAAGTCGGCGAGTAATCGGAGAATTCTTGAAGCACCATAGTGTGATCATTGCGGGCGGCGGACCCGGCGGACTTGGTGTAGCTGCAACCCTCGAAGGCTGGCATCCACGATTCGAAGGTAACTACAAGTTCCCTTCTTACGAAGTTCAGGGTCTTGCGCGCCAGCACGAGCAGAACCCCCTTGCTTACGATCTGCATGACCTGCTCGAGCGGGGTCATCGACCCATCGAGTTCTTCAGAATGCGTCATCACCCGGAGCAGGACGCGCTTCCTATAGATGACTGGACCCTGAAATTCATGAAAAAAGACCGGGTCGACTGGCTGATGCTCACGACCGATGGGCCGGGTGGGCTGTGGAACAAAGTCCCTCGTGAGCAGATGACGCTGGGGCCGGCTCACTGGATGGAGCTGTCGCACTATCCAATCAGCAAATTTTTCGAGGAAACGGGGCGTGATCGTGATCTGAACGCCCTGGTGCATCGTGACGATCTCATCCCTTACTACGGGGCGTACACCGAAGAGCTTGGCCTCGACGACCACATCCGAACCGGAATCAAGATAATGAACGTCGAACCCGCCGGTGACGATATCGACGCGCGCTTCATCGTTCAGTCGCTCGATGAAGATACGGGCAATACGACGATGTACTCGTGTGACTATCTGGTGTTCGGCGTGGGGCCACGCTCGGCGCTCAGAACCCTCGATGCTCCCGGTGTCGATCAGGACTATGTTTCGCTCGCCTACACCCATCCAGACGACTATCCGGGCGAGCGAGTTCTGGTGATCGGCGGAGGAAGGTCGGCCGACTGGGCGGCGCAGGAACTGCATGACGACGGCCGCACAGTCGTCTACGCGATGCGGCAACAGCCCGAAGCACATCTCGAACTGATCCACGAATCGCAGTACCTTCCCTACTACCAACGGTGGGGCGAAATCCTATCAGGTGATCAGGCACGGATGGGGCTGCTCTACGGGTCGAAAGTAACGGCTTTTCATCCGGACGGACTCGTTGCGATAACAACAGCTGATGGGCCTATTCAACTTCAAGTTGACCATGCCGTGGTCGAAATAGGTGGCGACCCTGACTATGACCTGCTCCGGTCGTTCGGAGATCTCACCTTCCATGCCAAACGTGACAATTTCAGGTTCCAGCTGAATCAGATGGTTGTCGACCAGGCGACATTCGAATCAACCGACATCGCTGGTCTGTATCCAGCCGGGTACACCGCTCAGGGCACGGGTCTCAGCGTGATCGGTTTTCACGCTGGTTGCTTCTTGATTGCTGGCGACATTCTCCGAAAGCTCAAAGCCATCTAACCCCCGTTAATACCGACCGCTATCAGCTTCCCTCAAGCCGAAAAGCCGTGCCGGTTCTCGTCGATTCCTCACGGTGTCCCGCCGGAATGCAATCCCCGCCCACTCCATGAAGCTCCATGTTTCATGCAGTGTGAAACGAAGGTCAGCACAAACTCGATGATGTGCCGCAATGACTAACCTGATAACAGGTATGGTTTTGAGGAATAAAAAGTCAAATAAGTCTGGATACGCGAGGATCGGCGCTATGGCGCTACTTCTCTTCGCTGTACTGGCGCCGTTCGCCATTCAGAAGTTTCTAACGATCGATCCGACTATCATCGGACTTGTCGGAATACCGATGATCATTCTTCTGGGATTCATCGGGAGCATGACGGTCATCGTCCTCGTTCCGGTACTTCCGCTGGTGTTCACCGGCGCTGCGTACTCAACCTGGTTGGGGCTCGTTATAGCTGTGCCGCTGCAAGCATTACTGCGGGCATGGCCGTCTGCTACATTCTCGGACGACGCGGCCATTCGCGGGCTGCACAAGTTTCGGCCGAATCGCAGGTCAGTCTGCCAGCGCCGATTTCAAGCTTTTACTCGTGGTCGACTGACAATGTAGGCACAGCGTCGTTTTTGATCGCGGCGACACCAAATCCCGTGTTCGACTATGCCGGAATCATTGCAGGTGCAGGACGCGTCGACGTTCGCAGATTTCTGGCAGGAACATTTTTTGGCAAGATGGCCCAGGCATCGGTGATCGCATATCTGGGGCGTTTTGTTTTTTCGAGTTATTTTGGTTAGGCGACTTTTGCCATTGAGTGGAGCAAGGGCAGTCGATGCTTCATCCGATATGCAGCGGTTTTAATGTTGATACCAGGGTGAAACCGAATCAGGTACTCAGCATGCATCTCGTCAGCGAGTGAAGAGTTAAATCCGCAAGCCTCACACCATAGTCCGGGCTTTTCTTGACCGCCACGTACCGGCTGCGGACCAATACCACAACCAGGGCATTTTCGAATCTCAGGCACTTTCATCAGTTACATCACCTTAATCACGTGCGCTCTCGCACTATTCCATAACTTCACACTATCGGGTTTAAAACCTCGAATGTGATTTCTAGAAGACTAACTGGTGTGAGCGTGCACGAATTTATGTGGATGAGTGCAAGTAGATGAAATTGCCCACTTGCATGTCGCGAATGTTAGTTGAGTACCGTACATTCGTCCCAGGGGAGAAGATTAGGAACGCCCTGACGAATCGGAAATGTGTGATTACACGTTGGGCATGTAAGCCCACCCTCAACAACATCTTCGCCTTCGGATTGTTCGACGGAAAGTTCCAATGGAGCCTTTGAACCAGGGCAGGCGAGTATCTCGATCTGACTCTTTTTCAATGGGCAGCCTTACTCCCCCGAAACACCGACGGGCGCCGATTCTTTAGCGTCTTGCCACCCAGACTTCACTTCCATTACGTGCTGGTAAGCGGAAAGCGCTGCAATTGCACCCTGTGCTGCAGCTGTGATCGTCTGCTTGAGTTCGGTGCCGTCCGTTAGATCGCCAGCAGCATAAATGCCTACAACTGAAGTGTTCAGTCCTTTGTCGACGTGGACTTCTCCGGTGTCAGGGTTAATCTCAAGCCCGAGCTGATTCGGAATCTCCAGACGGGGGTCTGCGCCCGCCTCGACGAAAAGGCCATCGATAGTGATTTCGTCCTGGCCCTCCCACGAATTATTTATGCGAATGCCAGTAAGCCCGGCTTCTGCGGAGCCAAGGAGTTCACTGACTTCCGTTTCGTACAGCACCTTAACGTTAGTGGCCTGATCAAGCACCTTGAGAAGGATTGGCTCAGGCCGAGTCAGCTTATCCCGGCGGTAGATCAGGTAAACGGTCTCGGCGTATTTTGCGAGGAGAATGGCACCTTCAACGGCAGCGTTTCCACCACCGACTACTGCAGCCGCCTTTTTGTTTCGATATAGAGGCGCATCGCAAGTCGAGCAGTACGAAACACCGTTTCCGGCCCACTCTTCCTCGTTGGGCAGAGATAGCTTTCGGCGTTCACGGCCTACAGCAAGGATCACGGATATGGTGTCGATTTCAGTGCCATCGTCGAGAACAACCCTGAAGACATCACCGTTTTTCTCGACCGTTTTCAAATTCGAGTAAGTGGTCGGCGTTTCGAGTTTGTCCACCTGCTCCTTGAACTTCATCATCAGATCAAAGCCGTCCATGTCAGGTTGACCAGGATAATTCTCGATCATCCCGCCAATCGCGGTTTCACCACCGAATTGCTCTCCGGCAATCAGGGTGTTCACCTGATAACGAGACGAATACAGGCCAGCAGCGAACGCCGCCGCACCTTGCCCGCCTATCAGAACATCAATTTGCTTGATCTCGCTCATATTCCCTCACACCGCTCATACGGATAACGCTCCGCCGCTGTCAACTAGTCGCAAGCTTAGAAGCACTCGGCATTTGTGTCGATAGGCTCTGCGCCAATTAACACCCGACATTCGCGTGTCAACATTGTTAATGACTGGAATTTAGTTGTCTGAATACTTAGATGCAGGAGAGATGCAATCAGTGTTACCGGAACGAAGATCAGACTGCCGGATCTTCGTCCTTGCCTTCGAGAATTGACTCTATTAGGTCTGGGTCGATGTCATCTTCAGTACCGAAGTCGTCGAAGTTGGATAGTTCAGGCTCTGTTTCATCGTAACTGTGCTGCACCATATTGATTTCAGGCAAGTCAACGTCAGCCAAATCGTCTTCAACCGAATCGTAGCTCTTCGTTTCGATGGTATCTGAGGTAGCGGCTGGATCTGCGGCTGGTTCGTCGGTTCCGAATAGTGCAGAGATAGCGTCCTGCCCCATATCGTCCGAACCGGATTTGAATTTTGAATTCGGATGGTGCGGTCGGTACGCTGCCAGAAATATCAGCAAGGGCAGCGGCCACCAAATCAAATCCGGGATCTGCATACATATCTTCGCCCGTATCGGCATGATCCTCGGCTTCCGAACCGGCAGATGAATCCCCCGCCAAAAATGCCGGTACTTCGCCCGTTACAGGTGAGAGGTACGTTCTCAGAACCTTCGCTTCCGTAGGAGTCGTAGATTCAAGGTCCTCGCAGCGCGCTAACCGAGCAAGCTGCTCGCCCTCTTTGATCGCAACCGTGTGGGTCGAGTACCGCTCTTCTACGAGTTTCTGACCAGCGGATCCGATGCGAAGCGCCCATGCGGACCAGCGTCGGAGTAGCTCGAGACCGTACGCGACCCCTTCGTGATATTCCGGATCGATCCTAACGTGAGTCAGGTGATTCGTAAATCCATGCTTCTCTGCAAGTTCACCCACCGAAATAAGTGGAGTTCCAGCTGAAAGTGCCAGCATTGCAAGCCCGTGGGGGAAGTCCCGGCTAGGAACCGTTACACACGCTCAGGTCCGCTCGATCAGATCGACAATCGGTTCTACATCTGAGAGCGAAACAACGGTGATCGGAAGATCACGCTCTTCTATATTTGACTTGAGTTGATCGCCTTCGTCACCCAGAGCAATCGCGATGAACTCCACATTCTCGATCATCCGTTGAGTATCGATAGCTGACTTCTCAATCAGTTCAATCGAATCGTCACTGACAGGGCCTGCCCAGAGAACCATTGGATGCCGATCTGGGTCCGTGATTCCAACGGGGGTGTAGATGCCTGTCGCCAACTCCATTGAGCCCAGCAGCAGGTCTTTCTCATACCCAGCGTCCGGTAGATACTCGAGTTCCCAGTCGAGAGTTGCCGAAAGAACGTTGGCTCTCAACATTCCCAACTTACTGATGAGTTTGGTTGGAGCAGACCGCAAGCCAGTCTTATCTCGCCAAATGTTTTCTACCAGATCATCGGATGAAGATACGTGAGGCGACTTCTTGAACTTCGAGATAGTCTTCCCGACGATTCCGGCACGAGGCACAAACGTCCGAACCAGCTCGACATCTCGAAGCTCACGGCGATTCTTCATCACCGACCACCAGAGACCGTTAGTCGGTGACAGCGTTCCGGGGCCGCTGAACCAGGAGACCCTATGGTCCTTGATCGGTTTTACGACCTGCCCTCCGCTAGGAGAGAACACCAATACCTTCTGGAATGACGATGCGTATCCGTCGATCAGATCCTGAAATGCCGAGTATTTTCCACTTGCAGCTATCTCGGAAATCGGCGCAGACGTAACAACCGCGATGCCACGCGGCTGCGGTTGGAAGTCTATTTGAAGCGCTTCCCCTGTCATCTAAGGCGTCAGACTATTCTGACGACACTCCGACAGCTTGCCCTCTGGCTGGCATGAGCGGTCAGCGGATCGACATATTGATCACTGTGCAAGTTGCGCAATGCATAGCAATCAGACAGTTAACGTTGATTACCAGTGTCGCCCCTGTGTGACCTCCCGGATGTAGTGGGTTCACTCACTGCGGCGTGGTTGCATTGCACCAACCCTAATAACGCATGTCTGAAACTCGAAGTGAGATAAAGACTCACTTCATGAGTACTTAAAATGGGTAAAACTTCCTAGAACTCACATCTAATCCTCAATGCATCAGTAACACTAAATCAGGTATTTTTTAGATATGGTAGCTGGCATCCTCAGATTTTTCCCTGAGAGGAATCATTTGTGACCCGTCCTGGAATGAACTTAACAAGTGAACTACTCCAAGCCCTTGGCCAACTGGCACTGGCACTGGCTCAGGAACAGGGCGGATCACGTGAATCACTAGTTCGGCTTGGCCGAAGCGTAGATGTTGTCGTCCGACGAATGAACGAGTTCTCGGACATCGATTCAGCAGCCTGATTCCCTCGATTCCTTCGCGTTTCAAACGGGAATCCCCCAACTCTCTGCTGCTATACTCACAGTTCGATTTGAACTGCCACACTTTTCAGTATTAGCCGAAACGATCAGGCACGAATAGTTCTTGGTCACAACCGCTGGCATGAGTGTGGCGTTTTTCACTGGGCTCTCTATCAACACTCGCTTTACGTAGCGCTAAATAGCCAGGTCGCCTGTTTCTAAGCAACTGAGACGGTACCCAGCAAACGATTGCCATGACACTTCCCATCGCATCAGTGCCGAACGGCACAGTTTCTTCAGCCAAGGGTTTTTCTGCTGGAGGGGTCTTCGCAGGAATCAAGACTCCCGGTGCTGACAAACTCGACATCGGACTTCTGGTTTCAGAAGAGCCGTGTACCGTCGCTGGCACGTTTTCACAAAACAGCATTCTGTCGCCCACTGTCACACTCTCCATAGACCGCGTTGGTATCGATAAACGAGTACGAGCCGTAGTTGCGAACAGCGGTTGCGCGAACACCGCCGTTGGCGCTCAGGGCTTGGTCGACGCACAAGAGATGACCGACATAGCGGCAACTCAGCTTGGCGTAACGGCAGAAGAGACGCTGGTTTGTTCGACCGGGGTGATCGGCGTCGAGATACCGATGGCGCTAATGCGCGAGTTCATTCCCCAGATCGAAGTAACTGCCGATGGTGGCGGCGACTTCGCCAAAGCAATTCTCACAACCGACAAACGCACGAAAGAGATCGCCGTGTCGTTCGATGTCGATGGTGTGACTCACACCGTTGGCGGTGTGTCGAAGGGTTCTGGGATGATTCACCCGAACATGGCGACAATGCTTGCGTTTACGACGACTGACGCAAACGTGGACCCTGCGTTTTTGCAGGCAACGCTCTCACAGGCTGTAAAGCTATCGTTCAACCAGATCGATGTGGACGGTGACCAGAGCACGAACGACACGGTTCTCCTCATGGCGAACGGAGCCGCCGGTGGTCCGATTATCTCTGGTGGCGACGATGCCTCAGAGGCGTTTGCCGAGGCTGTACGCCTGGTGTGCGAGCATCTCGCAATCGAAATCGCCCGGGACGGTGAAGGTGCCACGAAGCTGATCGAAGTGATCGTCGAAGGCGCACACTCTGACGACGATGCACTTCTTGCGTCCAGAGAATGTGCTGCATCGCTGCTGGTCAAAACTGCTGTCTACGGTCATGACCCTAACTGGGGTCGAATATTCATGGCTGTTGGCAAATCGCAGATACCCCTCGACGAGTCGAAGATCGATTGCTACGTGAACGATATCCAGATCGTATTCGAGGGCAGGGCAATCGCATATAACGTCCAGAGCGTGGTTAGCGCTCTTGGTGGCGATGAGGTGCGCCTTCGAGTGGATCTCAACGTTGGCGATGGCTACGGTCTGGCGTGGGGTTGCGACCTCACCGAAGAGTACGTGGTATTCAACTCGGCCTACACGACGTAGTCGTTATCAAAGGGACATCGCTGTGAGTGGCCAGCCTCAAATTAACGGGGACAAGCTAGCGCTTATTAACCCGGAACTTTCGCATTTGTACTGTCGTTGTACGGGGGTGGTTTAACTATGACCACTTCGAACAAACACGATGTTTCGGGCAGAACAATCGTAATAAAAATCGGCGGGAGCACTCTTGGTGAGGGCGACAGCACCGTTCCCGACATCATCGAGCTATGGAAGCAGGGGGCGAAGCCCGTTGTGGTTCATGGCGGTGGGAAGGTCATCAGCGACTGGGTGAGGAAACTCGGTATCCAGCCCGAGTTCGTTCGAGGCCTAAGGCGCACCGATTCGGCGACGCTCGATGTTGCCGTTGCGGTTCTCGCCGGTCTCGTGAATTCTCAACTGGTCGCAGAGTTCCAGGCGGCCGGGGCAGACGCGGTCGGAATCTCTGGCGTCTCAGGCGGATTGCTGGAGGCTGAAGTGCTCGATCCTGGTCTTGGTTATGTAGGAAAAATCGTCAAAGCAAACGCCAGGCCGGTCGAAGTAGTGCTCAAATCCGGAAGCATTCCCGTGATAGCACCAACCGCTCTACATCTTTATCCTGCTGAATCAGGTGAAGACAGAATACTGAATATCAATGGCGATACCTCGGCGGGTCACATAGCTAAAGCCGTGAGAGCGGATCAGTTGGTGTTCCAGACCGATGTCGAAGGCGTTCTCGATGCCCGTAGACGGCTCATTCCAAGAATGACTCGTGGACAGGCGATGGATTTGATTGCTGGTGGGATTGCCGCCGGCGGGATGATTCCGAAGATTGAGGCGTGCGCTGATGCAGTGTCTGTCGTGGGTTCGGGTCACATCATTGACGGTCGACTGGCCGGTGCCCTGCTCGCCTGTGTGCGTGGTGAAGACATCGGCACAAGAATCATCTGATCGCCTGGATCAACTCAGGCGAATAGCCAAATAGAACGCCAACAAGGGACTCAACATGGACACATCAGGTCACGTCATCGCGATGCTGATTTTCGGGTACTTGTTGGGCTCGGTCCCTTTTGCGAAGCTATTCACCTACAGGGCAGGAGTCGACCTGTTCGAGACCGGTACAGGTAATCCCGGCGCTGCCAACGTATTCCGCCGAGTTGATAAACGACTTGGTGCAGCTGTTTTCTTTGCCGATGGCATGAAGGGCGCAGCTCCGGTGTTGATCGCCTGGGCGATGGGCGCGCCTCAAGATCTCTGGTTCATCGGTGGATCGGCCGCTGTTTTTGGACACTGGTACCCGTTGTTCAACCGATTCAAGGGCGGAGCCGGGCTGGCGAGCGGTGCCGGTGTTGTTGTTGCGATGATGCCAATAGCCGGAATCGTGGGGCTGGCGATTGGCATGCTGGTTATAGCGAAGGTCAAAAGCAGCGGTCACGGCGCGCTGACCGGACTGATTTTGATCCTGATTATCGCATTCTTGATCGACGCACCTTGGCCTGTTGGATCCGAATGGCCTGCAAGTGCCGGTGCCGTTGGAAT
>Ga0209501_10006852_pt1 | contig 10136 bp, 10 predicted proteins | sample ArcticOcean_MG_C_4_FD_187434 | JGI IMG/M metagenome (GOLD analysis project Ga0209501, IMG submission 187434) | Marine microbial communities from western Arctic Ocean - ArcticOcean_MG_CB4_134 (SPAdes) (version 2) | ecosystem: Environmental > Aquatic > Marine > Oceanic | place: Arctic Ocean...
CCACACGTCCATCATTTGCGATTTCTCCCCGCCCCGCTCCGGCGACCCGGCAACCGTTGACCAAGCCCAGATAGAAGCCAATTTCATCTCGGTTGCCTACAACCCAGGACGTGCCGTTAGGACCAACTCAGCAATGTTGGCCTCTGCCATTCAGCGATCTGGCAAAGACGCCGTATTCACCGTGGCAACCCGCGACATGAACAAGCTGGCTTTACAGTCCCAACTGCTCGGAGCACAGATGCTGGGGCTGCAAAACGTGGTGGTGGTGCAGGGAGACCCGTTTGGCGAGAATGACAGATCCCGGGTGGCCTCGGTGAACGACTATCAACCCACGGGACTTATCAGCGCCATTGCTGAGATGAATCAGGGACGTGACTTCAAAGAGGGCAACCTGCGCACTCCCACAGACTTCTGCATCGGCGCGACTGTAGATCTTGGCAAGCCTATAGAAGAAGAAGTTAAACTGGCGGTCCGCAAAGTCAGGGCCGGTTCAGAATTCCTGATTACTCAGCCCATCTTCAATGTTGACCATGTGGGCCGGTACCGGGAGTCTTACGGTTACCACGCCGACAAAGCCGGCAGTCACCCCGTCTACTTTGGACTGCAGATACTGGAAAAGGACGGCGTTCTTTTCAGTTCAGTTCCAGAATCAGTTAAGGCTGAATTGGAGTCTGGGCGCTCCGGAGTCGACATTGCCCTAGAACTGTACGAGGAATTCCAGGGAGCCCGTCTCTACAACATCTACCTGATGCCACCCATCAAACGAGGCGGCGCTAGAAACTACGAAGCCGCCAAAGAATTCCTACAAAAAGCTAATCGGATTTAACAAAAAAGCCCGCTAGTAAAACTAGCGGGCTTTTTTGTTGCTTACTGCTAATAGCTGTGAGCTGACAGCTATTAGGGTGCCCAGGGAACCGGGGCCTCGCTGTCGAATTGGTCAGTGACCACATCAACAACTGCTGGACGGCCCGATGCGATGGCCTGTTCAATCGCGCTCTGGATATCTCCGGGTTTGGTCACCCGAATTCCAAATGCGCCCATGGACTCGGCCACCTTTGAGAGATCGACGTCGGAGAAGTTCCAGAGTTCTTCCGGGTGCCCCCCTTCCAGGCCCTCGTAGGCCCGCCGGTCGCCGCGCATGTCCTGCGACAGTGCGTGGTTGTTGTTGACCACGGTCACCACAGGAATGTTGTTTCGTACTGCGGTCTCAAGCTCCGATATGTGATACCAGAAACCACCGTCGCCGCTGAAGCAGACAACTGGTCGGTCGGGAAGCGCAGCCTTGGCACCGATCGCCGCTGACAACCCCCAACCCAAAGAACCAGCGCAACGGATGAATCCCTGGCCGGGTTCGTTCATCTCCACCATGGAGCCGGTCCAGATGCCGGCGTGACCGGTGTCGGCAACGAGCATGGCATCGGAAGGCAACCACTTGGTGAGCTCATTGCAGAGCCTTTCCGGGATGATGGGAATCGCCTCTGAGTTTGACCTCGGGGCAACTTCGTCTCGCCAATCTTTTACTAGTTCCTGCGCCCGCGACACCCATGCTGAACGGTCTCCAACAGGCTCTGAAGCCTCAATCAACCGGCGAGTGCTGGCCTTGGCATCGCCCTGTAATGCAACCTGGGCGGAGTAAGTCCGGCCCAATTCAGATGGGTCAATATCAATTTGAATCACTGGTGTTCCAATGGCTGGCACCCGCCACTCGTTGGTCACCTGGCTGCCGGTGTGGCTGCCGATGTAAAGCACCAAGTCGGCCTCATGGACCACCTTGTTGGCGCACCAGCGGGAATATGAACCGACTACCCCAACTGCCAGCGGGTGGTTGTCTGGGATGGTGTTCTTGGCGTTGAGCGAAGTGGCAACTGGGATGTTCAGCAACTCGGCGAGTTCCAGCACTTCTTGTTTGGCACCCGACGATGTGACTCCGCCGCCGGCGATAATCACCGGACGCTGGGCGTTGGCCAACACCTGAGCAGCCTGGCGCACTTTTTCTGGCTCTGGCTCCGGCCTGAATGCGGGGCGCGCGGTGAAGGACTCTTCTAGCAGAATCTCCAAATCAGCTTCCCCGTCTTCAACCACGTTGCCGCTGATGCCCTGGAAGTCCAGATGCACCGGGGCCGGAGCGCCGGTGGTGGCTTCGCGGAAAGCTTGGCGCAGCAGTCCGGGCAGATCATTTACTGAATCTACTTCAGCGCTGAACTTGGTCACCGATGCGAAGGGTTTTGAGTGTTCGAGTTCCTGGTAGGCGTTCCGGCTCTGCTGCAAGTTGGACTTGTGTCCAGTTAGGGCTAGCACCGGTGACAGACCCAAGTAGGCATCTTGCAGGCCGGCAGCCAGGTTGACTGCCCCCACTGACTGAGCCATGCAGATTCCAACTTTATTGGTGGCCCTGGCGTAGCCATCGGCCATGTATGCTGCGGCTTTTTCGCCGTGGGTTACCACGCGTTTAATACCGACCATATCCATCTCGGCTAGAGATCTACGGAGCACTGCCGGCACGAAGAACACGTGGGTTACGCCGTAGGCTTTTAGGGTTTGGGCCAGGTATTTTGCCCCGGTCATCTTAGGCATGGTTATCCCTCTCGAACATCAAAATTAAGGACATTAGGTAAACATTAAAGCCCGGTGTCCCAGTGTTTAGATACCGCGCTCGTCGAAGACGGCCTTGGCTACTTTGACAGCGTTGGCGCCAACCGGCCATCCGGCATACATGGTGGTGTGCAGGATTACTTCGCTTATCTCGGACTTGGTGACGCCGTTGTCCAACGCACGACCAATGTGGCCCTTGAGCTGGTCTGTTCGGTAAAGGGCCACCAGGTTGGCCACGGTAATCAGGCTGCGGTCACGCTTTGAGAGCTCAGGGCGTTCCCAGATATCACCAAATAGCATGTCCGCAGATAACTCAGCTAATTTTGGTGATACTTCTTGCATTTCACTTCGTCCAGTAGTCATTTTCGATACCTCGGTTTATTTTTTAAGCTTTTCGTATTAAGCCGGCAAGGGTATGCCGGGACCCCAATTGGTTCCGAATTCTGCCCGTTCTATTCGTTGTGCGGTGAACGTAGACGCTTTCTGTGCGGCCAGCCAAACGGCGGCACTGTTGATGGCGTCGGGTTGTTCCATAGGTATATGGGCGGTACCAGGCCAGTCGCCACGGCGGTTCATCCAGGTATCCACTCGACCGGGGCTGAGAACATTGACAGCAATGTTGTGCTCTCGGACTTCTTCGGCAATGCTGAGGTAGGCCCGGTCCAAGGCAGCCTTGCTCATGGAATAGCCCACCCGATTTTCGCGATAGCCCATCGAAGCGCCAGAGGTGATGCAGAAAATTGACCCGCCACCTTTTTGTTCAATCATTTGTGGCAGGACGTATTTGCAGAGCAGAATTGGGCCGCGAATGTTGACCGTTAAGCAACGATCCAGCAGTTCTTCTTCCAGGTCTACAACCGGGGATTCACAGTCGACACCGGCGTTGGAGACCACGATATCGATGCGGCCAAAGTGTTTTATGGTGCGCTCCGCCAGGTTGCGGAGGTCTTCCGACTTGGTGACATCACAGGTAATCGGTAGTGCTTCTCCGCCGGCCTCGGCAATCTGCTCGGCAGTGTCGTTGATGGTACCTGAGCCGTATTTTGCGAAATCCGAGTCCGGAGAGGTCTCGGTTTCCGTCCGAGCTGCCACCACCACCTGTGCGCCAGCGGCGGCAAAGGCCAGGGACATTGCCCGCCCGATACCTCGGCTGGCGCCAGTAACGATGGCCACCTTTCCTAGTAGTTCTCCTGTGGCAGCCATGTTTACTCCGTTGTTCCGCCCGCCAAGCTAGAGGAGTTGGGGGCGGAATTTATTAGCTTAATTTGAATTTGGGGAGGGTAATCTTTTCGTCCAGAACCTCAAATACCACTTCCACTGCCATGCCAATCTTGATGTTTTCTGGCTGTGGGTCGTCAATGACCAGGTTACTGGGCATCCGAGGGCCTTCTTCCAGTTCAATGATCACTGGAACGTAAGGAGCCTTGTCACGGAACGGGGGAGTGGGTCCACGGTGGACGATGGAGAAAGTGTAGATTGTGCCTTTGCCACTACTCTTGATCCAATCTGTGTCTCTGGAGAAACAACCAGGGCAGATGTCCCTGGGGTAGAAGTAGGAGGAGTCACAGGACTTGCAGTGACGCAGCCACAATTCTTCCTCTTTGCATTTTTCCCAATAAAAATCAGATTCCGGTTGGGGAACGGGGGCCGGAATTGGTGGCGAAGATTGCTGTTGGGTCATGTCCCACTCCTGTTAATCACGTACGTGGACGGCTCTGGATTCATGCCATGAGAAGGCCATCAAAAGAATAGGGACAAATGCCACAGGCGTCAAGAACTTTGCCACCGCGTAATAGGGCAAGTCGGGTAGTTAAGATGCTCCTGAGGATTGCACCGTCTTTTTAGAAGGCCAGGTTCCTCTTGAGTGTTGCGCCGTGAGTTGGCGTTCTTGTAACGTAGCCCCATGAATTCTCTGAGTTCACTCGATTCAATTGGGCTCGAATAATACAAAGGGTAGTTAAACAAAATGCGGATTGCGGTTATGGGAGCCGGCAGCACCGGCGGTTATTTTGGCGGTATGCTCGCCCGCGCCGGGAACGAGGTCTTCCTCATTGCCCGTGGCGCACACCTGGAAGCCATCCGGGCTAACGGTCTTAAAGTGGTTCGGGACAGTGAAGAGTTCGTGGTCCAATGCCTCGCCACCGATGACCCGGCTTCGGTGGGACTGGTGGACGTGGCCTTACTCTGCGTGAAGACCTACCAGAGCGAAGCCGCACTGCCTTCCATGCAACCAATGGTTGGCCCCCAAACCACTGTGCTGTGCTTGCAAAACGGCATCGACAGCTATATTACCGCTGCCGATGTACTGGGCTCGGGTTCCGTACTCCCAGGGGCCGCGTTCATTGAGGCCGGCCTGCTGGGGCCGGGAATCATCAAGCAGACCGGGAGCTTGGTGCGAATCATCTTGGGCGAGACCGACGGTTCAGAATCGCAACGTTGCTTGGAAATCCGCGATACTTTCATCGCGGCGGGCGTGCCTGCAGAAGTGCTGCCAGACATCACAGCAGGTCTGTGGGGGAAGTTTCTGTTCATCGCCACTATGGCCGGGGTTACTTCCTTGGCCCGAGCGACCCTGGCAGAACTGATGCCCCAGCCCCATTGGCGGAAGGTGGTCCTGGCCTGCTTGGCTGAGAACGACGCCGTGGGCCGGGCCAGCGGCGTGGCACTGCACCCAGACATGGTCGCCAACACGACCAGCTACATAGAAGAACATCTTGCAGACTTACAGGCCTCTATGCACACTGACCTGATGGCCGGACGGCCGTTGGAACTTGAGGCGTTGAACGGCGCGGTGATCCGGGCCGGAGTGGAGTCGGGAGTCGCCACGCCGATCAACGACGTGATTTACGCCATGCTGCACGGGTTAAAAGAGGGGACCAACTAATGCGGGAACACGAAGAGACTCCGGATAGCCATGACCTGGGGAAGCTGACCAAATGGCATGACGGACTCGGGTCTGCGACCGGCAGTGACTTTCCGGTGTGTGCCCTATTTCTGGCATCAGGCGATGACATTCGCGCACACAACATCTTCCGGGTTTACCGCACAGAGTTTGAAGAACTTGGTGCCGGGTTCCACGATTTGGTTATCTTCGGCCAACACGGCATGTCCAGCACTTGCGCCGCGTTGATACCCGGCTTGGGTCTCTCAGACGTTCGGACGCCATCCCTGGTGCTAATCAGTAACGACAACGGGATTGTCTTTCACACTGCCGGCTTGCCGTCTGGTGTCCTTTCTGAAGGATCAACTGAGGAAGATGGTGGTGACATTCCTTGGCGAGCAGCACTGACTGCGGTTACCGCGGCTGCAAAAGATAAAACGACGCCTGCGTTGGATGAGGTTAAGGGGTTGGCCCGAGTTGATTTCGCTGGTGGGACACTGGTGGAGGCGATTGAAAAGGTGAAGCTGCAAGTGGAATCGGCCTAGTTAGATCGCCGCCGCCAAGACCACCCAGATGCCCCAGATGACCAGCAGGACTCCGGTGGTCCGCGAGACTTTTTCCCCGCCGGGAATGACTTTTTCTGCCAGCACAAACGCAGCTAGTGCGGCAATCCACACCAGGTTCATCACGCCCAGCACAAACAGCAGGGCCATCAGTATCCAGCAGCAGCCCAGGCAATAGCGTCCGTGCTGCAGACCCATCTTGAAGGCACCGCTGGTGCCCTCTTTCCAGTCCGACATCAGGAAGCTCAACGGGCTGCGGCAACGGGTCAGACAGACATATTTCAACTGGCTCCATTGGAACGCCCCGGCAGTGATTAGCAATGCCCCGCCCAGGTATCCGCTGGAACTTCCGCCCATCATCGATGTCATTAGCGATGCTTGGTGTAGGCCCCAGTTGCCAAGAGTTGCCCCTAATGCGAAAACACTCCAGACCACCAAGTACCCGGAAAGGAAGACACCAGTGGCGACGAACGGCCGCGATTGCTCTTGGCGGCGGCGGTTGACGGTTGCGAAGAGCAGGATCATGGGTGCGGCACTGGGAACCATCATGGCCACCATCATCACCGCCCACATTACGAACATCAGGAAGAAATCTACGCCGGTCCAGGATCGGACATTGCCAGAATCCATGCTCATGGACATTTCCATGCCCGCGTTGTTCTGGGCCACGTAGATAGTGTATCCCCAGGCGATGGCCACCACGGCCACCACACCGGCAATGACAATCATCCGGTCACGTTTTATGAGCGACTCTATATGTTTGGAAGTGTTCACTGAAATTATCTGAAACGGTGATTGCACGAAAAGGGAGCTGCAATATTCGCAGCCCCCATTTTGGGAATCCTGATTTTATACGCCAGGTAATATAGCCCGGACTATTGGTTGGTCCATTCAACCGGAGCAAAGAAGGCGCTCTGCCCGGTGTAATCAAATTTGATGTCGCCGTGATCCACGTGCATCGTTGAGGTTGTGGCCGAGGCTCCATCGTCCCAGATTAGTCCGCCGCCCGGGAATACGATGTGGACTTCATTCTCTTCGCCGGTGACGGGGTTGATTAGAGGGGTTAGCTTGACGTCCAAAATACCGTCGATGCTGAAGCCACTGTTCCGGCCGTTTACTTCCATATTGATCTTTTTCAAGTGCGGACCGTCCACGGCAGTAAGGGTGGTGGCTAGGATTTCCCAAGGCATCCCGCCCGCCTGTCCGGTCAGGATGGTAGCAATCCCGGTCACTTGGTCATCGGTGGCTGATTCATCAATGAACACTGCGGCCGAACCGTTACCTTCATGAATCGCCTGGGGCCATTTGGCGACCAAAACAATTTTCATGCCGGCCATGTCGGTCTCGCCGAACTTCCCTTCACTCAGATGGATTCCAACGATGCTTTCACATTTGCCATGGTCGGGAAATCCGCCAAAGTTACAGTTGCAACCGGCTTCACAGTTGCAAGACTCTAGAAATGTTCCTCTGATCCGATAAGGTGTTTGAGTTTGCGTCATTTTAGCCTCTAAAGTGTGTTGATTTATAGGTCTAAAGCCGAACGCCGAGGCAATTTAGAGTACCTCCAATACCCAGCGCCGTTAGGAACTGAGAAACGAATTGTATTTTACAGCTTGACCGTGTGTCCAGCGATGCTATAATCCATCGCGCAGGAGGTGCCCTATTGGAACCGTTTGATTATTTATCACCTAGTAGCATTGAGGAAGCCGTTAAGACTTTGGCTTCCAAGGGAGACCAGGCCCGGATCATGGCCGGTGGAACCGACATGCTGGTGCAAATGCGCGCCGGACGCCGGACCGCCCCCCTTGTCGTAGACATCAAGGAAATTCCCGATTTGAATGTCGTCTCCTATGACGCCACTAATGGCCTCACACTTGGAGCGGCAGTCCCCTGTTATAAGATTTACCAAGACGAAACTCTGTCAGCAGCCTACCCAGGGCTGATGGACGCTGCCTTTCTGATTGGTGGAATCCAGATTCAAGGTCGGGCCACGATTGGCGGAAACATCTGTAACGCAGCCCCCAGCGGAGATTCTATTCCAGTTGTGATTGCCTTGGGCGGCGTCTGTAACATTGCCGGACCGAATGGAACTCGTCAACTACCCGTTGAAGAGATGTGCACGGCCCCTGGACGAAACGCCCTGGCAGACGGCGAAATACTAGTCTCAGTCTCCATCCCGGCACCCCAGGCAAAATCCGGCGCCAGTTATCTGAGGTTCATCCCCAGGAATGAGATGGACATCGCTGTTGTCGGCGTTGGCTCCAGTGTCCAGCTTGATGCATCGGGACAAAACTTCGTCTCCGCTCGCATCTCACTGGCATCTGTAGCTCCAACCCCGGTGTTTGCCAAGGAATCCGGAGATAGTCTGGCAGGCAAGCCTGTGAATGAAGAGACAATCCAAGCAGCCTCTGAATTAGCACAGGCTGCTGCCAAGCCCATTTCCGACATGCGCGGCACCATTCGTCAACGCACCCACCTAGTTGGTGTGTTGACACGCCGCACTCTCAATATCGCCATCGAACGAGCCAGGGGAGGTTAACCATGGCTGGAGTCACCCAAGTACAGACCACATTGAACGGTGAGGTAATCAACTTTCTTTGTGAGCCTCGCCAGAGTCTGCTGGAATGCCTACGGGATGTTCTCGGCATGACTGGAACCAAGGAAGGTTGCAATGACGGCAACTGCGGCGCCTGCACCGTCATCATGGACGGCAGAATCGTCGACTCCTGTTTGGTTCTCGGCGTAGAAGCTGAAGGCAAAGACATCACAACCATTGAGGGTATGGCCACTCCTGAAGGGCTGCACCCGCTACAGCAATCGTTCTTGGAGAACGCGGCACTACAATGCGGTATCTGCACACCTGGCTTCCTGTTGGCCTCCAAAGGCCTGCTGGACCAGGAACCCGATGCCGACGAGGGCCGTATCCGTCACTGGTTGGCCGGCAACCTATGCCGCTGCACCGGTTACGACAAGATCGTCCGCGCCGTCCTTCAGGTAAGCAAGGCCAAATAACAGGCCTTTATCATTGGCACTCAGCCGGAGTCTCTAACATCTGATAGGGACTCCGGTTTTAGTATTTTATGCCTAGTTCGATATCAATTCCGGTTTTATTCTTAACACTGGTCTTGATTTTCGGCTTTAATTTTATGGAGGTAGCAATATGACCTCAAACCAAGTTCTCTCGGAAGTAGAATATAACGTTGTCGGCACCCGCCCAGTGCGTCCTGATGGCGTGGATAAAGTCACCGGCCGTGCCCGGTACGGTGACGATACCAATCTGACTGGCACACTACAGGCCAAGTTGCTGCGCAGCCCCTACCCTCACGCCAGGATCAAGTCAATTGACACCAGCAAGGCTGAAGCGTTCCCTGGCGTGCGTGCGATTATCACGGCCAAAGACCTCCCCTTTGCCTCCCTTTCAAAAGAGGAGTTGGGCGGTGACTACACTGGGCTGAAGTTTGCCACTGACCATATGATGGCCAGCGACAAAGTTCTGTTCAAAGGGCACCCCGTTGCTGCTATTGCTGCGGTGAATGGCCACGTGGCCCAGTCGGCAATGGAATTGATTGAAGTTGAATACGAGGTGCTGGACTCCATCATTGACGTCCGCGAGGCCATGAAGCCCGGCGCGACGTTGATTCACGAAGATCTCCGAACCAATGACATGGGCGAGACCGCTGACAAACCCAGTAATATCGCCTCGCACATGAGCTACGCCTCCGGCGACCTTGAAAAGGGGTTTGCCGAGGCCGACCTGGTGATGGAAAAGGAATACACCACCGCCACCGTCCATCAGGGTTACATCGAACCTCACAACACAACAGCATTTTGGAATTCCGACGGCCAGCTAAACATCTGGACCAGCACCCAGGGTTCTTTTCAGGTTCGGGCCACCGTCTCCAACATACTTCGCGTGCCCGTCTCCCGGATCAAAGTCACTCCCATGGAAATTGGCGGCGGCTTTGGCGGCAAAATCACCGCTTATTTGGACGCCATCTGCGCGATCCTCTCCAAAAAGACTGGTTCGCCGGTTAAAGCGCTGATGACCCGGACTGAGGTTTTTGAAGCTTCTGGCCCGGCCCCGGCATCTTGGATGCGGG
>Ga0209501_10006866_pt1 | contig 10126 bp, 10 predicted proteins | sample ArcticOcean_MG_C_4_FD_187434 | JGI IMG/M metagenome (GOLD analysis project Ga0209501, IMG submission 187434) | Marine microbial communities from western Arctic Ocean - ArcticOcean_MG_CB4_134 (SPAdes) (version 2) | ecosystem: Environmental > Aquatic > Marine > Oceanic | place: Arctic Ocean...
GGCCGTGGTGCGGTTGGCCGCTACATTTCTGACCGGCGGCAAGGCGAATCCGCCCCAGGGGGCGGGAGTCCTGGCGCGCGTTTTAGAGCAGCAGAGTTCGTCCCTATTCTTGGATCGGATACAGTAATGGCAAAGAAGGGCACCGGGGCTAGTAGGACTACGGCGCAAGAAGCGAGTCTCAAATACGGCAAGCAGCAGAAAGCGCCGCCGCCAAAGCTCGCCGTGCAGACCCAGAATCCGCTGGAAGAATACCTGCCCCTTGTCAAATACATCGCCGGACGTTTGGCCATTGGATTACCGCGTTCCGTAGAAATGGACGACCTAATCAACGCCGGAGTGATTGGTTTGATTGAGGCCTACCACAATTTCGACGAGGCCAAAGGCGTCAAATTCGAGACCTACGCTTCGTTGCGCGTTCGCGGTTCTATCCTCGACGAGTTGCGCGGTATGGATTGGGTGCCGCGTTCGACGCGGGCGCGCTCGCGCGAAGTTGAGCGCATGCTTGCCAAACTAGAAAACGAATTAGGGCGTATTCCTACAGAGGCCGAGCTGGCCAAAGGGCTGGGTGTCGAGTTGAAGGAATTCTACCACATGATGGATGACATCAGCTCGACCTCATTGTTGTCGCTGGATGAGCTGACCTATGGCGAGGATGACGACAAACCCGTGTCGCTGGTGGACACGGTGCGCTCTCCCGAACAACCCAGCGCTTTGGCCAATATCGAGCGCGACGAGATGCGCGATTTGTTAGCTGATTCTCTGGGACAGTTGACCGAGCAAGAACGTCTGGTGGTGGCACTGTATTATTACGAGGAACTCACCCTCAAGGAAATCGGCCAGGTTCTGGAGTTGTCGGAGTCGCGCGTTTCGCAACTGCACACTAAGGCGGTATTGGGGCTGCGCTCCAAATTGCGCAAGCGCTTAATGGCCTAAAAGTCCATCCGCCGCTCGTCCGTCTGTGCGCAAGCCAAAGGATGAAACGCCATGGTCAGACCTATAGACCTGCAAGACAATCTTTCGAAGGCTCCGCTCGCCAGTCGTGTCCAGCAAGTCCAGCAGAACAATCCCGAGATGGCCCAGCGCCAATCGACGCAGGAATTGGCCCAGCAGCACGCCGACGATCGGGCGCGCACCCTGCCCGCCGACGAGAGCAAAGCCGCAGAACTGAACGCCGACCAGGGACAGGAGAAATTGCCGCAGCGGCGACGGCGGCGGCAAAAAAAAGACGACGAGAGCCAGGCCGAGCCGACCGAGACAAACAAATCGGACGATTCGGCCTCCATCGACCTGATCGCCTGAGCGCGGTCGGGCCGTACTACTGGTCCTGCCTCACCAGTATGAGAGGCCTACATTGGACGAAATAGAAAAACAAGAACGCATAAGAAAAGTTACTCAGAGCATCATCGGTTTGCCGACCTTGCCCACGGTGATCACGCAGATGATCAGCTTGATCGACAATCCCAAGACTGCGGCGGGCGAGATTGCGCGTCTGATTTCTACTGACCAGGCGCTGACGGCAAAGATGCTCAAATTGGCCAATTCGGCTTTTTACGGCTTTCCACGCGAGATTTCCACCGTGCAGATGGCGGTGGTGGTCCTCGGCTTCGAGACGGTAAAAAGCTTGGGCTTGAGCGTGTCGGTGTTGGAACGTTTTGCTGGTGGCAGCGCCACCAGCCAGTTCGACCGTCAGAAGTTTTGGGAGCACTCCATTGCTTGCGGCGTGGGCGCCAGAATGTTGGCTACCAAATTGCGCTATCGGGTACCCGGTGAGGCTTTCGCCGCTGGTATTCTACACGATATCGGTCGTTTGATTCTCAGCCAGTACTTTCCAGAGGAATTCGCCGAGGTATTGCAGGCCACACGCGAGGAAAATGTCTATATCGGCAAAGCCGAAGAGCGCATTCTGGGAGTGACGCATGCCCAGGTGGGATGCTGGCTGGCGGAAAAATGGAACTTGCCCAAACAACTTGAGGATTCGATTGCCTTCCACCATACTCCGGGCCGCCTGGAACAGGAGCACAGCGCGGCGCTACCCGCTCTGGTGCACTTGGCCGACTTTCTCTGCCGACGAGAACGCATTGGCGACGGCGGAGGGGAAAAGCTGCCCTCGCTCGATCCAGCGGCACTGCGCGTATTTGGTATGTACGAAGAGCCCAGAGCTGCTATTAAGCGCATATTCGGCTATGGTGAGGAACTGCATCGGGAGGTGGAAAAGGCCGAGGCTTTTGCCGGCATCGTGCGCGGCGCCGAGGAAGGGGGTGGCAGTGATCAACGCGACGAAGAGGACGATGAGGGCAACGAACAGCAGCGCAGAGCCAGTTAGCGGAACGGGGCGATGTTGCCGGCTAAGACGGAGTCCGGAGATGCGGTAGTGGAGGAGGCATTGCCCCTGGCGCGCATCCGCGAATTGCTGCAACAGCTCAAAGACGACAAGGAGGCAGAAGTCGGTTGGGAGCTAGGGCTCCAGGTTGATGTTCTGGCCGAAACGTATAAAGAATCGAGCGCGCGGCTGCGGGGCTTGGAAGAGGAGAATCGCCAGCTGCAGGAGCGTTTGGCCCGGGGGCAAGAGGAAAACGTCGCTCTGCGCGAGCCTCTGGACGAACTGCTCAACCTCAACGAAATGTTCGAGGCTATCAGTTCAAGTTTTAAGATCGAAGATATTCTCATCGCCCTGATGGACTTGTCGCGACGCATCATCGACTACGAGAGTTGTGGTGTATTTTCTTGCGAAGAGGAGGACGGCGAGCTGGAACCGATGGCGCTGCGCGGCCGCGAAGATTTGCTGCGAGAGCGCGTCGAGAACCAACGTCAGGAAGGTGTCATCCACTGGGTGTTGCGCGAACAACGGCGTCCCGTAGTCATTGACGACATGGAGACAGTGGACCGGGACGGCGGCGAGGAACGTAACTTCGTCATCATTCCTTTAAGCGTGCGCGGCAAGCAGATTGGTATCTATGTGCTGCATTGCCGCAAACAGGACTTCACCGCCGGCGAGATCGACATGCTGGGGGTTCTGGCCAATCAGACGGCCGTCGCCATCGAAAATGCCCGCCTCTACACGGATATAGCCCACGCCCACGAACAGCGCCAGGAATCGCAGCGGCAATTGTTGATCTCGGCCAAACAGGCCGCCATCGGCGAATTGGCTGGTGGGGTGGCGCACGAAGTGAACAATCCGCTACAGATCATTCTCAGCCGGGTGCAATTGATGTATGTACAGCAACGCGGCAATGAGAAGGTGATGGATGGATTGCAGCTAATCGAGAGCAACGTCAAGCGTATTTCGCGCATCATCCGCGCTTTGCTCGGGTTTGCGCGCAACAGTAGCGATGTGGAATGGGGGGCTTTCAACGTGGTCCTCGCCCTGCAACAGGCCTGCGCCTTAGTCAAACACCAGCTTGATTCCCGCCTGATTGAGGTGTCTCTTGATTGCGGCGAGGACATCCCCGAGATGGTCGGCAATATAGGCGAGTTGGAGCAGGTCTTTATCAATCTGATTATCAATGCGCAGAATGCCATGCCCAAGGGGGGGCGATTGGATATCTCCGCCCACCGCCACGGCGAAACGGCTGAATTACGATTCACCGATACGGGTGTGGGCATTGCCGCCGAATACCTAGATCGCATTTTTGAGCCGTTTTTCACTACGCGTGCCGACGAGGGGGGAACCGGGTTGGGCCTGGCGGTGAGCTACCGCATTATAGAACTACACCAGGGCACCTTGACCGTGGAGAGTATGCCTGGTGAAGGTACAAGTTTTATTATTCGCCTTCCCTTAAGGCCGCAACAGCCACAAAACTGAGGTTTTGTCCCGTGACTCCTTCTAATGATACCTGGCAGTTGATTTTTATCGATGTACTTTTCCTGTGTCTAGCCGGCAGTTTGGGGTGGTGGTTCAGGGCGTGGTTGAACACAGAGAAGCGGGCGTTGGATGAACGTCTGACCGCCTTAGATGAACAACAGGCCCATTTGGAGCGCCTCAGCGGCCGTTTATTGGCCGCTTGTCGTCTGCTCGAGTCGTCGGCTCCGATTGTGGACAAATCCACTCGGCGAAAAAACAGAGCGGCCCGAAAAGCGGCTCCAGTCCTACAACAACAGGATAATGTGCAACCCGAAAAAGCGGATCGCTACGAGCGTGCGCGCCAATTGTTGGGCCAGGGTGTGGAACCGGTGGCTGTGGCACGCCAGCTCGAGTTGGGCATGGCCGAAGTCGAATTGATGGCGCGCATGTTACAACATCGCGACAAGGGATAGTTTTCCCATGTGCGCTCGATCACAATATTATCGCACAACCCCCACTATTTTAGGTAGATTGCAGAATTTCGTCTCAATCTAGTAGCTCGGCTAGCGCCTCTATGAGAGCGGTGGTTTCGACCTCGGTGCCGACGCTGATGCGCAGGCAATCGTGCAGACGGGGCTGGTCGAAGTAGCGCACTAGGATGCGTCGTTGTTTGAGCTCCTCGTAGAGCCAACTGGCGGCGGGGGCGGCGATGCGCGCCAGCACGAAATTGGCGGCTGAGTCCCAGACCGAGAAGCCCAGCGTTTCCAATTGTCGGGTGAGGTGATCGCGTGTCTGGCGGATGCGCTTGGCGTTGGCTTGCATGGTGGCGATGTCGTCGAGAGCGGCTGCGGCGGCGACCAGGCTCAAGGTGTTGATATTGTAGTGATCTTTGACTTTCCACATGCCAGCCACCAGATCGGCGTGGGCAAAACCAAAGCCGAGGCGCATACCCGCTAGCGAAAAAGATTTGGACATGGTACGTACCACAAAGACGTTGGGATGCTGGTGTATCAGGTGGGCACATCCGCCTTCGGTAAAATCGACGTAGGCTTCGTCGACGATCAGTATACCGCGCGTACGTTGGGCCAAAGTGGCAATGACGCTTACCGGCGTCAGCGTGCCGGAGGGCGAGTTGGGATTGGCGATGCAGGTGAGCCGAGCATCTTCTATTGGCAGATCGGTGGGCAGGGTGAAGTCGGCGGCAAAATCGATCTTGACAATGCGGCCGTCTTGCATGTGGACCAATTTGTCGTAGTAGCTGTAGGTGGGCCAGGGATAGACCACTTTATCGCCGGGGCCGACGAAACAGCGTACGGCGATATTTAGCAGTTCGTCCGAGCCGTTGCCGATGAGCGTTTGTTCGGCGGCAACACCGAAGAGTTCACCGAGCCGACAGCGCACGTTGTGGGCTCCGGCGTCGGGGTAACGTCGCAAGTTTCCGTCGCAGGCGTCGCGAATTCGTTCGAGAACACGCGGCGACGGAGGGTAAGGGTTTTCGTTGGTATTGAGCTTAATGAGTTCGCTGTCCTGGGGCTGTTCGCCGGGGACATACCCCTGCATGCGGGCGATGTGGGGCAAAAAATGCTTGTCGGACATTGGGTGGAAAAGCCTCCGCTTAGATAGGTAAAACTAGGGCGAAGGCGCAATATAGACCAAGCCGTATACCATGTCAATAATGCGCCACTGAACTATGCACATACCGCTGACACAGAGAGAAATAAAGCACATCCTGGCTTGGAAGGAAGAGGCGTTCTGGCCGGACGAGGAGCGAGTACTGGTCAAGTTGCGCCGCGCCCTAGAGCACAGCGAATCGCCAAAACTGAGCCGCGTGCAAGTTAAAATTATTCAAGCTTGGGCAGAGGAGCAATTGGGCGGGCACTACGGCGGCACTGTGGTCAACCCTGAGGAACGGGCAATCCTGGGCAAGTTGAGTTCCGCTCTATCGAATGGGTGATGTTAGTCATTTTAAACCGCGCCCATTCTCGGCGGGAAGAGGGAAGTCGAGGCGCTGCACTTCAAATACGCCATCCACCTGATAAGCCCGAGCGATCGTATCTTGCAACTGTCGAGTATTCTTGACGCTGACCTGGAAGATTTGCTCCGCCGTATCATCCACTGTCTGTGTTGTCGAACCGCAGATATTTACGTCGGAATTACTCAAGGCTGTAGTAATATCCGAGAGCAGGTATTTGCGGTCCCGACTGCGGATGAGCAAGCGCACGGTAAAAGCGCCTTCGTTTTCTAGATTCCACTCGATATCCAGGAGTCGTTCCGCTTCGCTGGCCACATCGATTATGTTGGGGCAGTCAGTGCGGTGTACGGAAATGCCACGGCCTTGAGTGATGCGGCCCATGACTGAATCGCCGGGAATGGGAGCGCAACAGCGGGCGAAATCGAATAATACGTCATCCATGCTCTGAATGCGCACAATGTGTTTGGGCATGGTTTTTTCTCGCCTGCGCCGCGGTTGTTGTGGCGCTAGTTTGCTAATTACCCGCTCCAGCGCTAAATCGCCGTTGCCGACGGCGGCGTAAAGGTGCTCGCTATCACTGTAACCCAATTCGCCGGCGATGCCGTTTATATTGCCATCGCGGTTTTCGTCGAAGGAACGTTGCAATTGGCGCTCTATCAGTTCCCGGCCCAATTGCACGTTGTGGGGGTAGCGTGCCTCGCGCAACCAGCGACGAATCGAGTGTCTTGCTTTGGTGGTTTTGACCAAGTCCAGCCAGGAGGGGCTGGGCTTTTGGTGCGGCGAAGAGATGATCTCAATCGTATCGCCACTTTTTAATTCCGTATCAAGGGCAATAATCTGCCCATTGGCCCTGGCAGTTAGACAGTGCAGGCCGATATCGGTGTGCACGGCAAAGGCAAAATCGATCGGTGTGGCGCCCCGAGGAAGCTGATGCAAATCGCCTTTAGGCGTGAAAGCAAAGATTTCGTCTCTGAAAAGCTCAATTTTGAGGTTTTCCATGAATTCCGTCGGATCGGTGGCATCGCGCTGCCAGTCGACTACCTGGCGCAACCAAGGCATATGCTGATCGGGATTGCCAAAGGAAATGTCGTCTCCTTTGTAGCGCCAGTGCGCAGCGATACCGATTTCGGCGGTGTGGTGCATCTCCTGGGTGCGGATCTGCACTTCTACGGGGCGGCCGTGCAGTCCTATAACTACCGTGTGCAGAGACTGATACATATTGGTCTTAGGGGTGGAGATATAGTCTTTGATGCGCTGTGGTACAGGTTGGTATATGCTGTGCACTAGTCCCATGGTATTGTAGCACTCGCTAGGGGTACTGACAATGATACGAATGGCTATCAAATCGTAGATTTCTTCCAGGGGTTTCCCCCTAGCTTTCATCTTATTGTAGATGCTAAAAAAGTTTTTTGCTCGCCCAGTGATTTCGCACGTAATGTTACTTTTTTGCAGCAAGTCCTCGATAGGCGCTTTGAATTCTTCTATGTAGGTCTCGCGCTCGCGCCGTTTCATGGCGATTTTGTCGCGTATCTCGCCATAGATCTCGGATTCGAGGTGTTTGAGGCCCAGATCTTCCAATTCCCAGCGCAGACGGGCCAGACCAAAGCGGTGGGCCAGTGGTGCGTACACATCGATCGTTTCGCGGGCAGTGCGCTCCTGTTGCTCGGGGTCGAGGTGTTCGAGGGTGCGCATATTGTGGAGACGGTCGGCGAATTTGATCAGAATGACGCGGATGTCTTCGACCATGAAGAGCAGCATTTTGCGGTACGTTTCGGCCTGGCGTTTTTCCCGGCTATCGAAAGTAATATGGTCGATCTTGGTGACGCCATCGATGAGGGTGGCGATCTTGTCGCCAAATTGGGCGCTAACCTGGTCGAAAGTCGCCGTCGTGTCTTCTAATACGTCGTGCAGGAGACCGACGGCCACGGTGGTCGTATCCAGGCGCAACTGGGCGAGAATGCGGGCCACCTCGACGCAGTGCTGCAAGAAAGGGCGCCCAGATTTGCGCATTTGACCGGCGTGGCATTTGTGGGCAAAGTGGTAGGCGCGGGCGATGAGATCAAAATCGGCTTGGTCGTTACAAGAGGCGACCTCGATGAGTAGCATTTGGAGTTGTAGATGGCCCTGCGCTTGTTCCAGAATGGCATCTAGATTGTTGGCCGCAGAGAATGACTCTGCCGTGAGATTGGCTGGCTCAAGCTGGGAAAGAGGCGAATGGCTCATGATCAGATCGCGGAATTAAGAATAGAATATATTAACTCTTTAATAGAGTTAATATATTAAAAAAACAAATAGATAGAAAGAGAGGAATGACCTTGCCTGAAAAACGGATTGATCAGGGACAGCAATAGTTGGATCTAACTGTACACTAAATAGGGGCCGATCGAAATACAGCTATTTTAATTTTCTGCTTCGACTCCGTCCTCGATGGGATCTTCAAGAGGAAAGTCTGGCTGAGGTACGTCCAGTCCTTTCTCCTTGGTGCGGTCCAGTAGTCCTCTAATATCGTTGCGCAAGCGCTTGATGCTCTGTACGAGGCTGCTACGCTGGCCTTTTAGTTCGGCTCCCTGGGAGTCGAGACGCTCGCCTTCATTGCGCGCGTCGCGCAAAGCGATATTTTTAATAGAAATAGCCTGCTTAATGCGCAGGATCTTGCTGGAGCACAGATACTGAATAAGAAGTGCCCCACAAATCGATCCTACAGTGATAATCCACCAGTGCATGCTTTCCTCGTAAGATCTCAATAAGTTGTGGTAACTTGCGTCTAACAGTGGTTTGTTGAAATGGGAATAGAGTGATATTTTACGGCGATGGTCTGTTTTCTCTCTTCGCGGGGTGAAAGTGCTATGAGCCGTCGTTTGCCGGTTTCTCCTGCTCCCGGTCCTCTTGAAGCGTATGCGAGTGCTTTTGATGATCTGTTCAGCCACCGCAGTCAGCGCGATCAGTTTCGTCGGTATCTGGAAGGATTGTTGCTCTCCTCCGAGCGTAATAAGACGTTCACCGGTCTGGCCAACACGGAGCCGGGGGTAGGCGCGACCGATCCGGCGGCCCAGCGGATCCAATGGTTTGTGTCTGAATCCACCTGGGAAGCGGAGCAGATCAATCAACGTCGGTTGCGTCTGCTGACCGAGAAGGAAGCGACCGTTCCGGTGGCTTCGGGCGTGCTGATTATCGACGAGACCGGGGATCGCAAATGGGGCCGCAAGACCGCCCATGTGGGTCGGCAGTGGCTGGGTTCGATCGGCAAGACCGACAACGGGATTGTCTCGGTAAGTAGTCTGTGGGCGGATGAACGTGTGTATTACCCCATCGAGGTGGAACCGTATACCCCGGCTTCGCACTTTGAGCGCGGCAAAGCGGATCCGGCGTTTCGCACCAAGCCGCAAATCGCGTTGGAATTGGTTGAACAGACCGTGACGGATAAACGACCGTTTCGTGCTGTGGTAGCAGACAGTTTCTATGGGGAGAATGAGGAGTTCAAATCGGGTTTGGTGGACTTATCGGTCGGCTATGTACTGGCCCTCAAACCGAGTCATTGCTGGTGGCACCGAGAAGGGACGATTGGCTCGGTCTTCGAAGCCACTCAAGCCGCCCCCTGGCAGGCGGATGATCCCGGTGCCTGGATTTCCATCAAGCGGGTTTTCCGAGATGGACATGAAGAATGGTGGTGGGCGTTGGAAGCTTGCGCTGGCCCGTATGGACCGGAGCAAGCACAGCGTCTGGTCATCGTAACGACCGATCCGATGCAGTTGCCTGAGCAGAGCACGTGGTATCTGACTTCCAACTTGCCGACACCCGATTCGACGCGTGCGGCCACCAGCACGTTGACGGCTGCGGATCTGGCGGAAGTGGTGCGCTTGTATGGGTTGCGTATCTGGGTGGAACAAAGCTACAAACAGGTCAAAGGTACGCTGGGGTGGGCGGATTATCAGGTCCGTGACGATCGGGGCATTCGACGGCACTGGCAACTGGTCTGTTGCGCCTTCTCGTTTTGCTGGTGGGCGTTGGATCAGGAGGATACACGGCCGATGGAATCCGTTCTGGACACGGCCCCCGCTCCGATCCAAGTGGAAGCCGTACAGCCATCTCAATCCCGGCCTATCGATGCCTATCAAAGAGAAAAAAAAGCCCGTGATATGGCGTCCTCGGCTCAGTTGGCCCGAGGCGCTACGCAAGGTCCGGGCCTGGTTGGAACCGTATCTCAAGCTTCAACTATACTGGCAAGCTGGGTCCAAAGATCCTCCACCTGTTCCACTGCAAGCGTTGCTGGATAGACTCGGAAAAGGACAACCGATTTGCCTCTATTCCCGATAACAACAAACTACTGATAAGTAGTGGTTCATGAATTTTATAATATAATGGCTTTCGTCCAA
>Ga0209501_10006872_pt1 | contig 10116 bp, 9 predicted proteins | sample ArcticOcean_MG_C_4_FD_187434 | JGI IMG/M metagenome (GOLD analysis project Ga0209501, IMG submission 187434) | Marine microbial communities from western Arctic Ocean - ArcticOcean_MG_CB4_134 (SPAdes) (version 2) | ecosystem: Environmental > Aquatic > Marine > Oceanic | place: Arctic Ocean...
CCTAATCTTGGAAGACATATTGAAAATATTAAAAAATTTGGAGTTCCCGCGATAGTGGCAATCAATCATTTTGTTGCTGATACTGACGCAGAGATTCAGGCAGTGAAAGATTACGTTCGATCGCAGGGAAGTGAGGCTATTGTTGCTACTCACTGGGCCCATGGTAGCAAGGGGACCGTTGATCTGGCTAATAAAATTGTTGAAATAGTAGAGAGCAGTTCTGCTAATTACGTACCTTTATATCCCGACAGCCTGTCTTTATTTGATAAAATTGAGTGCGTAGCAAAGGAAATATACCGTGCTGATGACGTAATTGTAGATCAAAAGATACGGACTCAACTTAAGCAATGGGAGGATCACGGTTATGGAAATCTTCCTGTATGTATGGCTAAAACTCAATATAGTTTCACAACAGATCCAAACCAGCGTGGCGCACCAACAGGATTTTCGGTTCCAGTACGAGAGGTTAGACTCTCTGCCGGTGCCGGGTTTGTCGTAGTAATTTGTGGAGAAATTATGACGATGCCTGGTCTTCCAAGAGTTCCGGCTGCTGAATCTATTCGGATAAATAACGAAGGAGTAATTGACGGCCTTTTTTAGCGTAAAGAAATTTACGCCTAAAGGAGGTATTTAAAATAAGTTTAAGGAGTTGCGAATAAAGATATAAAGAGCTTTCACTTTTTTTCATAAAGTAATATATGTAATAATTAAGGATAAAAAACGTAATTATATTGCTTTCATACTTATTTTTCTTCCGTTTTTTAAATGGGTGCGTGATAAAATGAGACGGGAAGTCTCTATGTAAGTCAAAAGAGAGGTCAGCCATAAGGAACTTTATTTTGACGGGATGAAAGTATGGATCGTACAGATTTAACCTTTAATGCGTGGAATCCTGGTTTGGAGTCCGAGATACCAGGACGCTTAAGAGAGTTAATAACATTATTTCGTGAAGAGAACGGCACAATAAGTTATGGAGAAGCCTTGGCGGCCACTGAATTATGTGGATTGAAATCTCAGGAACTATGCTCATTATCAGTTAAACGGCTTATCGTACATGAACTGTTAATTCGAGTGACAGCTGATTTATCTGTTCCTGATGGGCCCAACTATGAAGATTTAGGTATTTCGTTACGCTCTATAGCTACTAAAATTCTTACAAAACATATAAACCCAGAACTTGATAACATCACTATTAGATTTAGAGATTATTGTAATAAAGTCGAGACACGAATAACTAAAATTTTCAATCACGAGTTCCTGCTAGAGGCAACTGAGTTCAAAGGAGGAAAGAAACTCTTCGAATTTACAACAGTATTTAGGAATTGGAAAAGTGAGAAAAATACTTCAACAGAGTTGCGAGATATAAACCTTTTAAGGAAATGGAGTATATACCCAGAATCTCCTGAAGACTTTGATTCTCGTTGTAAATTTGCTCTTGCCCGAGTGATTAGTGGAATAATTGGAGTAAAAGGAAAATTAGTATCTGATCAGAGTTTATTTCTTCCGCTCGCACTACGAGTGTTTTTAAACAGTTTTGGAGGTTACGAAATTGGAAGGCTTATAGATCCTACATTTAAATCGGCTGTTATGGTTGAGGGTTATAGGTATCTACCCTCTCAGTTGACACCTATTGTAATGAACACGAAAGGTGCGTCCGCGGCAGGTAAGAGCACAATAAGGCCTCAACAAAGACATCTAGCAGAGAGAATGGATATACCATGGAAAGATTTTGCTCTGATAAGTCCTGATTATTGGAGGAAATTTCTTTTAGACTATAGTAGTCTCGGTGCAGATTATAAATACGGTGCAATGTTAACTGGTCATGAATTAGAACTTATAGATAAGAAGCTCGATTTATATATGGCTCAAAAAGCTGCAAAAGGAGAGATGCCGCACCTTTTAATTGATCGATTCCGGTTCGATAGTTTCACTATTGGCGCGGATGGAAATTATAATAGCCGTTTGCTTACGCGCTTTGGAGAGAAAGTATTTCTTTTTTTTGTAATTACTTCACCTTCAGAGACTGTTGAGAGGGCTTGGAAGAGGGGGTTGTCTACATCTAGATACAAAGCAGTCGACGATTTACTGTCTCATAATATAGAGGCGTATACAGGTATGCCAGAGTTGTTCTTTTCTTGGATGGCTATCAAAGACAAGGAAATAAATTTTGAATTTTTGGATAACAATGTTGAATTAGGAGTGAGCCCTAAAACAATTGCATTTGGTAAAGGAAGAAAAATGACCGTTTTGGATCTTGCTGCATTAAGTAACATTGATTTATTTAAAGAGGTGAATGTTAGGGCAAAAAACCCAGATGAGGTGCTGGACTTAAATTATAAACCTGATCACTCTTTTGTTAAGCAATGCTTTTCTCGAATATCGGAAGTAACTTTGGTGGATCGAGAAACAGGTGCCGTTTACGGTATTTATAATAAGGGGAATTGGATTTATACAGATCAGTTCCACAAGCCTAAAACAGATTTAGAAAAAGAGTGTTTGCTGGCAATCGGATGGACTCAAACAGCAACTAGATCAGAACATTTAAAACCAAAATATAACCTGATTTTTGAACGAGAATTAACGTTGGGGAGTTAGTAAAGTACCTTTTTTTATTTGATATATTGAAGCCCTTAACTGCGAACCTCAAAACAACACAACAATGCTTTGTCTGAGCGGTGCTCGCTCTCTTGATTAAGGTATATAGTTAATTCTCTTATAGATAGATTGGTTATTAATTTTTCTTCAATCATTTTATCTAAAAAGCTTGAGAAACATTTCTCGTTGAAGTGAACTTGATTAACTCCAATAAAACATTGGGCGTTACTTTTACAGTGTTTTAGGAGCTTTCTTATAGGTTCCGGCCCTAAGTGGCCGTGGGTAAAGGTGCCGGCACTAATTATTGCTGAATAATCTGTAGGTATTTTATAAGTGTCTGCTGTTAGATCGACGGCATATAAATTGCTATAAATTTTTTTATTTTTAGCTATTTTTAGCATTTCTTGAGAAAGGTCAACGCCGTCTATTACAAGCGTTTGATCCGCTTTTTTTAAACATTCGCCGACTAAACCAGTGCCACACCCAATATCGCAAATTTTACCAGATATTTCGCTTTTGATTTCCAAAAGGTTTTTTGCGATCTCTTCCGGGTAGATATACCCCATATTTCGAGCAAATTTTGTGTCATAATCTTCTGCTATGCGACTATAGTACTTAAGATGATCTGCCGTATTTTTTAGAGAGTAAGCTCCTGCTAAGATTTCCGCGGCCTCTACAGTTTTTTCTTCTGTAGTTTTGACTCTTCTTATCAAAATAGATAATCCTTTTAATTATATTATTCATGGCATTCTAACTCTGGCACGTAAAAATTCAACTTTATAATTTTGTATCATAATTTTATACATGTCCTTTTAAAATATATAAAAACGGCTATATTAAACTTGTGGTGATTTTAAGTGATGGAGAGCTTAATGAAAGATCAATCATTCAAATTTTCGCATGCAATAACTCGAAGACCCAGTCAGTCAGTGACTTTGGGTCTACGATCTGTTTACAGAGGCAACCCCGATGTCAGCACTATGAGCACACATCACGCTTCATATGTTTTGGCATTAAAGACAGCTGGGGTGTTAGTTCTTGAGTTAGATTCCCTTGAGGACTATCCAGATAGTTTATTTGTTGAGGATACTGCTCTTTGTTTACCGGAAGGAGTAATCCTTATGCGTCCTGGGGCGAAATCAAGATTGGGAGAGGTGGATCACATCGCGCCACATCTGAATGCGTTTTACAAAGATATTTTTATGGTTAAGGGAGAAGCTACAATTGAAGCTGGGGATATTTTGGTTACAGAAACTGAGATCTTCGATCTATACTATTCCCGATTATGATTTCTCCAATGATGGTTCCTATAATACTAGTAGCTATAGGATTATTTTACTTTTTTGTTCAATTCAGAATGGTAAATTCCATTACAGGTTTAGTTTTAGGCCATTCTCTTGTAGCAATGCCGCTTGTCCTTATTATTGTTTTGTCCGCATTAGGTAATTATGACATGAACCAAGAAAAAGTAGCACGATCTCTAGGGGCATCTAGGTTAAGAGCTTTCTTTGAAATAACGCTTCCTCAGATTAAGTTCTCAATTGTTTCAGCCTGCCTGATATCATTTTTGACGTCATTTGATGAGGTTATTATTTCTTTGTTTGTATCAGGTGGTGATAATTCTACGATTACTCGAGCAATGTTTTTGGCTTTGCGTGATCAAATAGATCCTACAATCGCTGCGATTTCTACTGTTTTAATTATAATTTCAACCGGGCTAATACTGTTATCTCAGTCGTTTGGTGATAAAAAAGACTAAAAACTATTCCCAATTGAGAGCTTTAAAATTTTAAATTTCCAGGGCTAACTTTAAGGAAGATTACGTTTTGAATCGATTGGCTCTGAAAGGGGCTGGGTCAATAGGTGGAAGTTTGTTTCCAATTAACGCCGAAATAATTTTTGCTGATCCTGGAGCCATTGATAGCCCAAGGTGCTGGTGTCCAAAATTGAACCAAAGACCCTTATGTCGTGGTGCTGCCCCGATTATGGGCAGTGAATCAACTAGCGTGGGCCGTCTACCCATCCATGGGGTTATTTCAACTTCATCTCCCATTTTATAAACTTCACGAGCAGAACTAACCGACGATCTTATTTGTTTATAATTTGGAGGTGCGTCTCTCCAGGTTATTTCTACACCTGAAGTAATTCTGACTCCCTGTTTCATAGGGGCCATAGAAAAGCCTCTGTCCATGTCGTTAATTGCTCGATTAAGCTGAGGAGCATCGGAGGGAGTTAAGTGTAAGTGATAACCTCTTTCCCAAAACAAAGGTATTTTGTAGCCCAGCCAACCAGCAATTTCTGCTGACCATCCACCTGCGGCTACTACTATGTTTTTAGTTTTTAAATTATCGGAACCATCAATTTTAACATGCCAGGTTTCTCTATCTTGAAAGAGACCGTTAACATTCTTCATAAGAACTATCCCACCGGATTTCTTAAATAAGTTTACATATGCATCGGTTAACTCAGCTGGATCTGAGACTCTAGACGTTTCATCCATCAGAACACCCTTGACGTATTCTTGCGCTAACCCGGGTTCGATTTGTCGAATTTGCTCCTTTTCGTAGACAGTAAACTTAACGCCATATTTTTTCATTATGTTAAGCTCAAGAGAATATTTTTTGAATGTTTTTTCTGATCTAAAAACCTTAAACCAGCCACCTCCTTTACGCAAAAGATGGTTTACATTAGTTTCCTTTATCCAATTGTAGTGCTGCTCTATAGATATAAGCATTAGTGCTCGAAGAGATTGAGCCGCGTGGCGAGTGTGAGAAATTCTACAATACGACAAGTACTTTAACATCTTAGATAAATTTTTAACTATAAAAATAGGGTTATATCGAAGTCCATTGTTGAGGTTTGTTAAGAGCATTGGAAGAGCCCTTAAGAGTTTCGGAGAATTGATAATTGCGATTGAAGATTCAGACAAAACCCCTGCATTTCCATAAGAGGTTTCTCTTCCCGGTAATTTTCTATCGATAAGAGTTACTTTATTACCTAAAAGTTGAAGGTCTAACGCTGTACATACCCCTACAATACCTCCTCCTATAACTATAATATTTTCTGACAAACTTCTGATCTCTTTCTAAGGACTACCAGTTTAATCTTATATTCTAATACTAAAACATAAATTAAAAAATCAATATCTTTTCTTAAGGTTATTAATTATTTTTCTTAACCGGATTAATAGCTTCGTATAAACCTGTATGATCTACATCTTCGTCTAGTATTTTGGTTGCATGGTCTAAAAACAGCGGAAGCTGACAGGATAAAGGGGTTTCAAACCCAGAACTTTTAATGATATTACTTGCTATCGAAACATCTTTTTGCATTAACTTAAGAGAGAACCCAGAGTTATATTTCCGTGAGGCTATGAAGGGTTTGAGTTTCACCTCAGTCGTATTGTTTCTGCCGGTAGAAGAGTTTATTACATTTGTAAATTTTTCAATCTCAATCCCATATTTTTCTGCCGTGGCTAGAGCCTGCATGCTCGCCAACAGTCCCGCAGCGGATACGTAGTTGTTTAATGCCTTCATGGCATGACCAGCTCCAAGAGGGCCTACATTAATTGGTACTCCGAAACACTCAAGTAAGGTTTTTATAGAGATAAATTCCTTTTCTTCGGCTCCAACCATAATGGTCAAGGAGCCAGCTTCGGCCTTCTTAATACCTCCAGACACAGGCGCATCGATAACGGAAATATTATAAGATTTTAGGGTTTTCTGTAAATTAATAGTGTCATTTGGGTGGCTAGATGACATATCCAATATTAATCCTTTAAACCCTAACTTCGCTAAATCAATCGATACTTCCCTAACTATTAAACCATCTGGCAAAATCAAGATTAGGATTTCTGAATTCCTTAACTCCGATATTCTTGCCGATGTTTTTATGTTTCTTAGTGGATCAATTTTTGGATTTATATCAAAACCAATTACATTATATCCAGATTTTTGAAGATGTGGAGCCATTCTTGACCCCATAGCACCTAGTCCTACAAAACCGATCTTTTTCAATTTGAGCTCCTCATAATTAGGCGAAGATTATTACTGGAAAAATTATTCATGTTAAGAGAAAGTTAAATTTTTTGATATATATTTTATATATACTAAGCTACTTTCGGTTTGGAAAAAACAATTGCTGACCACTTACTTTAAACGACTTAATCGCATCCTGACCCTTATTAGACAAAAGCCAGTCAATGAATTTCTGTCCTTCAATAGAACGAGAAGTAGGGCATTTGTCCTTGTTTATAAGTATAATTCCATATTGGTTCCGGAGATTTGGAAATTCTTGAACTAAAATTTTGAAATCAGCTTTATTTGAGAAGCTTATCCAAGTTGCCCTATCTGTTATTGTGTAGGCTCCCATAGCAATAGCGGAATTCAGCGTTGCTCCCATTCCACTGCCAAGCTCTCTATACCAAGTTCCTGAGAAGAGTGTTGGGTCAATGTCTATCTTGTCCCATAATTCCAATTCTTTAATGTGGGTTCCGGAATTATCGCCCCTTGAAGTAAAAAGTTGTTTCTCGGTGAAGATCGTCTGAAGTGAATCAGAAATTAAGGTCTTGTCATGGATATTTGCGGGATCTGAGATTGGACCTACAAGAACAAAGTCATTGTACATTAAATCAAACCGCTCGGTTCCATAACCAGACTTAACAAATTCGATTTCTAATTCTTTAGCATGCACAATCAATACATCCCCATCGCAGTTTTTTGCATTTTTTACTGCTGCTCCCGTTCCTACTGCTACGACTTTAATGGTTAACCCGATATCTCTCTTAATTAGGGGTTGAAGATAGGTGTATAACCCAGAATTTTTGGTAGAAGTTGTCGATTGAACTATAATAGAGGAATCTGCTTGAGCCGTAACCGTTAGGAACGATAAACTTAAAATTAATAATAGGATAGCTTTTGTAATAGGTGGTAGGTTCATCAATCAGGGACTTTCTTTATTGCTTTATTAAATGAGAAGATTTCCGTCGAGGTAAGCTTGCGCTTCAGAGCTACTGGGTTTTATAAAAAACGTTTTTCCTTTGCTATGCTCTATTATGTGACCTTTATTTATAAAGATCACTTCATCTGCGAGTCGTTTTGCTTGTGCGATATCATGGGTAATTAAAATTATCTTTATGCCATTTGATCGTGCCTCTAAAATTAAATTTTCAATTAATAAGACTGAAGATGGATCTAGGTTTGCAGTTGGCTCATCCAGGAAGAGAACATCCGGTTTAGTTAATAAGGCCCTTGCTAAAGATAGTCTCTGTTTTTCTCCACCAGACAGAAGACGAGCGGGTTGGTTCTTGTGGCCTTCCAAATTTATCTTTGCCAGCATCTTCAGGCAGTTATCAACGTGGTTTTTGTCTTTTTTTTCTATTACAAATAGTAAATTCTCTAGCACTGGTCTCCTTAATAAAGTGGGTGTTTGAAAGACCATAGATTGCTTTTTTCTAATTTTAATGTCGAGTAACTTTCCGGCGTACGTAATCTCGCCTTTAGACGGTTTGATAAGCCCATGCAGGCATCTTAGTAATAAGCTTTTACCTGCCCCATTAGGGCCCATAATTATAGTTATGCCATTGTCGGGAATCTTAAGATTTATCCCACTTAAAAGAGTTATCTCTTCTGTTTGGAGAAACATATCTCGGACCTCAATTGGGCAGAGTATATTTTTAAAATTGCTGATACGATTAGACATAAGCATGCTTTTTAGCTGTATTCTTTACCCAAATGGCAACAAAGTTGACAAACAAAGATATTGATAACAGAATTAACCCTAATGCTAATGCTAAAGAAAGATTTCCCTTTGATGTCTCTAGAGTTATGGCTGTTGTCATAACTCGGGTTAGATGATCAATGTTTCCACCAACAATAATAATCGCTCCGACTTCAGATATTGCTCGACCGAATCCGACCAGAATTGCTGTTAGAAGTGAATGGCGAGCATCAAATAAGTATGTTATAATAGCCTTTAGATCAGATACCACTAGAGATTCAAACAAATCTCTGTAGTCTTTCCTTACATCCTCAATGATTTGGCATGAGAGCCCAATAATGATTGGAGTGACAAGTATCATTTGTGCTATGATCATTGCTGTCGGCGAATATAATAAACCCAACCAACCAAAGGGCCCGGATCGAGATAAGTTTAGGTAGACGATTAAGCCAACAACTACCGGTGGAAGTCCCATCAGGGCATTTACGATGACGACAAGGGTTTTTCTAAAAATAAAACTCTTAATGGCAAGAATAGCCCCTAACGGCAAGCCGATTAAACAAGATAGAACTAATGAAGTTAAACTCACACGTATAGAAAGAGATAATATCTCTAGTAAATCTGAATCGAGGCTAAAAATAAGCTGAAAAGCAGTTAAAAAAGATTCAGAGAAAGTTTGCATTTTTTATCAACATGATGTGCCGTTACATTTAAGCCCTATATTTCAGGTGTGCGAAGTGTGGATCTAAGCTACTTTTCATTTATACTACAAAATCTTATATACCCAAACTAGTATAAGGTATAAATCTTATGAGATCACCAGGAGAAATATTTAGAGCTTCGTTTGGTAAATCTATTAAGCCGTTAGCCCAAGATAGACCGCTAATCCTTCCGGAACCTTCTGACTTGAAGGCTTTAACTGATCCGTCATTTTGCAACAAGCCTCTTAGAAATTCCCTTCTTCCGGGTTTTTTTATTTTAGAAAAGGCTGCTGGGACTAAAAAACCTACTGGCTCTATCCATTTTGAGCCTGAAAGCAAGGAGAGAGCAGGGCGAACAAAAATTGCAGAACAGACAAAGGCAGCAACTGGATTTCCAGGTAAACCAAATATTGGCTTTCCTCGCCACATTCCCATCGCTATTGGGCGACCAGGTTTTATGGCAACGCGCCAACTGGAGACACTCCCTTTTTCTCTTAGAAGCTTAGATATATAATCCTCTTCACCAGAGGAAGCTCCGCCAGTCGTTATAATTACATCCACTTTCTTTACGCCATTATTTAATTTCTCAAATACTATGTCTTTATCATCTTTGGCGTGTCCAAGGTCCTCTGCAGTAAAGCCCCACTTTCGAATTAACGATAATAACATGGGTCGGTTTGCGTCGTATATTTGGTGCCTAAGTGGTGTTGTGGTTTTTTTTGTTATTATTTCTGTTCCTGTCGAAAGTACTCCTATGCATAATTTTTTGTAGACTGAAATAGAAAATACTCCAACGGATACTAAAAGTGCGATATCAGGAGATCTAAGTATGTTACCTTTATTCAGGATGATTTCACCTAATTTGGCATCCTCCCCCGACATGCGGGTGTTTGCCCCAAGCTTTAACGTGCTATTAAAGGTTACGGCGTTTAGTTCGATTTGGGTGTCTTCTTCTAATATTACGGTATCCACACCATCTGGTAAAATCGCACCGGTTAAAATTTTGATTGCGGAACCGGGGGTGATAGTGCCTTCATAGGGTTCGCCCGCAGCAGCTCGTCCTTTAATTAACGGCAACATTTGTGAACCATGTTGTAGTGTT
>Ga0209501_10006878_pt1 | contig 10110 bp, 7 predicted proteins | sample ArcticOcean_MG_C_4_FD_187434 | JGI IMG/M metagenome (GOLD analysis project Ga0209501, IMG submission 187434) | Marine microbial communities from western Arctic Ocean - ArcticOcean_MG_CB4_134 (SPAdes) (version 2) | ecosystem: Environmental > Aquatic > Marine > Oceanic | place: Arctic Ocean...
CTGGGTGGCCATGACCCAGGCCATCAGCGCCAGGACACCATAGGGGGCCATTTCCATGACCAGCATGGTGACCCGCATGACCACCTCTGCCGCCGCTTCGAAAAAATGTTTCACCGGATCGGCGGCAGCACCCGCCAGCAGAATGCCGACTCCGATGAGAATGGCAAAGAAGATTGTGGGCAGGACAGCTCCATTGGCCAGAGCTTCCACAGGGTTGGTGGGAATGATGTTCAGGAGCCTTTCAACAAGACCACCGGCCGCATCGGCTGTTTCGATTTTATCTCTGACACTATCAATCGCCTCGGCCCCGGCTGTCTCGTAATCGACACCGGCCCCCGGACGTAAAAGGGTTCCCAGCAACAGACCGAGGCTCACCGCAAAAAAAGTCGTTACCAGGTACATCCCGATGGTTCTAACGCCCAGGGTCCCCAACTTCTTGGGGTCCCCCATCGCAGTCACGCCGGCGACCAGCGTGGTGGAAATCAAGGGGATGATCAGCATCCTGATCAATCGGACAAACGCATCGCCAAACGGCTTGATCGCCGTATTGGCTACCGCCTTGGCGGTATCTATACCCAAACCCCATCGCATGACCAACCCGATCGCCAAGCCGACGAACAGACCAATCAGAACCCGTTTCCAGAGGGTAATCGATTGCCATTTTTGAAACATCGTACCATTCTTTTGTTGATTTTTATTTTCCAGTCTTTCCTACCAACAGTCGCTAGAAAAGCTTCATCGGATCACGCTCGTCTTGACTGCACCAGACTTCAAGTTCTGTAAATTGATTTACTAAATCTGCTGCCAATATTTGCATCGAAAATCGCTCGCTGGCAAAATGGCCCGGGAGCAACAGCGCCACTCCAGAAGCTTCAGCGGCCAGGCACTGATGAAAACTGGCTTCGCCGGTTACCAAAACCTCACAACCTCGCTCTTTGGCTGCGTCAAGGAAAGCCGCGCCGCTACCGCAACTGACCGCAACGCGCTCGATATGAAGATCTGGATTGCCTACAAGACGAAGATGCGGGACCGCTAAAAATTGTTTCACTTGGGCCGCAAGTTCGGCCAGTGGCATCGCAATCGTACCCAAGCGACCCTCCCCGACGGTCGCATCAACCGCGTCGGCAATCAGCGGCTCTATCCCTTCCAGACCCATCCCTTCTGCCAACTTCTGGTTGATACCGCCGGCGGCGGAGTCCCAGGCAGTGTGCGGGCTGAAAATATGAATACGAGCGGCCAACAAATCCAGTAAATAGCGACCCTCCGGCGTATCGGCAGTCAATCGTGTCAACGGGCGGAAGGGAAGCGGATGGTGGACAACGACCAAGTCAGCGCGTCGCTCAATCGCTTCGGTCACCGTGTCAGCGGTCATGGTCAAACAGGTCATGACGCGGTTGACTTCGGCCCGAGGATCCCCGGCAAGCAGGCCCACATTGTCCCACTCGGCCGACAGCCGCTTTGGAGCGAGAGACTCCAAATGATCGCAGATGACTCCAAGCTCCACAGCCCATTCCTCCCCAGCCTAAACCTATTTCCCCAAATTTAAATCTCGCATTGTGTGCCCCCCACCTTAAAGCAACGAGGAAGGGGAAAAAAGCGGTATTCCCCGTCTCCGGCGGGAAAGCCTCCTGATCGTGGTGGAAAGCAAAAGGTCCTGCCGGAGGGCCATGCTTGGATCAACGAGAGGGGGGGCAAAATTTGGAGCCTACTTCGTACGGATGTCGATGGTAAAATGTGCCGGCGTTGCCTCAAAATTGGACAAAAAAATCATGCTCACTCTCCAAGTCGGCGTACAGACCATCAGCCTCGGTCGGCCACTTAAGACAGCTCTGCTCACAGCAGCGAAACTGGGAGCCGATGCGGTCGAAATCGATGCCCGCACAGAATTACGCGGGGAGGTTCAATCCCAGACCGCCATCCGCCAGTTTCGCAAGATGCTCGAAGACTTGAATTTAAGCCTTGCCGCGCTCGCTTATCCCACGCGACACGGATACGATACAATCGACAGACTTGAGGCAAGAATTGCGGGGACAAAGGAGGCCATGCAACTTGCCTCTGCACTCGGAGCGCCGGTTGTCGTCAACCAAATCGGCCACGTGCCGAGTGCCGTCGATGTGGAGGAAGATGAGCACGAACGGAAGCGGTGGAATTGTCTTTGTGACGTTCTCTCAGATTTAGGACATTTTGGAGATCGTCAAGGCGCGTTGCTCGCTGCAGAGACCGGCAATGAACCGGGAAGCTGTCTTGCCGAATTGATCCAATCGATTTCGGCAGGTTCGATTGCCGTCACCCTGAATCCTGGCAATCTCATCCTGGGTGGATTCACGCCACTTGAGGCAATCAGCGAACTCGGTTCGCTGATTCGCTACGTCCGCGCTCGCGATGCGGTACGCCAAGGTCGAGGAGACCGGGGTAGCGAAGTTGCACTCGGACGCGGTTCGGTCGATCCACCCGCCCTCCTGGGAGGCCTTGAAGAACAGGACTACCGCGGAACGATCACCATTGAGCGACGGGAATCTACGGATTCGCACTTTGAAATCGGACAAGCGGTCCAGTATCTGCGGAATCTTTAGCGACCTTCTTTTGATCGACAAAGAAGCCAACAAGCCAACAAGTAGAGATCGCCATCTGGTAGCAAACTCCCGGCTTAATGGCTATAGTGCAGGACTTGAAAAAAAATCGTCATGTCTGTCGGTCATTGACAGAGAAGAGTTTTGTGCGGCTCAACGATCCTCTTAAAGGTTAAAACAATGATGCGGGTGGCGATTCTCGGGGCATCCGGATATACGGCCCTCGAACTCATTAAACTACTCTTGCGGCATCCTGAAGTCGAAATCAGCGTTGTCACCAGCCGCCAGGAAGAAGGGGTCCCACTCTCCGCAGTACATCCATCACTCGCAGGGCGAATCGATTTGGGGATCGAACATCTGGCACCCGATCAAATCGCTGAGCGGGCCGATTGTGTCTTTAGCTGCTTACCACACGGGGTAACGGCTTCCTTAGCCGGTTCGCTCCTCGCAACAGGTCTACGACTGATCGACTTCTCGGCCGACTATCGACTCGACGATGCCACGGAGTATGCCACGTGGTATGGACAGGAGCATCCCGACCCTGAGCGTTTGCCAAACGTCGTATACGGGCTGCCTGAACTCTTTCGTGCGCAGATCTGCGAAGCAGACATTGTCGCCAATCCCGGTTGTTATCCCACCTCTGCTATCTTGGGTCTGGCACCACTGGTCCAATCGGAAACGATCGCCACCGACGACATCATTATCGACTCGAAAAGTGGCGTCTCGGGAGCTGGAAGAAGCCCCAAACTGACAACCCACTACCCGGAATGCAACGAAAGCCTCTCCGCCTATAACATCGGTCGGCATCGACACACGCCGGAAATTGAGCTGATTCTTTCCAAAACCTGCGGAAAGCCTGTGGAGGTTATTTTCACACCCCATCTGATTCCCATGGACCGAGGCATCTTAACAACGATGTATAGCCGACCCCTGACTGCTGTCCGGGAAGCCGACTTATTTGAATTGTTTCATGCTTTCTACGCTCCACACCCGTTCGTCCGCGTTGTCAAGCACCTTCCGGCAACCAAAGACGCCGCCCATACGAACTTTTGCGATATCACACTCCGCGTCGTCAAAGGCCGTGTCCTTACGATCAGTTGTCTCGATAATCTTATCAAAGGTGCAGCTGGCGCGGCGGTACAAAACTTCAATCTGATGTGCGGTTTTCCGGAAACCATGAGTTTCTAGTACAGGCGGTTGTGCCCCATCAATCCGTAATCCATTCCACCCGACAACTGATCTTTTTATGGTCGATTCAACGCCGTCCTCCGTACCCACAAATGTCCCCCGCGGTTTCTCTCTTGCGGGCATTCACTGTGGCATCAAAACAAATGCTTCCAAAGAAGATTTGTCGCTGGTGGTGGTTGATCGTCCTACAACGGCAGTTGGTGTTTACACAGAAAATAAATTTGCCGCAGCTCCAGTGCTGCTTGATCGAGAGCGAACGCCAAGTGAGGGCATCCGGGCGGTTGTCATCAATTCAGGCAACGCCAACGCCTGCACCGGACAAAGAGGACTCGAGGACGCTGTAGCAATGTGTCGCGCAGTCGCAGCGGCCTGTAGCATCGATCAGAACGAAGTCTTAGTGATGTCGACCGGAATCATTGGAAACTTTCTTCCGATCGACGCGATTACTGCCGGTATTGCCAAGGTGGCTGCCGTGAGAGGAAACGATTCGGAAGCGATCCTGTCTGCCGCTCGAGGCATGCTGACGACCGACAGTTGCACCAAAACAGTACAGCGACAGTGGAAGGGAGCCTCTCTGTTTGGGATGGCTAAAGGTGCGGCCATGATCGGACCCCGCATGGCAACGATGCTCGGCATTGTGCTCACCGATGTTGCCATCGATGCCGCAGTCGCACAGCGACTCCTGAAAGAAGCGGTCGAGGACAGCTTCCACTGTATTCATGTTGATGGGCATACAAGTACCAACGATACCGTTTTGCTGTTGGCAAACGGCGCTTCCGAGATAAAAGTGGCAGAGGAAGACGAAGAAGAATTCGGTGAAATACTTACCCAAGCCTGTCAAGCATTGGCCCGTAGCATCCCTGCCGATGGGGAAGGGGCAACGCATCTGATTACGATCCATGTCCGCGGATGTCGGACGAACGAGGACGCGCGAAAAATAGCCCATACTGTGGCCGACAGTCCTTTGGTAAAAACAGCCATTGCGGGGGCCGACCCCAACTGGGGACGTATTGTTTCCGCTGCCGGGTATGCCGACGTTCCCTTTGATCCAGCGGCCTTGGAATTGCGACTGAACGGGCACCTGCTTTTCGCCGCACTCAGTCCAACCGATTTTGTCGAGGAGGAAATCTCCGACTCTATTCGTGCGGCTAGAGAAGTGAGCATCGAATTAAATTTTTCTGAGGGCAACGCTGAAACGCGTTTCTGGACCACCGATCTCACAAGTGAATATGTGCGGCTAAATACCGACTACCGCACCTGAGTCGGGATAAATTCGATTCGGGTAAAACAGATAGATTGCCAGCATTCTTCGCACCCCCGATGGTCTGTTCCTCTGACGCCTCACGGGTTACACTCCAAGTGTTGGCATCGATGCCTAAAGACCACAAATGCACGGAGGCGGCCATGGCGCCGGCAAGTGAAACTCGACCACGCATCTCGGTGGCAATCCTGGCCCTCGACGAGGAACGGGATCTCTCCGCAACGATTGATTGCATCGATCAAATTGCCGACGAAATTATTGTCGGTGAGTTGAAATTTTCAGAAAACTCGCCGGAGAGGAATCATCCACGCGCGACCAGCACACTTTGCATCCCTTGGCAGCATGATTTTTCTGCTGCCCGCAACGCGTGCCTCGAAACCGCAACCGGCGACTGGATTCTTTGTTTGGATGCCGGAGAAGTTCTGACGAAAGATGCGGTTGCTGAAGTCCGCAGTTTTGTTGACCTGGGAGTGCACGCACAAAATGTGTATCGCTTACTGGTGCGTTCTACTGCCACGGAGGACGGTGAGGCAGCGGGCGTACAGATTGCTCAGCATCGATTGCTACCGAACCGAGCAGGCCTCCATTTCACGGGTCCCGTACGGGAGTCACTCGAAACGTCGATTGCTGCCTGCAGACTTGAGAGCAAGCAACTCCATATTGTCATTACGCAGCCCGTAAATGAAGGGGCAGGGGCTATAAAATTAAAAACCGCAAGGCGAAATCTGCGCGTCTGCGAACAAAGTCTCGCCGAGGCAAGCACGGATCCCCGCCTCTGGCTCGCCCGGGGGGAGGCCTTTGCCGATCTTGGCGAATGGGAGCAGGCAGAGCAAGCTTTTACACAGGCTCGAGGGTTCGCTGCGGAAGATTCGGCAGAACTACTCGAGGCATTTTACGGAGAGCTGAGCGCAAAGGACCGAGATCCATCGCTCCAGGAATCGCAGCTCAATCTTTGTATTGATGCGCTGAAACAATTTCCTGTCGATGTTCAATTACTCTGTACAATGGGGCATTATCTCCATCGACAGCAGCGGATTGACTTGGCAACTCGCGCCTATCAGACTGCTGTCCGGCATGGAAAAATTCATCCCGTTAGCTGGCATCTCACCAATATTGCTGAGTTTGCCACAATTTGTTTGAGTATCAGTCTCGAACTTGAGGATCGGGCAGAGGAAGCCCGTGGGGTCCTCGAAGACGCATTGCTTGAGCAACCTGCGTCCTCCCACTTACGTCATCAGTTGATTGATCTGCACGTCCGACATGGGAGAAGAAAAGAGGCGATCGAACAGGTGGGCCGTTTCCCCACCGATTGGCCACATCGTGATGCACTCGCCAACGCAGTCCGAGGGGCGTGTTTGGCCAATATGCAGAATTGGACGAATGCCGAAGCCTACCTGCAAACGGCGTTTGACGCAGGATGTCGGGATGTACTCTGCTTAAGATGGCTTTTGCTCACGCACGCCGCGCTCGAACATTTCGATGCTGCCCAGGAGATCCTCGAACTCTGGCGAGGAAAAGAGCCAAAAAACCCCGAGGTTCAGAAACTTACTGCCAGTCTGTTGACACGAAAGTTCGGCCAAACGGCCCAAGCGGTCGCGACGGGCTCAGTGACGACGCTGCCACCGCATTTTTCAGTCTCCTCGGGCTCCGAGGCGGCCGAACGGGAAGCAAATCCGCGGTCGGAGGCAACTCCCTGTTCGGAACCCGAAGAAACAGGCTAGTCGGGGTATTATTCGAGTATAGGGATGCTGCCCATTGCAAATTCCGGCGAAACTGGAAGCGTGACCAGTAAATCACTTTTTCAGAATCTTCCCGGGGGATTGCTTGACAAATTCCGTAGGGTCTACAAACTGTTTTGTTCAGTATATGAAGTTGTGGTCTTTGTGTACTTCCCAAATTGTTGTGTCCGTCACGATCGCCGTGCTGGACACCCCACGGTTGGGGGAAACGAGTGATTCCTTTTTTTATTTGTGAACAGAGCTGTTCATTCATTATTTATCGGGAGGCTGGCATGCAGGTTACGATGAAAAAACCAAAAGCATCCGATCTTGTTGCGGGAGACAATCCTGGATTGCAAAAAGAGATTCCACACTGTGTTGCGGCAACCAACGGTAGTTGGTGTGATCTCGACACTGGCGATGAGAACGCGGGGGAGGAATTCGAAGAAGAAGATTTTGATGACGACTTCGACGATGACTTCGAAGAAGAAGATGACGATGGTTACGGCGACTTCGATAATACGATTGACCCCCTTGCCACAGATAATGACACAAAAGAAGAAGAGGATGTCGAACTTGACGAATAGTCGTTCTCTGCCCCTAGGGAGCCCGTTCTGTCTGTCGCACCGGAAGCATTATGTTTGAGCCCGTGGAAGGATCAGCGGATTTTCCTGCGCTCGAACAAGAGATTGGGCGCTTCTGGAATTCTGAAAATATCTATAAAAAGTCGCTCGTTGCTCGCGAGGGGGCGGAGCGATTTGTGTTTTATGAAGGGCCGCCGACAGCGAATGGAATGCCTCACCCGGGGCACTGCCTCACGCGAGCCATCAAAGATCTTTTTCCCCGCTATCGCACGATGCGGGGTTACCTTTGCGAGCGTAAGGCGGGTTGGGACACCCATGGGCTGCCCGTTGAGGTTGAAGTCTGCAAAGAATTGGGAATTCACTCGAAGGAAGAAATTGAAGCTTTCGGTGTGGAACCCTTCATCCAAAAATGCCAGGCATCCGTCTGGCAATACATGCAGGAATGGGAACGACTCACCGAACGACTTGGTTTTTGGGTTGATTTAAAAGAAGCCTACGTCACGTACCAACAACCCTACGTAGAAAGCGTCTGGTGGAGTCTCAAGCAACTTTTCGATCGTGGCATGCTCTACCAGGGACACAAGATTGTCTGGTGGTGGGCTCAAGGGGGAACCGCCCTTTCCGCGGGAGAAGTTGGACAGGGGTATCGAGAGGTCGCCGATCCAAGCGCCTTTTTAAAATTGCCGCTCCAGGAGGATGCCTATCCTGATACTTCCTTGCTGGTCTGGACAACAACACCCTGGACCTTACCGAGCAATCAATTCGCAGCTGTCCATCCAGGGATTGAGTATGCCACGGTCAGCGAAGAACCGGGTGGTGAAAAACTGATCCTTGCCCGCGACTTGGTTGATGGTCTCAGCGAGCAGTGGAAGCGGGAATGGACGATCGAATCAACATGTCCGGGGGATGCTCTCATCGGGTTGCACTATCGTCCGCCGTATGACTGCCTGGGAGCCTTCGGAGGGGATAAATCGTGGAGGGTTATCGCCGCCGATTTTGTCACGACCGACAGCGGAACTGGATTGGTCCACATTGCGCCTGCTTTTGGTGAAGACGACTACAACATATTGCAACGCGAGCAGAAATCAGTAGGTGAAGACGCACTGCCACTCATCCATTGTGTGGGTCCCGATGGAAAATTCACAACCGATGCGCCTGAATTCGTAAGGGGAAGGTGGGTCAAAGAATGCGATAAGGATATTTTGCGCGACCTCAAGACGCGTAAACTCTTAGTACACCAAACGCAGTATCTGCATGACTATCCTTTTTGTTGGCGAGCCGAACAGGATCCACTCATCCAGTATCCGCGCGAGAGTTGGTTTATCCGAACAACCGCGTGCAAAGAGTCGATGCTTGCGAATAATCGCGAAATACATTGGTTGCCTGGACATATCCAAGAAGGTCGCATGGGTAAATTTCTGGAGTCCAACGTTGATTGGGCCCTGAGTCGCGAACGTTACTGGGGAACCCCGTTGCCGATCTGGGAATGCACGGAGACCGGAAAGCAAGAAGCAATTGCCAGTTACAAAGAACTACAGGGAAAACCGGGAGTCGAGGGATTTGAGGTCTGGAAGGCGGCGAAAGCGGCAAATCCAGCACTGCCGGATGATCTTAGCGTCCACAAACCCTATATCGACGCGATAACGTACCAGTCCCCCTTTGCCGAAGGAGCACGCATGCAACGCGTGAGTGAGGTGATTGACTGTTGGTACGATTCGGGAGCAATGCCGTTTGCGCAATGGGGTTTTCCGCAGCAGGGGAAGGAGAATTTTTCTCAGCAGTTCCCTGCTGATTTCATCAGCGAAGCACTCGATCAGACACGGGGGTGGTTTTATAGTCTGTTAGCCATCAGCACACTGCTCTTTGAAGGCGAAGGACAAGATACGGCCGAGGAACTTCAGATTCAGCATGCGATGCCCCATCCGTTTCGCAACTGCATCGTTCTCGGACTGATGCTCGGCGAAGATGGTGGCAAAATGTCCAAGAGCAAACGCAACTATCGAGAACCTGGTGAAATTTTTGATAAGTACGGTGCCGATGCCTTGCGATGGTACTTCTTTGCGAACCAACCTCCTTGGACCTCGATCCGCTACAACGAACAGGCGATCAGAGAAAGCATCCCCGAATTTTTGCTCCGTTTATGGAATGTCTATAGTTTTTTTGTAATCTACGCCAACATCGACGATTTTAATCCGGCGGAAAATTTCCCGACTCTCGCTGAAGAGGACGCCGCGTTTTCGCTTGCAGTGGACACACTGGAAAAGGCGCCTCACTACCGACCGGTCGCCGAGCGGAGTGAACTCGATCAGTGGATTCTCAGCCAATTGCACCGCACAATCGAAGAAGTGACTGCCGCGATGGATCGGTATGAGAACTACGAAGCATGTGGTCATCTGACTGCTTTTGTCGATGCACTCAGCAATTGGTACGTCCGTCGCTCTCGCGATCGCTTCTGGAGTGGAGAGCCAAAGGCCCCCGATAAATTGGACGCTTATTGGACACTTTATGAGTGCCTGCTGACCATCTGCAAAATGGTTGCTCCGTTCATTCCCTTTCTGGCCGAGGTGATCTGGAAAAATCTTGCTCAGCCCTTTGGGACACAAGCTGCTGAAAGTGTACACCTCTGCGACTACCCGCTTTCAGAAAGCGGCCGTGTGGATGAGAGGCTGCTCGAGCGGATGGCACTCATGCGGGAAATCACGTCGCTCGGTCGCAGTGCCCGCATGGAGGCGAAACAGAAAGTACGTCAACCGCTCCCGCGCGTCGAAGTTATTCTAGCAGACGCCAAA
>Ga0209501_10006888_pt1 | contig 10099 bp, 5 predicted proteins | sample ArcticOcean_MG_C_4_FD_187434 | JGI IMG/M metagenome (GOLD analysis project Ga0209501, IMG submission 187434) | Marine microbial communities from western Arctic Ocean - ArcticOcean_MG_CB4_134 (SPAdes) (version 2) | ecosystem: Environmental > Aquatic > Marine > Oceanic | place: Arctic Ocean...
AGATTTTGCTTCTCGTGTGGTTATTGGTACAATTGCAATGCAACTAAAAGAAAGTGAACAAGAAAATATTCTAAGTGGTTTTATTGAAACATTTGGAAATGATCGTATAGTAATCGCAATTGATCACATTGATGGCAAAATTGTTACTCATGGATGGCAAAATAATACTGATACTGATCTTTTAGATGCAACTCATGAATTTGTAAAATATGGCTTTACTGAATTTTTAACAACTAATGTATCTAAAGACGGCACACTGGAAGGTCCTGATATATCATCTTTAAGCAATATTTGTCAAATAAAAAATTGTAATGTTATTGCAAGTGGTGGAATATCAAAAATGGAAGATATCGAAGATGTAAAAAAATTTCATCCTTTCGGAGTGATTTTAGGAAAGGCACTTTATGAAGGTCTAGTTTCAATAGAGGAGGCAAAAAAAATTGCCGTTAACTAAAAGAATAATTCCATGTCTTGATGTTGCAGATGGCCGTGTTGTAAAAGGATTAAATTTTGAATCAATAAAAGATGCTGGTGATCCTGTTCAGTTAGCTGAAAAATATAGTAATGAAGGAGCAGATGAGTTAGTTTTTCTAGATATCACTGCATCTTCTGAACAACGTGAAACTATCAAATCACTTGTAAAAAAAATTGCAGAAGTAATTGACATTCCATTCACCGTTGGTGGTGGTGTTAAAACATTACAACATGCAAGAGACATTTTACTAAATGGTGCTGATAAAGTTGCAATTAATACTGGTGCTGTGAAAAACCCTGAAGTAATTACTGAATTAATGGAATTATTTGGAAGACAATGTGTAGTAGTTGCAATAGATTCAAGACGAAATTATAATATTGAGAAAGGAAAAAATATTTTTTCAGAAAATGAAAAACAATTTTGGTTTGAAGTATTCATTTATGGTGGCAAAAAAGAAACAGGATTGGATGTTATAGATTGGGCTAAAAAAATTGAGGAATTGGGTGCAGGTGAAATATTACTTACAAGTATTGATAGAGATGGAACAAAAGATGGTTATGATACATTACTAACAAATGAAATTGTTAGTGCAGTTGGTATTCCTGTTATTGCATCAGGTGGATGTGGTAAACCAGAACACATGATTGATATTTTTAAAAATACAGAAGTTAATGCAGCACTTGCAGCATCAATTTTCCATTATGAAACTCATTCTGTAAATCGTGTCAAAGAAATGATTCAAGAAAGTGGCATACCTGTAAGATATTAGTTATTCTCCAAGAGATGGTTGTACATATGGTGGTATTTCCATAGGATCTTCATTACAACCTAAATAGTAATCTTCAGAATGTGGTAGAGTTTCAGCTAGTACATGAAAATATAATTTTTCTTCTGGCATATTTCCAAAGAAGGCTGACCATTTTCCAATTATCTCTTCTTTGTCACAAATGTCTTGTGATCTTATCAATGATGGTCTAAAGTAATGTTTGATAGATGGTTTCTCATCTCCATCAAAAGGTAGTGTCAAGTATTCAATTCCTTGAGGTGTGTAAAAATATACGCTATCTTTCAATCCCATTGGTATTCCAGTTACTCTAATGAAGATATTTTCTCCAAGGAGATACTTATCTTTGTTAATTATTAATCCATACAATTTTTGTGGGTTGTCTGGATAAACTACATGTTTAATATTTTTTCCATCATTTTGATCATTGTCCGCATAATATTCGTCAATACTACTTCTTTGATATGCTGAATCATATAGTTGAAAACTTATCGCTCCAATAATTACAGCAATACCAACTGCTACGGCAATCACAACATTTCTATTCACAGTTTTCTCATTTTTTTTAATTCTATAAAACTTTCTTTGCTAAAAAATTACTCATTTTCCAAGTTTATTTGCTATTATTAGATATTCTTGAGATAATTTCATATATTTTTTAATTATACTGAAACTTCTTAATTTTTCTATGAATAATCTATTCTAATTTCATGGGTAGAAATTAAGTAATACTTAATCTAATATTAGGATATTTTATGAACAAATTATAATCAGATCATGATCATGAGTAAAAATCATCTTCAATGCAGAGAATGTAAGAAAGAGTATGAATCCACTTTCAAGTACATTTGTGATGAGTGTTTTGGACCCTTAGATGTAAAGTATGATTTTCCGTCTGTAAATAAAAATACCTTCAAGGACCGAGAAAATACATACTGGCGTTATTTTGAATTATTGCCAATAGTTGATAAGCGAAACATTGTTAGTATTGAAGCGGGAATGACTCCTCTAATAAAAGCTGAACAACTTGGAAAAGAATTAGGACTAAACAATCTTTACATAAAAAATGATTCTGTGAATCCTACATTTTCTTTTAAGGATAGACCTGCAGGTGTAGCAATATCAAAAGCAAAAGAGTTTGGATTAAAATCTGTTGGTTGTGCTTCAACTGGTAACTTAGCATCTGCTACTGCTGCACATGCTGCAAAAGCTAACATGCCTTGTTACATTTTTGCACCAAGTGATATTGAAACTGCAAAAATTGCACAAGCCCTATCTTATGGGGCTGAATACATTTCGGTTGACGGTACATATGATGAAGCAAATAGAATTGCTGCCCAAATTGGTGATAGGAAAGGTGTTGGTATAGTTAACATTAACATGCGATCATATTATGTTGAAGGTTCTAAAACCTTAGCATATGAAGTAGCAGAACAACTAGACTGGAATGTTCCAAATCATCTTATAGTTCCTACTGGAAGTGGTGCCATGTTAAATGCAATTTGTAAAGGATTTGAAGAATTACAAACTGTCTCTTTGCTTGATGATCTATCTTCGATGCATATGCATTGTGCACAACCACACGGCTGTGCACCAATAGTTAATGCATTTGATAAAAATTCTGAAAAAGTAATTCCTGTAGAGCGACCAGAAACTGTGGCAAAAAGTTTAGCAATTGGTGATCCTGGTGATGGTCGTTATGTTCTAAAAAGATTGAAACAATATGGTGGAATAGCAAAAGAAACTAACGATAAAGAAATTTTAGATGCAATTTTACTTTTAGCTAAAACAGAAGGAATCTTTACAGAACCTGCTGGAGGTGTCTCTGTTTCTGTATTGAAAAAAATGGTAGAAGAAGGAAAAATTGACAAAGATGAACCTACCGTTTGTTATGTTACAGGTAATGGTCTCAAAACTACTGAATCAATAATGAGTGTATTAACTAAACCACAAGTAATGAAGGCTGATGTTGCAGAAATCTCAGCAGTCATAGGGTGATTATAAAATGACAAAAATTACCTTTACCATTCCCTCAGTTCTTAATGCTGGTGGTGGCGAAAAGAAAACAGAATTAGAAGCATCAACTCTTAAGGAATCTTTTGAAAAAATTTCTGAAATTATGGGTGATGATTTTAAGAGAAAAGTTTTAGAAGCAGACGGCTCTCCTCGTTCACTAATCAATATTTACATCAATGGAAAGAATGCAGCATTTGAAAATGGTCTTGACACTTCACTAAATGAAAATGATGAAGTTTACATTTTACCTGCAGTTGCTGGTGGTTCTGATTTATCTGAAAAAGAATTAGATAGGTTTTCTCGTCAAGTTATGTTAGAACAAATTGGTTATGATGGTCAATTAAAATTAAAAAATTCTAAAGTATGTGTTGTTGGCGTTGGTGGTTTAGGAAATCCTATTACAACAAGACTTGCTACAATGGGAATTGGTAAATTAAGAATTGTTGATCGAGATGTAATTGAATTATCAAACTTACATCGACAAACAATGTTTGATGAAGATGATGTTGGACAAGTTAAAGTTGAAGTTGCAGAAAAAAAATTAAAAAAATTAAACCCTGAAGTACAAATTGAAGCCTTACCTGTATCTGTGAATGATTACAATGCAGATGAAATAATTGATGGTTGTGATGTTGTAATTGATGCACTTGATAGTGTTAATGCACGTTACTCACTTAACAAAGCATGTGTAAAAAAAAATATTCCATTTGTTACCGGTGCTGCAGTTGGTGTCACTGGTCAGGTCTTTACAGTTTTACCAAAAGAAACTGCATGTTATCATTGTATGTTTCCTGATTTAGATGAAGATGCAATGCCAACTTGTAGTATACAAGGTGTACATCCTTCGATACTCTCTGTTGTTGGTGGAATTGAAGTACATGAAGCAGTTGATGTTTTAATTGGGAAAAAACCAAAGTCATCAGAAAAATTTTTATCAATTGATTTAGAAAATTTAGAATTTTCATCTGTTAAAACATTCAAACAAGATGCATGCTCAGTATGTGGTTCTGGTAAAAAAGTTGAAGCACCAAAACAGGAATTGATCTTAGAAGAATTATGTGGACGAAACATGGGAAAACGTACATTTTCAATTACTCCTACTTATGAGGTAAATCTTGATGTTGCCGATGTTACCACAATAGCCAAAGAGAAGGGATTTTTGGTTGAAAATCAGGGGGACTTAGGAATTTCCATGCGTACAAATGATCTCTCAGTCAATTTCATGAAGAAAGGTTCTGCAGTCGTGGTTGGTTCAAATAATGAGGCTGAAGCAATATCTCTCTACAAAAGCCTTCTAGGCACAAAATCAGTCAGTGCTTAGGCATAAATTGAAATTATTACAATATTAGTTATAATAATTATGACGATCAAATGCTGATCTTGTAAGGATCATAAGTTTATGAGAAAAACTGTACGAATCGTCCATTAAGGTTAAATAGTAAAATTCAGAAAAAGTTGGTAATAACATGAATAAAGAATTAGGACGAAAAATAACTAGTCTAACCTTAATGACTATTATGCTAGCAGGAAGCGTAGCATTTGCTATCCCAGGCGCATTGCCTGAAGCATATGCAGAGAATCAATATCTCTACGTTTCTGCCGAGAGCGAAGGATCAATCGCAAACGCACAAGTAATTGAAATAGTTGTAGCAGAACCAGCAATATCAGAACTTGATACTGCTTATGGTATGCCCGACGTCAGCGTAAACGGATCATCACTAATAATGGCGCAAGCCGTTGATGGTGCATGGTACGCATATCTCGCAGACGCAGGAGCATCTCAATTGCAAGACTCATACTACGAAGCACTTTCCACTGGATTAAGTTCTGGTGGTGACTTCGGTTTGTTATGTGGTCCAACAACTGAGTTAGCTTACAAAAATGATAGTGCAAGTGAAACCGGACTAACCGCATCAGAAACACAAGGAATTTGGTTACCATACCAAATCTCTGGTGGTACTGATATGGAAGTAGACGGTTCTTCTACCTACACAGCAGGTGATAGTGTCGCAGTATGTGCACCAACTGCTGATGAATGGACAATTGGAAGAACTGCCGGTACAAACGTAACATCAAACCTTACAATGAATGTGTTAAGAGAAGCCCCAGCATTATCGAATCAGACCACAGCAAACGAGTATGGTAATATCAGACTCGCTGCAAACGCATGGCCACTGATTCAAACACTGGACTTTTCTGGCGACGGCAATATCGACATTGTTTATAACAGAGCAGGTGCAGATGAAACTGTATCACTCGTTTATGCAAGCGGTGCCGATGGCCTATCCTTTGACAAAGAAATTTACGGACTTAATCACGAAGTTGGTGTAACACTAACTGACTGGAACCTTAACATTGATCCAACCGACGAAGACGTTTGGACATTTGGCACACTGCCATCTAACGCAACCCTATTTTATCAATTATATGATGAGAATGGCGGCGATGATGCAGTAGGCTCTGGTACCAGTAAAGGAGCTATTATGTTTAATGCTGCAACAGCAGGAGACATAGCAGCTAATGGTGTTATGACAATTGACCGAAATGGTGATACAAGTAGTTCTGACACAACAGATGCAGTAATTAATTTCCAAGATAACACAGATTCAAATTGTCATGATAATGACAGTGATGGACTCTGTGAAATTGAAGATGTTAATGATGCAGATCAAGCAGTGACATTTACAGAAGCCGGTGCAAACACTGGTGTATTTATCAACTGGGATGAAACATTAACCACAAATATGATAATTAGTGAAAATGCCCCAAGAGGTACACAAGCTGTATTTGGTTATGACGGATCAAGCTATGGTGTCTTACACTTGCCAACATTTGGTACAATTGCATACGACACAAGTGGTATAGGTTCAGAGTGGAACTCTGGTGAATCTGTCACGGTCTCAATATTTGACCCAGACATGAATCTCGACGCAAGAGTTGAAGACGATTTGAAAGTTTATCTAAACTCAACAATCGTTCCAGCAATTAAAGTCGGTTCACCAATCACACTCAAAACTTTGTCAACGCTAATTTCTGAGACCGGCGAGAGTGGTCAAATCACATTAGATAGTGGTTTGACAACACAGTGCGTATCTGATTATGATACCACCAACTCCAGAGCAGCATCTTACACATCTTGTTATGAGAAATACTCCGAAAGAAGTATCATCACAACAGCAGATGATCAAGGATTGTTCGCAGCAGGAGATAATCTCACATTCACACACTCATCAGACACCACAGTCAAAACCTTCAAGGATTTGATTTCTGGTTCTAACGGAACTGGCGCATACACATATGTCCAGTTCGATTTGAGAGGTTTGAATAACGGTTCCGACAACTTATCATTCGCAGGAAACTTCACCTTTGGTGATTCTGAACTTGGTGACGGTGGTATAGGAAGTGTTGGCCATTATGGCGCAGCATCTGCCACATACACTGCAACTCAGAACGCTGGAGTAGGTCCATCATACTTTTCAGGACTCGTTGGTAACGCAGTTATCAACGCACCTCTATGGAAATTATATGGATTAAGTTCCCTTGATGATTCTGACCCACTACAAATGAAAATACAATTCCACACTGTAGACGCTACAGTTGGATTAGGTAATGGTAAATCAATTCCATTAGCCGTTGACGTTGTAACATGGGGTCAAAGTAATGACGGAGTAAACTCAGGCGACAGACACAATAACGCAATCTACAGACTCGAAGCCGAAGAATCAGGTAACAACAACAGTTCCACATTTGAAGCTAGTGTTGAATACGTTATGTTAAACCAACTTAACGTAAACGATACTGGAACATATAACGGAACAGTTGCAAACGATGATTCCATCGTCATGATTGTCCACAACGACAGTACTGACGAAGATGAAATTAGAGTTTCATACCTTGACTTAGGCGCAGACGGCGTAGAAACACAAATTTCTGCACAACTAGCAGCTCCAACACACTCAGGTGTTGTAGAATTCGATAGCGACAGTTACAAAGAAGCAGATACTGTAACAGTTACATTAACAGACTCAGATCTTAACACATCCCCATCACTCGTAAACATATACACAGTTGTTAACGCAGCTGATCCAGCAAATGACATGGTCGGTTCATCCGGTTATGGTCAAAACTCCGCAGGTGAAAACTTCGGTAGAATGTTGGACATCACAATTGATGACGAGCAATGGCTAGATTCAGACGAAACAAGTTCAAGCACAAGCTTGACTTGCTCATCTAACCTAGACAGTGGTGTAGTTGACGGTTTGTACAATTCCGGCTTCAATCTCGTAGAGACTGGAGTTGACACTGGTGTTTTCACCGGTGACTTCCAAATACCATCACAGTATGGTGCAAGAAGTTCAGGAACATGTACAGTAACATCAACCTTAGGTAAAGATCTCGAAGTTAACTATGTAGATTACAGAGACGCATCTGGCGAAATCATAGAAGTAGGCGACGGCGCAGGCATCAGAGCAAACACTGGTTCAGTCTCATTAGACAGAACTGTTTACCCTGTACCATTTGGAGAGAAAGATGACTTCTCAGCAGAATCATCTAAAGCTACTCCAAACGGAAGATCACTATTCCCAATCGCAAGTGAAGGATTTACAGGATCATACCTCGACGCAGCCAACGAAACACTCGGAAATGGAGATTTAACCATCCACATCCGTGTAGATGACCCAGATTACGACATATCAGCTACAGGTGAAGATCAAATTGCAGAGAATACCACAAGTAAGGATTCCTCCGTTACTGGAACAACAACTAACAAGCACGGACCACTAAAGATTTACGTCTCTCGTGGCTCTGAAGCAGTAGTTCTTGCAACAGCAGGTGGAACAACCGCACAAGATGGTGTAATCACAGCAACTTCAGCAGTAGTTAATGGCGGTACTTCAACAGGAACAAGACAATTAGGCCCAATCTCAGAGACAGCTCCAGATTCTGGAGTATTTGAGCTTGACATGACAGTCAGATATACTGACGGTCCAGATAGTGCCGATTGTCCAACCAAGACAGATAACTGGACCAACACAGACGGTACCAGTACTGCAACTGATAAAACAAATAGTTCAACAGTAAGATTTGCAACCACTGCATCCTCACAATATCATTGTGTTTTGCAAGGTGATGTAATCACAGTTGAATATACCGACCAGAATGACGCATCAGGTAACACAGGCGTAGCATACGATTCAGCAACATTTGATATGAGAAACGGCGTATTACAAACAGACAAGTCTGTTTACATCATTGGAAGTGATATTATCATGACCTTGATTGAACCAGACCTTAACTTAGAATCTGATGAATCAGAAACATGGGACCTCGATCTAATCGAGTGGAGCTCAGATGCAAAGACCACAGCCATGGGTGACCAAGGCTCAGCTGGTACTTCATATGCAGCTTCCTTTGACCCAGAACCATCTGACTTTAGAGAAACAGGTGACAGCACTGGAATCTTCCAGATTGTCATCGAAGTGCCATCCAGTTTGGCTAGCACTGCTCTAGACAGAGGTGAACTCATCGATTTGACATATTCCGACTTCTCTCCAAGTGGAGCAAAATATGTTGGTGAAGAATCATCAGACATTGGAGCATCCATATACACATCTAACTTTGGCGCAACCATTGAACTAGACCAAAAAGTCTATACATGGACCGATAAAGTATACATCACAATCGTCGCACCAGATCACAACTTTGACAGTGGACTCATTGACAAAATTGGCGATACTGATGACGACCCATTGATTATTCAGACCAGAGCACAGAAACTCACTGGCTACTCGCTAGCAGAGACTGGCACTGACACTGGTATCTTCAGCGGAGAAGTAATCCTCAAAGGATACGGCTACGATGCTGACGGTGACGGTGATACTGGAAATTCAAGTGGATTTGATGTAACATCCATTAGCGCTGCTAGTGGAAGCGGACCAACCGATGGTGCAATTAAAGCCGGAGATGATGACGGACTTACAATCTCATACGAGTTTAACGAAGATGAGGTAGTTGTAGGATCTGCATTAGTTAGATGGAATATTGGTGAAGCACAATGGCTAGAATCTTCATACCCAGCAGGAACTAGCGGAGTCATAAGAGTAGTTGACCCAGATATGAACTGGGATCCAGAAAACGTGGACAATTTCAGCGTTTCCGTATGGTCATCATCTGATCAAGGCGGTGTTTCTGTAACAATTTCTGAAACTAATGAGGCAACCGGAGTATTCGAAGGAACTGTAACCTTTACAGTAGCCGACGAATCATCTGGTCACAGACTCAGAGTATCAGAAGGCGATACAATCACTCTTGAATATTCAGATAATACCCTACCAGGACCAGACTATGGTGCAGGCGATAGTCTTTCAATCACTGGCACAGCCGTAATCGGCACAATCGTACCACCTCTTGAGCGCGCTCCAGCAGCAAACGCAAGAGTAGTTGATTCATTTGGTAACTCACTTAGTGAGGTATCAGTAGACCAACAAGTACAGATTGAAGCAGATTTGGTAAATGGTCAGGATAAAGATCAATCATTTGCATACTTAGTGCAGGTTCAGGATGGAAATGGAGTAACTGTTTCACTAGCATGGATTACAGGTCAACTGGCTGCCGGACAATCATTTAGTCCAGCATTGTCATGGATACCATCTTCAGCAGGAACATATGAGGCAACAGTCTTCGTATGGGAGAGCGTAGATAATCCAACTGCTCTATCAGATACCGTTTCAACAAGTATCCGAGTCGTATAAGGTAAATAGACATCAAACTTTCCCTTTTTTTCTTTTTTTTGAACACCTCTTAACGAAAGTTATAGACAATTT
>Ga0209501_10006896_pt1 | contig 10091 bp, 9 predicted proteins | sample ArcticOcean_MG_C_4_FD_187434 | JGI IMG/M metagenome (GOLD analysis project Ga0209501, IMG submission 187434) | Marine microbial communities from western Arctic Ocean - ArcticOcean_MG_CB4_134 (SPAdes) (version 2) | ecosystem: Environmental > Aquatic > Marine > Oceanic | place: Arctic Ocean...
ACTCTGGCTCTCATCTCGAACTGCTCTCAGAACACGATGCCTCTGGCTCGCACGATGAGCAGTTCTCAACTCACTTCGACTCTGGCTCTCATCTCGAACTGCTCTCAGAACACGATGCCTCTGGCTCACACGATGAGCAGTTCTCAACTCACTTCGACTCTGGCTCTCATCTCGAACTGCTCTCAGAACACGATGCCTCTGGCTCACACGATGAACGAATATCGACTCATTACGAGACTGCATCACATGATGAAAGCTCGTCTGCTGCCGAACACAATGAGGCGGATTCCAGCATCCACCAGGACACCGGCTCACATGATGAAAGCTCGTCTGCTGCCGAACACAATGAGGCGGATTCCAGCATCCACCAGGACACCGGCTCACATGATGAAAGCTCGTCTGCTGCCGAACACAATGAGGCGGATTCCAGCATCCACCAGGACACCGGCTCACATGATGAAAGCTCGTCTGCTGCCGAACACAATGAGGAGGATTCCAGCATCCACCAGGACGCCGGCTCACATGATGAAAGCTCGTCTGCTGCCGCGGCCGCACTTGAGCATGGACCTATGGTTGAGTCCGCAAAGGCACACAGTGAGATTGCCTCACACGATGAGATAACATAAAGCCGCTAAGACATACCAATATGTGTTTAGTACCACTGCTGTAAACAGAAGCCCCCTCCAAGCATAATATAGTGCCTGGAGACTCTTGGCACGGCCTTACACAAACAGTAGCCGTTCTATCATCAACTTACAGGAACTATGCTGTAGGTATGTGGCCAAAGCCATCCTCGCACTCTACTGACTATCGAAGATATACGGTCGGATATTTTTTGGATGCCCATTGAATACAATGGGTATCCTGATGCACAATTGGCAAAGATTAATAGAACCTGGGTCATTTTTATCGACAGTATATTGTGATCTAATGACGAGAGGAGAATGAATGCCCAAGAATATACTCCGTATGTCGGTATTTCCGATTCTATTGCTTTTATTGTCACCATTAATTCTCGCAGGATGCGATACAGGTGAATTGCCTGAATTGAGCCCTACTTCAACTGCTGAATTGAGCCCTACTTCAACTGCTGAATTGAGCCCTACTTCAACTGCTGAATTGAGCCCTACTTCAACTGAAGGATCCGGCAGCATGCAAGCTAATTACAGCGATCCAGAGGATTCTTCATATCTTATTTTCAACCAGCTGTGGATTGAAGGACTGTCCTCCAGTCCTATAGATTTGGACGATGTAGACGCCGTATTCTGGCGCATCTTTTCTGGGCTAGCAGACGAAGTAACGGTCTACCCATCAGAGAATTACTACTACTACAAGCTCTACATAGACGGAAAACAACTATGGGGGAACATACGCCTGCCTGCTGGCCGCCGCGAACGTGGGGTTCTCTCTTTTGCCTACTTTGAGTTCAAGGAATCCCCTCTGCAGACCAGTGAGCGCATGGTCAGATCCAAATATTTCACAAAGGCAGACGGGCTAATCCTTGAAGAACTAGACAAGTTCACTTATTTGGTTAGCTACAATGGCAAGGATGTCAAGTTCCACTTCCATGAGCTTTCTCAAGAACCCCCAAAACTCTTCTCTCTAGCGGACAATGAGTTCTACATTGAGCGGACATTCGACGAATCAGGATACCAGTTCTTCCTGTTGTTCAACGCGGAGAAGAATATATTCATCTGGGTACTCAACGAAGAGGAACTTATTCCAGATATCTTGGATCCTATTGAGGACGACCTTCTGTTGGGCAAGCGAAGCGGGTTTGCTTTCTGGATTGATGCTGCCAATGACAACCGTAAGGTGCTTATCGCGATACGTGGCCAAAGTGCCGTTCGCAACGATTACTACGATGGACCGTTTGATCAGTTAGCCGATAATTATGTCGATGAAATCCCAATATCTGAGTACATGCAAAGGGCATCGCCTTCGCTCATAGGGCGCATCGACAAATACGGCTATTTCACCGATCGTGAGCAGGGCAGAGTGTCGATATCCCCATACTACGTATACTTTACCCTGCAGTCTCTTTCTCAGTTCCTCGCCATGGCTAAGGAGTCAGAGAATCCTTATCAGTTCATATCCACCGGACGGCTTCCAAGCCCTTAGCTTTCAAGCTGTGCTATAGGTGTCTTTGCTTTAAGCAAAATGTATATGCTAGGCATTATGCGTGTGAGTATGTGCGTATCCAGGATGTATCCGTCGTTTCGATGAGACTATATGCACTGCTATATTGCCTATTCCTTGGATTTCTTCGCAGTGATAGCTTCCAGTATCGCTCCGGGCGTCATGGGCAGCTTGGTCATACGCACACCGATTGCATGTGATACGGCATTCGCTATGGCGCCCAGTGGGGGCACGATAACAATCTCACCAACCGCACGCACTCCAAATGGGTGGCGGAGATTCGGTACTTCAATAATTACGGTATCAACCATCGGCATATCCAGACTCGTAGGCATTCGATAGTCCAGCAGGCTGGAGTTAGCCATTGTACCGTCTTCGGTGATGAAATACTCCTCGTGTAGTGCCCAACCAATTCCCTGGAGGGCCGCTCCCTGCATTTGGCCTTCAACGTATGCGGGATAGACTGCCTTACCGGCATCTATAAATGTGGTATAGCGTAATATGCTCACCTTTCCCGTCTCAGGGTCAATCTCAACGTCCACCATATGGCCGCCCAATTGCGCTCCCACACCCCCCTGGGTATCTATAGCCGAGCAAGTCACCAAGCCTCCTGTCGAAGGAAGCTTGCTTGCGAGTTCTTTGAAGCCGAACTTATCTTCCGTGTTCTTTGTGCAGATGAAAGTCCCGTCTACAAATTCCACATCCTCTGGTTGTACCTCCCACACTCGAGCGGCGCGAGCACTCATCTGTCGAATGACCTCTTCCGCCGCTGTAATGGCAGCGCGTCCGGTGTCGAATGTTATGCGGCTGCCATTGGTACCGCCCGTATAACCCACAGAGTCAGTGTCTACGATAGTTGGATTCACATCCTTAACGGAAATGCCCAACACCTCTGCGGCCTGCATGGCAACCGAGGTACGAGTACCACCGATGTCCACAGACCCACTGACGAGATTGATGGTGCCATTGGCAATTACGTTTATTGTCACCGAGGAACCGCTACCACCACCGTTAAGTCTGTATCCCACGGCTACACCGCGGCCACGATTCGGGCCTCCCAGCGGGGAATTATAGTGAGGGTGAGCCTTCATGGCTTCCTCAACCTCCTCACATCCAAAGTGGAGATGCGCTACTCCACTTGGTGCCCTGTCACCTTCATGAACTGCGTTCTTAAGCCGGAAGTCCATGGCATCCATGCCCAACTTCTCAGCCACCTCATCGATGACGGACTCCACCGCAAAAGTTGTCTGAGGCTGACCAGGTGCACGGTATGCGGCGGTCTTTGGCTTGTTAACCACCACGTCATAGCCGTCCACCAGCATGTTGTCCATTTTGTAAGGCCCAAATCCGCCCATTGCTCCTGTGCCCACTGATGAACCAGGGAAGGCTCCTGCTTCATATGCAAGATAGAGTTGGGCGGCGGTAATGTGCCCGCTCTTGTCTGCGCCGATCTTGCACAGTATGTAGGTACCAGAGGCAGGCCCAGTGCCCTCAAAAACCTCTTTACGTGTCATGACAATCTTGACCGGATAGCCAGATTTCTTAGAGAGAATAGCGACCACGGGGTCCAGGTATGGGCTTTGCTTGCCTCCGAACCCGCCACCTATCTCCATAGGCACAACCTTTACCATGGACTCTGGTATCCCCAGGATTGCCGCCGTGGATGCCCGAATTGGGAAAATACCCTGTGTAGCGGTCCAGATAGTCACATGTCCGTCTGCTGACCAAAACCCTGTGGATGTCTGAGGTTCTATGTAGCCCTGATGAACCATCTTTGTATGGAACTCACGCTCAACTGTGACATGAGCGTCCTTGAAGCCCTGTTCCAAATCTCCGCGCTTCCACTGGATATGGTCGGCAATGTTGCTTATCACCCCAGTGTCTTCCCCTGTGCCAAACCGTTCGACTCGAAATGTGGTTGTGATGTTCTCAAGAATTAACGGAGCGTCCTCCTTCATCGCTTCTCGAACGTCGAAAACCGGAGTAAGCACCTCATATTCAACCTGTATGAGACCCAAGGCTTCTTCTGCAATGTGAGGACTTGTGGCCGCAACGGCCGCCACAGCGTGGCCCTTGTAAAGCGCTTTCTTGCTGGCGAGGACGTTCTCCGCCACCATGCGTAAACTACCGCGGGTTTCCGCGAAGTCCAACACCTTCCTATCGTCCACTATGGCGAAGTCCTTGGCCGTAGCCACACTCTTCACTCCTGGCAACGCCTCAGCCTTACTTGTGTCTATGGAACGTATGACCGCATGCGAGTGAGGGCTACGCAGTATTTTCCCGTAGAGCAAACCTACCATCTGGATATCGGCTCCGTACTTGGCCCTTCCAGTTACTTTGTCCACACCATCGTGACGTATGGGGCTGGTGCCAACCACCTTGAACTGCCTTTGAGATTTGCTTTCTTGATCTACTGTTGTTGTCAAATTGAATCTCCCTTGGCAAAATTCATGTATCGGATCTGGGACGAAGCACTAACATTGCCGTCCACACAATCATCGTATTGACTACCACTTCTCATGTCAATCACACTGTTCGCATGACACTTCGTTTAGCCACGTCAGTGCCTTGCTACGAATAGTTCCCAGATAGCTTTAGGTTCATTAAAAATGGTGTCAGACCTTTTCGGCTGTGTTAAAATCTCGCGATATACCGATAAACTTGGCCACACTAAGTGAAAAGCGAGGTACAGCCATAACTACTGAGAGACCTGAAAACGAGAACCCAAACCAGCCTTGGCTTGCATATAAAAGGGCGATGATCGTTGTTGCCCATCCGGATGACGCGGAATTTGGATTTGGAGGCGCACTCGCCAAAATCGCCAAAGAGGGGATGCAACTCGCCTATGTCCTCTGCACCAGCGGAGACAAGGGAAGTGGCGACACAGACGTAATCCCTGCGGAATTGGCCATCATTCGTGAACAAGAACAACGTGACGCCTCGGCCATCATCGGCACGACGGACGTGACATTCCTCAGATACGGAGACGGCGAACTGGAGTCCAGCATCGAGGTCATTGGCAAGATTGTCCGAGAAATCCGTCGCTTCAAGCCCGACATCATCTTCTGTCAAGATACTTACAACCGTACCAGGCATACTCACCGCGACCACCGCATGGCAGGACAGTCAACATTTGACGCAGCCTACCCGTATGCCAGAGACCATCTCCATTTCCCCGAACACATGGCCGAAGGTCTGGAGACGCACAAAGTCGCCGAGATTTACACCGGCATGGCTGAAGACCCAGACGTTGTGATAGACACTTCCGACGTGATAGATATAAAAATCAAGGCCACACTAGCCCATCGCAGTCAGATCTCTGACCCGCCAGGGATGGAAGAGCGCATACGAGGACGGGTATCAGTGGTAGCTGAGAAGAATGGATTCAAGTACGCCGAGGGATTCCACCGGCACACCTTCAACCCAGGTAGGCCCCAACCCATCACTAACCGTTGATTCGCGTTGATGTAATTTAAAACTTGGTGCGAAGCGCGAGACGTAAAGTCAGCTATCCCTTCAGCATATCAGGCAAAATCGGGTGGACGTGTATGGTCTGGTCCTTGCCCTTAACCCCTATGGTTACTTGCACCAAATCAGCACAACAGTCCGCCACCTCTTCATATACCTTTTCACCTAAGACAATATGTCCCCTTCGTTCCTCTGCCTGTAGGCGTGAGTATTAACACACCAAGACTTAGATGGTACCAACGAAAAAGTGATTCTCTAAAACCACTCCTCACCCACGCGGCGAGCTATCTAATATTCAACCAAACATATGAGTGTTGACATGAGCTTTGCTTAATCGTATTATACCGCTTAACGGAAAATCCCGATTACACAGTGGGGCATCATGAAACCGATACCGTTGCAAGACGACGACAAGGCACTGGTTCAAGTCTTTCGAGCACTTGGGCACCCGGCCCGTCTGCGGATATTCCGACTTCTCGCCGAGCGCCAAAACTGTATCTGTGGTGAGATTGTAGACGAACTGCCTTTGGCTCAGGCTACCATCTCTGAACATCTCAAAGTTATGAAGGACGCTGGCCTCATTACAGGGGAAATAAAAGGGCCAGCCGTTTGTTACGGCCTGTCCCTAGATGCGCTGACATCCTTGTTGAAAGGCGTTACCAATCTCGCAGAAGAGGGTATTCAACATGTATCTGGCTAGCGGGCTTTTGCTTGGATTCGCTTCATCCCCCACGTGCCCCAGTAACGCCCATGAGATTCGTCTAGGGAGCCGACATGGCTTCAATCTAGCCGCTCTGGTTGGCTTGGGTGCAGTGACCGGAGACGCGGTGGTCCTCATTGCGGTATTGCTTGGTATGCTCTCGTTACTCCAGATGTGGCCGGTTTTGGGCGATTTTCTTTGGATCGTAGGCGGCCTTGTCCTATTACATGTAGCCAGGGGCAGTATCATTGAGGCCCGCAGAAGCGGCTCCTGGATCGATGAATCTAATCCTGCTAATGTCCTCAACCATCGCGAAGGAAGCCTCAAGGCATTCTGGACAGGATTCGCCATCACCGCCTTTAACCCCTACACAGCCCTGTGGTGGGTGGGTCTGTTAGGCCCAATACATGAAGCCAACGGCACAGTCCCGGTTGCTTTCTCGTTCGCAGTTCTGTTGGGTGGCCTGGCGTGGTTTGTTGGCCTGGCCGGCCTTCTACACTTCGCGAGGGCATGGCTTAGCCAAGCGGTCTGGAAATGGATACTCACAACGTCAGGCCTTGCTGTGGGAGCTTACGGTGTCTATTTCCTGTGGCAGGGCGCAAAAGCCATATACACCTTATTCACATGAGAATCCATGCCCCAAAACTTTTGATGACTCACAGAGTAGGATTCGAACCTACGAACATCGGGATTAACAACAGTGGCGAAGATTGGCAAGGCGCTCTTAATATATACATACAGTCTCGTACAAAGGGCATCTCCCACAATACCATCAGAGACTGCATGAATACTCTAAATAAGTCGCTCCCAGTCCTTCTGCTATCTCCTATGCCGAGTGGCATCAACCATTTCCTCGCCTCTCTCACATGCTCACTGGGCGGAAAATACGACTACTCCAAACTTATGCGTGCCTTCTACAACTGGCTGTACACTCCAGGTTCAGGGTTACCGTTCTACTCCTAGAATAACTCCGTTAAATGGATTTAGACTCTCCCAAGCAGGGCAAACCTTCTGTGTCACACGTATTAGCACAGCACTACTTATCTGCCCGCACGTTGAATCTGTGCACCCATCTCGCTCGCCAGCTGCCCTAGGCCGCTAATTACCAAATCGAAGGAAGGGTCTGGTGTAAGGTCTAGAACATTGTCAGGCCCATGCTCAAAGGGACGAATTACGAATGCAGTTCTTAAGCCAACTTGCTGTGCTGACCGTAAATCTCCTTGGTGCGCAGCTACCATCATCACTTGCTCAGGCCTCAATCCCAACAATCTGGTAGCCATCTCATACACTTCTCGATCTGGCTTATACGCCTTGGCCAATTCAGCAGATAGGATGCAGTCCCAAGGCAATCCAGCGCTCTTTGCCATATTGGTCAGGAGGGCCACGTTTCCGTTGGATAGTGTTGCTATAATGAAATGCTGTTTCAACCGTGCAAGGCCGAGGACTGAATCCGGCCAGGGTTGTAGGCGATGCCATGCCAGTACCAACTCAGTCTTATCTGACTCGCTGAGACCGTTAATATCGAACTCGACCAGTAATTCTTCCAAAGCCATCCGATGAAGGGAATCTAAGTTCGTCCACGGAAGCTCTCTACGGCGAACCTTGTCCATAAATGGCGTGTATCTTGCTCTCCACCCGTTAGTAAACAGGCCCCAATCTGCCACAATTCCCTTAGAATTACCGAGCTTAGCACACTCTTCGATAATAGAAGTGCGCCAGTCCACGACTGTGCCGAATACATCAAATACTAATGCTTTAACTCCCGATATCATTGGTACCCCCATATCAACGTCGTATTCAGTGGTGTAATGAGCAAGGAGGCGATACCATTAGAGCTATCTAACGTAAGGAAGCTCAGTCAACAAATCAATGCCATGAGTGTAGACATGCCCCAACTCGGATGGTATATCGCTGTCGGGAAACAGTTCGCCAAGTTTAAGCTTCAGTTCTTCTTGTGTCGGCCGCTCAAAGCCAAATAGGTGCGTCTTAGTCACAAACCCATAGGACCACTGCCACAGTCGCTAGATTGATCCTTGAACTGCGCCATCTGTACTGCTCTCCTCAGGGCTCGAGACTCTCTCCAGTGAATAACATGTTCCTCGTCGCCGACAGTAGGATTTCCATATTGTAACATCAGCAGCGTTCAGAGAGACTTGTACAAGTGCATGAAAGCAAGAAACAATATCTACATATATTAATATATGTAGATATTGTTTCTTGCTTTCATCGGGTGCTCTTAAGTTGTCGGATTAAGACCCATGCACTACACTTCTGTTAGTGAAGCTCACTACTTCGCACCTACCCTAGAAAATAGTCAGGAGAGTACGATGAAGCTGCCTTTCTCGCACAAAGAAGACGTTTATTTCACACTGTTACGGCAAAGCGGTGAGAACATTTCTGCCACTGCTTCTGCCCTAGTCGACTTGATGGAGAACTACGAGAATGTGCCTGACAAGGTCGCAGCGATAAGCAACCTTGAACATGTCGGAGACGAGATAATCCACACCATCATGAATCGCCTACATGACACGTTTGTTACGCCTCTAGATAAAGAAGACATAGCTCTCCTGGGACAACGCATGGACGATATCGTGGATAACATTGAGGAGGCGGCCTTACACATGTTGGAGTACCGCATTGAGCAACCCACATCTTATGCTGTTGAGCTAGCCCACATAATCCTGCAGTGTAGCAGCGCCCTTGAGCCGTGCATGGGCTTCCTACAATATCAAAACGCCAAGCTACGAGATATATTGCCAATCAAAGACAAGCTTAACTTGTTGGAAGACAAGGCCGACCAAATCACCAGCAAGGCTATGTCTGAATTGTTCGACAGCTACGACGCAATGGACATAATCAAGTGGAAGGATATCTACTCGCAGTTAGAGGGCGCTACTGACAGGTTTGAGGATATAGCCTCAATTCTTGACGGTATAGTTGTCAAATACATCCAATGAGTCAGACGTCACGCCACAGAACAAGGTCTTTCCAAACCATACATAACTTTATATAAGGCAAGCTCGCATTACGGCACCCCGTCGACTATGGTGTGCTTACCAGGCCTGTCGCGTCCCAGTTATATGGTTCTGCCAGCTTCATCTCAATCCCATCTATCCTCGGGCCTTCTTCGCTCTAGTCGTCAAGCTTACTATCCATCTCATTCACTCTCTCGCCTGGTCTGCAACCTGAGATAAGGAGAAATATTGCTAACGCTAACGGTATTGTGATTAAGACAAGTTTTTTCGGTTGAACTACAATACCTCCACAATTTAACAAGGTCATAGAATTATTACATTCGGCAAGAGGCCTAGCTGACTGCTCCTCAGCGCCTAGATTGGTTATGCATCCAATCACAATCACCGTCGGAGTTGCGCAGTGTTATAATGGAATGCACCATATTCAAATCCTCATATAGCGTTACGCTTGGATGAATGGAGAGTTTCGTACTTGAAGATCCTTCTAAGTTTTGATATAGACGGCACATTGGAAACAGGTGACCCACCAGGGCCAGTGACCCTGGACATGGTGAGAAGGGCCCGGGAAATGGGCTGCATAATCGGGAGTGCATCTGACCGTTCCATTTCATCTCAGACAGCTATGTGGGAACGAAGTGACATTGTGGTGGACTTCGTTGCCAATAAGCATGTTCTGGCCGAGATAAAACAGCGATTTGAGGCAGACTTTTACCTTCACTTGGGTGACAGGGAATTGGACCGCCAGTTCGCTCGTGAGGCCGAGTTCGACTTCATGTGGATGAACGAAGCCGCCTCTGAGCCTTGGATTG
>Ga0209501_10006908_pt1 | contig 10077 bp, 7 predicted proteins | sample ArcticOcean_MG_C_4_FD_187434 | JGI IMG/M metagenome (GOLD analysis project Ga0209501, IMG submission 187434) | Marine microbial communities from western Arctic Ocean - ArcticOcean_MG_CB4_134 (SPAdes) (version 2) | ecosystem: Environmental > Aquatic > Marine > Oceanic | place: Arctic Ocean...
AGGCTAGCTCCAGCGCAAGGGTTAGCTCGAAGACCAAGGCTAGGAGAGGCCAGGCTGGCAACGGTGCGATGCGCCAGTGCGCAACCGACAAGACCCGTCGTCGGGTCCACCGGCTTGCCGCGAGACCGTAGCGATGGTCAACTTCTCACCCATCGGAGACCGGTGGCTCGAACCACCGACGTTATCGACAGCTCATGCCCTGATTCGGAGGCCATCCATTGATCTCGTTAGCTGGCAAGACCGCCATTGTTACGGGCGCGGCCCGTGGCATCGGTGCGGCGTGCTCCCGCGCCTTCGCCGAGCACGGTGCGCAAGTGGTCATGGGGGATTTGCTCGGACAGGAGCTGACCTCGAGCGCGGAGTCGATCTCGAGGGATACTGGCATGGATACGCTCGCGATCGAGATGGACGTGAGCCAGGAGGCTGACTGCGAATCACTTCTCTCGCGCTGTATCGAGCGTTTCGGTCGATGTGATATTCTGCTCAACAATGCCGGCATCATAGCGCAGGGTTCGATTCTCGACGTTTCAACGGAAGACTTCGATCGAGTCTTGGCGGTCAACCTGCGGGGTTCGTTCCTTCTCGGCCGTGCTGTGGCGAGGCACATGGTAGAACACGGAATCCAAGGCGCGATCATCAACATGTCCTCCACCAACGCCGTCGTGACCATCCCCGATCAACTCGCCTACGCGACGTCGAAAGGAGGCGTGGGGCAGCTCACCAAGGTCATGGCGATGGAGCTCGCTGCGCATGACATCCGGGTTAACGCCATCGGCCCGGGCTCGATCGCTACTGATATGCTCGACGCGGTCATGGCGGATGAGAGCGGGCGTAGGAGGATTCTGTCACGGACGCCCCTCGGGCGCGCCGGGGCTGCCTCAGAAGTCGCTTCGGTCGCGGTGTTCCTCGCGAGTGACTACGCCTCTTATGTGACCGGCCAGACGATCTATCCGGACGGAGGACGGCTGTCGCTCAACTACACCGTGCCGTTGCGTGAGGACGGCTGACGTGGTCGGCGCGGGGCCATGCGGATCACGTAGGTCGGCGCTGCCCCACACGGTCCACTTAGACTGATGCCGGAAGCACGACTCGCGATCGACATCGGAGGCACGTTCACGGACGTGGTCCTGGAGACTGGGGGAGTCCACGTCACGACAAAGGTGCTCACGACGCCGAAGGCTCCCGAGCAGGGAGTGATGGCCGGCTTCGGGAAGGTCCTCACACTCTCCGGCCTCGCCCCCGCCGACATCCGCCTCGTGATCCACGGGACGACCCTGGCCACGAACGCCCTCATCGAGCGGCGAGGGGCCGTCACCGCGCTGGTGGTCACGGAGGGTCACCGCGACGCGTTGGAGATGGCTCACGAAAACCGCTTTGAGCAGTACGACATCGGTGTCGATCGTCCGATTCCCCTGGTGCCCCGGCACCTTCGCCTCCCGGTGGTGGAGCGCCTCGACCGGCACGGCGACGTCCTAGTCCCGCTGGACGAGGAGTCCGTACGCGCACTGATGCCAGTGCTCGACGAGAAGCAGGTCGAATCGGTGGCGGTTGGGCTGCTTCATGCCTACGCCAATCCCCGGCACGAGCGCCGCATCCGCGAGCTCCTCCGGGAGGCCCGTCCGTCGCTCTTGGTGACCCTCGCATCAGAGGTCTGTCCGGAGGTGCGGGAGTACGAGCGCTTGTCCACCGCCTGCGCCAACGCCTATGTGCAGCCCCTCATGTCCCGCTATCTCCGGTCGCTAGCCGAGGCGTTGCGGGAAGCAGGTGTCGTGTGTCCGTTCTTGCTCATGACCTCCGGCGGCGGCCTCACGACGCTCGAGACTGCCACCGCCTTTCCGATCCGCCTGGTGGAGTCGGGGCCGGCTGGTGGCGCCATTTTGGCTAGCCACGTGGCGCGCGAGTGCGGCCTCGACCGCGTGATCTCGTTCGACATGGGCGGCACCACCGCGAAGCTCTGCATAGTAGACGATGGGAGGCCGTTGAGCTCGCGTCACTTCGAGGTCGCGCGCAGCTATCGCTTCCGCAGGGGGAGCGGGCTGCCGGTGCGGGTTCCCGTCATCGAAATGGTGGAGATCGGAGCCGGTGGTGGCTCCATCGCGTCGGTGGACACCATGAGTCGTATCATGGTTGGTCCACTGAGCGCGGGCTCCGAGCCCGGTCCTGCTTCGTACGGCAGGGGCGGCGAGCACCCTACCGTCACGGATGCGGACGTAGCCCTCGGAAAACTCGATCCTGAGCGCTTCGCCGGCGGTTCCATCAAAATCCATCCGGAGTTGGCGAAGGGCGCGGTGGAGACCCATGTGGGAGTCCCTCTCGGTGTAGACGGTCACCTCGCCGCGTACGGCATCAGTGAAATGGTGGACGAGAACATGGCCAATGCGGCTCGCACGCACGCCATCGAGTGGGGGAAGGGGGTCGACGGGCGCGCCATGGTCGCCTTCGGAGGCTCGGCGCCGATCCACGCCGCGCGCCTTGCGGAGAAGCTGAACTTGGACCGCGTGGTCGTGCCCAACCACGCCGGTGTCGGCTCTGCCGTGGGCTTCTTGTTGGCGCCGATCTCCTACGAGGTAGTCCGCAGCAGGTACATGAGGCTCTCCGCTTACGAGCCGCACCTCGTTGAGGAGGTTCTGAGCGAGATGCGCATGGAGGCCCACGCGGTGGTGGAGCAGGGAGCGCCGGGCGCGCCCACGGTCAGCACGGCGCAAGCATTCATGCGCTACGTTGGCCAGGGGCACGAGATCGGGGTGCCGATCTCCGCCGGTTTGCTCGGCGATCAAGACGCGGCGCCGTCGGAGGCGGCCGGTCTGCGCAACGCTTTCGACACCTCGTACTCGGAGTTGTACGGACGCACGATTCCCGGCCTCGATGTGGAGGTCTTGAGCTGGACGCTCGTGGTCTCAACGACACCGCCGGAGGTTCGCACACTGTCCGCCCCGCCCTCTCAGGGCGCGCCTTTACCGACGGGGACTGCCCAGCTCGTCGAAGGCGGCTCGCACCCGCGTGCGGAGGCTGGGGTCTTCTCTCGCTCGGACTTGGCGCCTGGAATGTCACTGGAGGGCCCGGCGCTCATCGCCGAGGATCAGACCACGACGGTGGTGCCCACCGGTTTCGCGGCCCATGTGGCCACGGGCGGCCACCTCGTGCTCACGAGGATCGGAGGAGCCCCACTAGCTGCTGACGGCCTCGCCCTCGGCCCCGGAGCAGTCCAATGAACGAGCGTGCCGCCGGTCTCGATCTCTTGCACGACCAGATCATGTGGAGCCGACTCTTGTCCGTGGTGGAGGAGCAGGCGCAGACCCTGATAAGGACGGCGTTCTCTACTCCGGTGCGGGAAGCGGGTGATCTGTCCGCCGGGGTGTTCGACCTCTCTGGTCGCATGCTGGCTCAGGCGATCACCGGTACGCCCGGTCACGTGAACGCCATGGCGGAGTCGGTTGGGCACTTCCTGGAGCGCTTCCCCGTGGCTTCGCTGAAAGACGGGGACGTGCTCATCACCAACGATCCTTGGAAGGGTACCGGGCACCTCAACGACTTCACTGTGGTTACGCCAACGTTCCGAAATGGCGAGCCGGTGGCGTTGTTTGCCGCGACGAGTCACATCGCCGACGTAGGGGGACGCGGCTTCGGTCCGGACGCCAATCAGGTTTTCGAAGAGGGCATACGCATCCCCATCGCGTACCTGATGCGCGAGGGGCGCGTGGACACGACCCTCATAGAGCTCGTTCGGGCAAATGTGCGCGATCCGGACGTAGCCGAAGGCGACCTCTACTCTCTGGTGGCGTGTAATCGCACCGGTTGCGAGCGCTTGGTAGCGATGATGGAGGAATTCGAGCTCGCTGATCTGGAGAGACTCGCGGACTTCATTATCGAGCGGTCTCGCCTTGCGATGCTCCAGCGGATCCGAGACATCCCGTTCGGCTGCTACGAAAACCGCATGCGCATCGACGGATACGACCGTGAGCTCGACCTGGTGTGCGCGTTGACCGTGTCGAAGAGCGGGATCGAGGTCGACTTCGCCGGCACGTCTCCCATCTCGAATCGGGGCATCAATGTTCCCCTCACCTACACCAGAGCCTACGCGTCTTTCGGCGTCCGGTGTGTCGTGGGTTCGCACATCCCCAACAACGCGGGCTCATTGGGCACCATCCATGTGACCGCACCGGAAGGTTCAATCCTCAACGCTCCGCGGCCATGCGCTGTGTCGGCTCGGCATGCGGTGGGTCAGATGCTGCCGGACGTCGTGCTCGGATGCCTCGGACAGGCCCTCGAGGCGACCGTTCCTGCCGAGGGCGCGTCGTGTCTGTGGAACCCCGTGCTCATGGGCGGGGAGGGACTCACTGGGCAGCATGCGTACGGGAAGGCCGAGCCCTTCGTCGTCAACCCGTTCCATACCGGCGGCACCGGGGCGAGACCCGGGAAGGACGGCCTGTCCGCTACTGCGTTCCCCTCCGGTGTGAGAAGTACGCCCATCGAGATCACCGAGACCGTTGCCCCGCTCATTTTTTGGAGGAAGGAGTACATCACGGACTCCGGGGGAGTGGGCCGGCATCGAGGAGGCCTGGGGCAGGTGATGGAGATCTCCCATGCGGACGGCTCGCCCTTCGCGATCTCGAAGATGTTCGATCGGGTCGAGAACCCTGCGCGCGGCCGAGACGGAGGTGGTCCGGGAGCGACGGGCCGCGTGTACCTTCGCGGCGGTGATGAGCTGCGAGGCATGGGTCGGGACGTCGTGCCGCCGGGTGGCCGGTTGGTGCTCGAGACACCCGGCGGTGGCGGGCTAGGCGATCCTGCTGAGCGGGACCCTGCGGAGGTCGCGAACGACGTGCTGAATGGGTACGTCTCGGGGGGCGGTTAACAGGGACCCGGGGTCCTGCCGGTCCTGCCTTCCATCTGCCCGAAGGCCGCGTCGGCGACGGACCTGAGTAGAGCGAGTCCGATGGGTTTCGAATAAAAATTGTCGAAGCCGGCCTCTTGGAAGTCGGTCAATTGGAAGCGCGAGGCGTACCCCGTGACGGCGTAGATCAGTGCCGTGGGGAGGTCCTTCCGAACCCTGCGGCATAGCTCGAGGCCGTCCATCTCCGGCATGTTCAGGTCGAAGAACATCACGAGGATCTGTTCAGTCTTCAGGATCTCGAGCGCGTCGGTTCCGCTGGCGGCGGAGCTGACCGTATAACCGGCCCGCTGAGCGCCTTCTGGAACACATTTCGAATGTCCGGCTCGTCATCGACGATCAGGATCTTCTTCTCTCTCACGGCCTTCCGTCCTGACCATGGCTCAGGTCCGGGGTGCCTTCCTCGTTCAAACCGTGGATGTCGACGATGGTGCCGGTCAGGTAGTCGCGCGTCTTGTAGTCGGTAATCGCCATGATCTTTTGGGTGATGTCACCAAGTCTCGCTGCATGCCTTTCTATCGTCTGCACCTCCTGGAAACAAGGCGCATCCTGCTCGAGGTCCATGAGCAGTAGCTCAGCCGTCGAGGAGATCACCTGGAGAGGCTGATTCAGTTCGTGGCACAAGGCGCCCGCCATCTCCACGACGCCGTTGAGCCCCTCCCTTTCGACGGCGTTGTCCTGCAATCCAATGACGCGGCGACCGACTCTGATGCGTGCGGCGAGTTCGTCGTTGTTGAACGGGTAGTCGTCTGCCCCCGCCGTGAGGCCGTCTACGACGTCACCGCTGCTACCCAGGGTGGTGACCATGATGATGTAGCGAGGCATCGAGGTCTCGCCTTCCCGTAGCCGACGGCAAACCTCGAGCCCGTCGAGCCCCGGCATCATCCGATCCAGGACCACCAGCTTCGGGGAGTCCGGCTCACTCACTTCCTCTAGGGCGGCCGGACCGTCAGCCACCGTTCGCACATCGAATCCCCACTTGGATAGCACCGCTGTGAGAACTGCCCGCGATGTCAGATCATCGTCTGCGACCAGGATCTTCACTCGTCAGTTCCGGTCTGTGGCTGTCGAGGTGCGCGGAGCGCGAGCTCGAGATCTCGAAGCCGCTCTTCGGTAAATTGGACCGCGGAGGCGGCGTCCTGGAGATTCTGATCGCGACCCGCAGTTTCGAGTTGGCCGAACGCCTCTGCCAACGCCGTCGCTCCCACACTTGCTGCGGCACCCTTCATGGTGTGTCCGATCCGGCGGACGGCCGGTGAGCCACCGTCCTGTACGGCCTGCCCGAGCGCAACCAGCTGCGCATTCGCGTCCACGACGAAGACCCTGGTGATTTGCTCAGCAAGCGCCTCATCACCCATCAGCGTATGCACGAGCGCTGCACGGTCGAAGATTTGGGTGGCACCAGAGACGTTCAGTTCCATCGGGTTTTTCCAGGCTAGAGGCGCCGTTCGTGGGGGCGCCGTATATCGATTCGCCACCTAGTAGTCTCGGATGCCCGACACTCGGCTTGAGGGCTCCTCTTCCGTCCCGTCCCCACGCTACAGCGACTAGTGTCGCTTATCGATCCCAAGCGCGAGCACCATTGTCTTCTTGAGCACGGCCGAGGGCGACCGACGACAAAGAGATCGCCGAGGAACTCCGGAGTCGACAGGAGCACAACTCGGTATCCCTCGACTTCGATCCTGAGCAGGGCATACTGCGGGGACAGAGGTGGGAGAGGACGCTCTACCGCAAGCTTCGCTCGAGTGAGGTTGTGTTGGCACTCTGCGCCGACAGGTACCTCGAATCTCAGTGGTGTTTCGCCGAACTCGCGTTGGCGCGGACGGCACCCCGATCTCTGGAATTGCGTATCGCGATCTTCTAGACTTCAAGATTCGACGTTATCTCGAACTGCGAGTGGTTCTCCCGCCGTGCCGCTCTACACGACATGAGAACCACACTCACGATTCTAGCCACCGTGTCCGTCGTGCTCAGCACGGCCGCCCGCGTTGGTGCGCAGGAGGATGTTTCTGCTCCCGATGGGGTGGACGCGGCGGCGGAAGGCGTGTGGCCCGTCGATCCGGAATCCGTGCCGCGCCCGGTGCTCCAGGCGATGCAGGCGAGCGGGCCACTCGTCATTGACGGCGTACTCGACGAGACGGACTGGAAGTCGGCACCGGTTGCGACCGGCTTCGTGCAGACCATTCCGGACCTGGGCTATCCGGCCACGGAGAACACCGAGGTTCGGATCCTCTACGACGATCGCACCCTCTACATCGGCGCGATGCTGTACGACCGTGAGCCCGAGGGCATCGTCGCGCGTCGCATGGAGCAGGATTTTCTCAGTCTCGACGAGGACATCTTCGGATTCTCTCTCGACACGTTCCTCGATCGTCGCAACGCGTACTACTTCATGATCAACGCGAACAGCGCTGTTCGTGATGGCCAGGCGTACGACAACTCCCGCACGAGTAACGTCGAGTGGGAGGGGATCATGGAAGTGAAGAGCTCGGTCCATGAAGAAGGATGGAGCGTCGAGATCGCCATTCCTTTTTCGACCCTGCGTTTCGACCCCACCCGGGGGGAGCAGGATTGGGGGATCAACTTCCTGAGGAGGGTCCGTCGAAAGGGCGAAGATTCTTACTGGGCGCCCATCGCGCGCCGGACTCGCCTTCACAAGATGGATGAAGCGGGCACGCTGGTGGGAGTTCCTCCGCAGGCTGGGGGTCGAAATATCACGGTGAAGCCCTTTGCGTTGGGAGCGAACGTGAGCGGGCAGGAGGCACCCGCCTCCGAATTGGGTCGCAGCGGAGATGGGGGGATCGACGTCAAGTGGGGGGTCACACCACGGTTGACCGCCGACCTTTCGTGGCGAACCGACTTCTCACAGGTCGAAGCAGATCAGGAGCAGGTTAATCTCACACGCTTCTCACTGTTCTTTCCGGAGAAGCGCGAGTTCTTCGTCGAGAACTCAGGCACGTATCAGTTCGGCGACCTGGCGGAGAGAAATTACAGGCTTGGCGCCTCCCCTCGGGATTTCACGCTGTTCCATTCACGACGCATCGGTCTGGACGGTGGGGTGCCGGTGCCGATCGTCGCCGGGGCTCGCGTAACCGGTCGGGCTGCGGGCATGGAGGTCGGCTTGCTCAACATGCAGACCGAAGAGACCTCTGGTTTGGCCCCGGAAAACTTTTCGGTCACCCGACTTCGCCGGACGCTTCTCGGGGTTCTCGATGTGGGTGGCATCTTCATCAACCGTCAGGCCACGAGCGGGCCGGAGGACTACAACCGGAGCTGGGGCGTCGATGCCAACCTCCGTGTCGGACCTAGCCTGAAGTTCCATTCGTACCTCGCCCAGACGCATGAGCGGGGACTCACCGGTGACAACCGGGCGGCGCGAGTCTCCGTTGCGTGGCGCGACGCGTTCTGGAACACGTCCGCGCTCTTCAGAACGATCGGGGATTCCTTTCGACCAGGCGTCGGGTTCGTGCGTCGCACGGCAGTTCGCAACTACTACGCGACGGTCGGTGTTCACCCGAGATCCGGGTACGAAGGGATCAACGAGATCAGCCCATACATCGAGGTCGAACGATTCACCGACTTGAACGGCACTCTCGAAACTGAAGCCATCTCGGGAGCCGTCGTCGTCGCCTTCCTGGACGGCGGGCGGCTGACGCTCCAGGGCTCGGATCGCTTCGAGCTTCTCACGAGAGACTTCAACCTGTCCGGCGGAGTCGTGCCGGCAGGCAGCTACGACTTCCGGGAGGGCTCCATCCGTTACGCGGCGAGCGCTGCCAGAACGGTTTCAGGACAGGTACGCTTGAGCGGAGGCGAATACTTCCAGGGCGACCGCAGGTCTGTCGGTGGGAGTTTGGTGCTGCGCCCGAACGCCCACTTCGCGATCGACCTCGGCGTCGACCATAACGTGGTCGATTTGACCGGCGAGTCGTTTACCGTCGATGTGCTCAGTGGTCGCGTCGATTACCTGTACTCGACGAAGTTCGTCGTGGGCGCGTGGGTGCAGTTCAACGAAGCGACCGATGAAATGATCACCAACCTGCGTCTCAATTTCATCCACTCGCCACTTAGCGACTTGTTTCTCGTGTATTCCGAGAGGCGCTTGACCGATGCCAGCTTGGTTGTCGACCGCCGCTTTACCGTCAAACTGACGAAGCTGCTCGCGTTCTAGAGCTTGCGGTGTCGCGGCGCCTCGGCGCTCTTGCGAATCGGTATCGGGTCCTCTTGGCCCTAGCGAGTCGAATCTTCGCTTCTCATGTTGGTCCGGTCGTCGTTGCCACTCACCCCGTTGCAGGTGGTGTCCCGTGAAAAGCAGCACTCTTCAAATCATCGGGCTGGCGGTCCTCCTGGCGTGGAGTCCCCGACCGGTGGAGGCTCAGGAACCCGGAGACGGGTATGCGATCACCAGCCAGACCGTCATCGATAGCTGCGATAGGTGTCACACCCTCGACGACGAGGGGCGGATGACGCGGATATCGTATCTGCGCAAAACGCCAGAGGGATGGCAAACCTCGATCCGCCGTATGGTGTCGCTGCACGGCGTGCGCCTGCAGCCCGAAGCGGCGCGTGAGATCGTGCGGTACCTCTCGGACCGGCAGGGCCTCGCCCCGGAAGAGTTGCGCCCCGCGCTTTTCGAGGTGGAGCGGAGGCGCACCGACCACGACTACGAGGGGGACTCGGGCGTCGAGTTCACGTGTATCCAGTGTCACTCCATGGGGCGGGTGATGACGCAGCGTCGCACGAATGAGGAGTGGGTGCTGCTGCTAGAGACCCACCGCGGATTGTACCCGCTCGTGGACGATTTTCAGTTCAGGCGCCAAGGTCGGGTCCGGGGCGGCGATTCACGCCACCCGATGGACAGAGCCATCGATCACCTCTCCAGCGTCTTTCCCCTCGAGACCTCCGCGTGGTCCGCTTGGTCCGCGACGATGCGGCCGCCACGGCTCGCGGGCACGTGGGCGCTCTCCGGTTACGAACTGGGCAAGGGCCCCATCCATGGAACGGTCACAATCTCGGCGAGTCCAGATGGGACGGGGTTCGCTACGTCGGCGTCTTATGTGTATGCGGAGACGGGCGCCGCCGTGCACCGGTCTGGCCAGGCGTTGGTCTATACCGGATACCAGTGGCGCGGCCGCTCGAACCCGGGAACCGACTCCGAGCTTCGCGAGGTCATGTTCGTTGAACGGAAT
>Ga0209501_10006909_pt1 | contig 10077 bp, 5 predicted proteins | sample ArcticOcean_MG_C_4_FD_187434 | JGI IMG/M metagenome (GOLD analysis project Ga0209501, IMG submission 187434) | Marine microbial communities from western Arctic Ocean - ArcticOcean_MG_CB4_134 (SPAdes) (version 2) | ecosystem: Environmental > Aquatic > Marine > Oceanic | place: Arctic Ocean...
TAAATTCTTTCAGGCTTTCCCGCAAGACTTCATCCCCAACCAAATATCGTAAGGTATGAAGAATGTGGGCCCCTTTATAATAAACATCATTGTCCGTTTTGTACTCTGTTGATGTGTTTTTTTCCGGTACAACAATTTGTTTATTTTGAATATTGTTCTTATACCGATTGTTCACAAAAGTTTTCGCAGCGGCATTTCCAAACTTTTCCTCCACAAAAAGAGCCTCTGCATAAGTATCAAACCCTTCGTGAATCCAAAAGTCAGCCCAGTCGGCTACACTTAAATAATTTCCCCACCACTCGTGCCCCATTTCATGAAACAGGATAAAATCATATCCTAATTTTGTTTTTTTATAATCGTTTCCATAGGCGTTGATGGTTTGGTGCTCCATGCCCCAGTATGGTGTATGAACCAAACCAAATTTTTCTTTCATCCATGGGTATTGTCCAAAATTGCGTGCATAAAAATTCAAGTATTCTTCTGCATCATTCAGCAACTCATTTGCTCCATTCCGTTTTTCTGGTAAAACATAATAGACCAATTTTAAGGGCTTGTCTAATATGTAGGCGGTTTTTTCAACAGCTTCAAAATAACCGGCAGTAAAGTTCACATTGTAAGTACTGATGGGGTATTCTGTCCGCCAATGCCATGTGGTCCATTTATCACCTTCCTTATAAGTTGATTGTAGTAAGCCATTAGACGCTACAAACAGGGGATCGGGGACTGTAATTGAAATATCAACCCCGTCCGGTTTGTCGCTGGGATGTTCCTTACAAGGATACCAAATGTAAGCGCCGTTTGCCTGACAGGATACAGCAATCCATGGATGCCCATCTTTACTCTTCTCCCAGGTGAAACCACCATCCCAGGGTGGTTTTTTGGCAACGGGAGGTTGCCCATAATATTTAATCTCTAGGATATGGGGTTTAAAAATATCTAAACCGGGATTGTGAATCAGAATTTTGTGCCCTTTATGAACAAAGGAAAGATTCATGCCGTTGATAGCGGCACCCGAAACATTGAACTGGTCTAATAAATCGATCTCAATCATATCGGTTTTACTTATCAACACAAATGTAATATTGACTGTGCCACCAATGGTCTTTTTGTAAGGATCCACTTTTAAGCGAATGTCATAGTGAGTCACATCCATTGCCGCTTGGTTGGGAGAGAGTTTTCCACCGCTATATACTTCCAACGAAAACGCAATTGAAAGAATAAGAAAATATATCAGATAATTTTTTAAGATTTCTTTACCTTGTACTGGTATTGAAATATACCGCCCTTTTCATCCACGGAAACCATTTGTTGAAATACCAGCTCAAGATCCGGGATCCACCCATCAAACAAGGGAATGCCTTTGCCAAAAACCAATGGGTGGGGCGTGATATATAGATGAGTTAAAAACGGGGCAAAGCGGGCATAGGTTTTTCCACCGCCAATAATGTAGCAACGGTCTCCCGGAATGGCCTTCAGAATGGATGCTGGATTATCATTCCGGTGAACTACAATCGTTTGGCGACCCTCTAATTCGGCCGAAAGTGTGTCATGAGTATTGGAGCCCATTATCACATGGAACCCCAAGGTTTGCTCTTTGAATAAGGGCAGGTCTTTGGACCAGGTCGTTACTTCGTGATGGTGCCGGGCAATTAACCCATCAATCGTCACTGCTGCAATAAGAATGACATCCTTAGGCACGGTCTCTTATTTATATGATCTGGATGCTTTCCAGGTTTTTAATTCATTGAATGTGCTTTTGACGCCCGTTTTATTTTCATGTTGTTCTGCAAACATAAGGAAATTCACCATTCTTCGAGTATCGGTTCCGATAGTCTTGGATAAAAGCTCAATCGTAGATGATTGCTGAAGCGTTTCAAGAGCTGCTATTGTTTTTTGATCTCGTTGAAAATCCGCATCATGTTCAAAAATGAATGTTTTAAGCTTATAGGCTCTTTCACTGATGCTCATTGGTTTTTTCTCCAATTTCTCAATGGCAGACTCTTTCAGTTGCTGGAATGTTTCATCATCTATGGCTGCAAGCAATTCCGGAGTTGATGCAATAAAATCATCGGCGCGTTGGTTAACGTCATCTGCAGTAAAGGCTCCGGACTGAATGACAAAACTTAAATAATGTGTTTCATCGCGGCTTCGGGTATAAGACCAAACAATATATCCCAGTTGCTGGTTTGTCCTCATTTCTGTAAAGAAAGGTTGCTGAAGCGCTTGACCAATAACCAAAGATGTTGCCCTCATTTCTGGGGTGTCGTCTCCCAAAACATATTCACGATAAAAACAGGAATTATTGACAGACAGCTTCCCAATATGTTGTATTTCTTCAGACTGAGGCTGATCCAAAAATTTTAAATCAAATGCATCTGTCCGTTTAATATCAGTTGTATTAGATTTTTCATTGAAGATGCGCAAGGCGCGCCGGGCATCAGATTCTTTGAAATCACCATAAACAAGACCCTCCACGAATGTTTTTTCATATAAAATTTTTCCGTAATCACGAATATCTGACAAAGTAGCTTCTTGCGCCACGGGTAAGCTCTCTTCCCAGCTATATTTTACATGATTAAAAATATCAGCTCCTTTTTCACGGGTTTGCTGATGTGCATCCGAGAGTGAAAAGTTCTGGTAACTACGGATAACCCTATCTTTTACTCCGTTAAACTGGTCTTCGGTAATGGAAAAATCAACCATGTGGTCTAGAATCATTTCGTACAGCGTCATAGCAGATTCCGAATAACCGCTTACGCTCAAAAAGAGCCCTTCGTAATTTTCACGGAATGAATAATTCAACCCCGCTTGTTTAGCTGGGTATCCCAATTCATTCAACGATTCATTCACACACATTGCATAGAGCTTTAAATAAACGCGGTGTTTTAACATCATCATATCATCGGGGAAAAGAATCTTAAAGTTGATTACACCTTTGGGGCGTAAAAATTCATGGTCGACTCCAAAATAAAGATTAGCGCCACCACCATTTATAAGAGAAACGGGCAACATGTCTTCTTTTATTTCTCGGTTGGGAACAGATGCTGATTCGGGGATAAATGGGTTTGCTTCTGATATCATGAACTCGGCTCGAGGAGATGTGGACGTGAGTGCTTGATAAAATTGAGTATCTTCTGTATAGGAATAGGGAGCTTGGTAATGGTGCTCTTTTTTATCTGTTTCAACTCCTTTTGCTGTTAAAACCACCAACATATTATCCGGCGTAAGGTGCGTTAATAAACCTTCAAAGGCATCTTTAGAATTATCTTTAAAGATAAAGTTGATACGTCCCGCATCTTCTAATGGGTACATCATGGCTTCATTTGCCAATTGGGTGGCGCGCCACATACCTTCACCTTTACTGCCATATATTTCTTCTAATTCCGCCATGGCTTTCAATTCATTATATACATGAGATTGGTGGCCCGATTCTTTCATAAGCTCGATATAATCCAAAGTCGCTAATACAATCTCTTTATAGTCTTCTTGTCCTTTCGGTGTAAGTCCAATCCGAATAGTGACCCCGCCGTATTCTTTTGTTGCTGGACGTGCACCCGCAGAAAGCGTCTGCGCCCAGTCTTTATCTTTCAAATAAGAAAGTAAGCTGCCTTTTCCCTCGTGTCCTAAAATAAAACCAAGTTGTCTTCCCGGTTTGCTTTCATACATATGACGTGTACTGGGAGTGGAAAAACTGATCACTAAATCACGAAGGTCTTTTACGGGATCAATTTGAACCAACCTGAGTGCTTCTTTCTTTTCAAACACGATTGGGTCATGTTTTGTTCTTTCCAGATTGTGGTTCTTTACATCAGAAAAATACTGGCGGGTCCAAGCTTCCATTTCGTCCAAAGAGTGCGTGCTCAATAAAGCCAAGCCCATTCGGTTTCCACTGTATTGATTGTTATAAAATGCAATCAACTCTTCTCTGGTAATATCTCCTAAGGTCTCCAGGTTTCCGACGTTAAACTTTCCTTCTGGATGCCCCTTTTTCACAAACTGGTTTGTGATCTGATTCTGGCGCCAATAATCATTCATAATGTTTTTCTGATGTTCAGAGTTTACGGCATTCACTTCTCTGGCTGTGTACTCAGCTGTGAAAAGGGGGCTTATAAAAAACTGAGCAAACCGATCTAGGGCCCCTTCAAACCCATCTGGAAGTACCTGCAGTTGATAATTAGTATGATCACCAGCAGTATAGGCATTCGAGTAACCACCAAAGGTTTTGAGATATGTAGAATATTCGTCTACATCTGGATATTTTTTTGTTCCAAGAAAAAGCATGTGCTCTAAAAAATGTGCTAAGCCCTGCCTTGCCTCTGGATCTTGCAATGAGCCCACTTCCACAACCATGGATGCTGCGGATACGTTGAAATCTGGATCTGAAAGAAGGTATGCCTTGACGCCGTTATCCAATGTCAGTTTTCGAACTTCCGACTTATCAAGGGGGTGTCTATCTAAAGGTTCATTTATCATATTTGTACAACCCATTATCAAACAGATCATTAAAAGTGTTTGTGTGTATTTCAAAATATATCCTTTTCACGATTTAATATTTTTCCAATTCCTTATTAATCCGATAAGTTAAATACTTTCTATGGGCCTTGGTTGCCTCATCCATCCCATATGATTTTAAAGTATATTTTTTTACCTTATTCAGATTTTCAAAAGCAGAAGCAACGGCCAAATGACCGTACTTAGCTTTTCCTTTGTTTTGAACTATACGGATTAACCGCTCTGTGTACTCTATCTGCAAATTCCTGCGAACAGCATTAACGCTTGTACCGGCATCAGCAGAAAAACATATTATTGTCAAATCTAACATCATTTCATTCAGGCCATAGCTATTCCCATACAATTCCGTGTCTGAAATTCTTTTTAAAACATTCACATGAAAGAAATGATTTAGAATGTTTTTTTGCGTCCCCAGGTACATGTCGAGGAGTTTTGGGTCCCGCGTACCGCTAAATCCACGGCGCTCCCATTGGAGATGATTCATAATTCCTTCTGGAGTTTCAAATGCGTTGGGTGCAAATATATATTTCCCCAAAAGTGTCATGGCCCATTTTTGCTTTCCCTGTGGAACGGGCCGAAAGGGTTTTTGGCTACCCTTCTGCCCCACCAGAGAACGGTCCAGAAATACACCACCAACATAGCGGGAAATCACCATAGCAGAATTGCTATATTCACGATTTAAAATAGAAAATGCATCCGTGAAGGCATGATAAGATTCACCGGGTCGTTCATATCTTTTTTTCAATCCGGGATAAAGAGATCGAACAATATCCATTCTTTGTTGGGCATATGCTACCGGATCTGCGCTCATATCAGATACATTAATCCTTGGATCAATTCCCTTTCCCGGTGATCGCATATCGTCTGCGTCATTGCCAAAACCTAATTCATTTTTTGTAGATTGACTTAATAATAATTCTATACGTTCCTTTTCATCTGTTGGACTCTCAAGGAGCGGTGTATACCCAAATTCGATAGCCCAAACATCATATGGTCCCGGTGTTGTGGAGTAAAATTGCCCGTGATGTTTTGGTTTATCATTCACGTTCGCAGACACATAATCCATGACAGACGATGTTAGTCCCAGCGGTTCTGTAATTATCCTGTCATGAATATTTTTGAAGCTATGAAGGTGGCTAGCATAAAAATTGTGGTTTAATCCTAGGGTGTGCCCTACCTCATGAAGGGTTAATTTTACCAAGCTTTCATAAATCAACCGATGTTGCTCCAACTGTGAAAAACCATCTACTGAGCCTAAAACCGCCATTCCAAATAAGTTTCCCTGATGTAAATAATCCCCAGCAAGACAGGTATTTATGGGGTCCAATTTAAACTCTGAATCTGAATCAAAAGTTCGATGAAGTTCTTCATACTTGACCCGATTTGTGAAATATACATATTCCAGCATAATGTCTGCTCCGAGGATCTGGCCTGTGTTTGGATTGACAAAACTGGGCCCATAGCCCCCAAAAGGCGGGTTTGGAGAAGACGTCCACCTGAGAACGTTATAACGAATATCACCCGCATCCCACACCGCATCATCTGGTTGTACTTTTACTTGGACCGCATTATGGAAACCGGCTTGCTCAAACGCCTTATTCCACGCCAATACCCCTTCTTGAATTGCGCCCCTAAATTCGAGAGGGGTTGTGTTTTCGATCCACCAAACAATTGGTTCTATAGGTTCAGAAATACCCTGGTCTGGATTTTTCTTTACAAGGTTCCACCTGTGAATTAAATCTCTGTAGGGCGTTGCATCATCAGGAGTTGTCATGTCCGTCACTTGGGTTGTAAAATACCCAACACGAACATCTTCGAAACGGGGTTGATACTGGTTTTCCGGCATCTGGATAAAGCTGTGCTGAATCTTTACATTTACAGATCTTGGATCTGTTAATCCGTCATCCGATCCCCAGTTAGTGGGGAGAGGGTTTGTATAAACATACTGTACAAGCAAGTCGGTGTTTTCTGGATAATTATGGATAGCAGCATATTTTGTTCTTTCTTTTGCAAGTTTACCCAATTTAAACGGATTCTTATTCTTTCCTCCGGGAATTATCCCTCGCGTAATCTGGTGAAGAGCTTCAGAAAGAAATATATTATCAATATCAATTAAAACATTACCTTCCTTTTCTGCCACAATGGGAGATGATGCTAAAATAGCTGTACTGATATTGGCGTCCGCAGAGCGCATCAACGGATTCTCTGGATCAAACCAAAATGCATTATTCTGGACTTCAAATTCTATTCTATTGAAATATCGGTTCAGTTTTAGAACTCGTGCGCCACGATAACTGCCTTTGAAAACGCCAGTATTTAATTGACCATTTAAGCCATGAACAAAATGAATAAATTCTTTTCCGATTTGATCATTATTTACCAACATAGACAATTTCCCATTGGTGGTGTCCTGATATAAAGTAAAAAGCCCCGGTATTTCTTTTTTGTCTTTTAGGGCTTCTTCCATGGATTTCTTTTTAGGTGCTTCTGCGGGTTTTATCGTACCTGCCGTTGCCGTGGGTGTTTGTCCACCGGCTGAATCTTGCGAAAAAGAAAAAGTGAAAATTAAAACTAATGTTATATAAAGAGTTTTCATATTAATGCCTTTTTTTCTTCGGGATGTAAAGATCTGTAATTGTGCCAGAAAACATTTCAGCGGCGGCGGCAAATGTTTCGCTCAGAGTTGGGTGAGGATGAATGGTAAGTCCAATATCTTCAGCGTCCGCCCCCATTTCTATGGCCAGCATTCCCTCAGAAATTAAATCACCTGCGCCGGGGCCAACAATGCCCACACCAAGAACCTGTTTCGTTTCTGGATCAAATAAAATTTTTGTTTTTCCTTGATTTGCACCTATGGCCAATGCTTTGCCACTGGCAGCCCAGGGAAAATCGCCCGATTCGTAAGATATATTTTTTTCTTTTGCTTCAATTTCTGTGAGTCCCGCCCAAGCCACTTCCGGGTCTGTATAAACAACAGATGGAATGGCTTTTGCGTCAAATGCTGCCGGGTGGCCGGAAGCCACTTCTGCAGCAACTTTGCCTTCGTGAGTAGCTTTATGGGCCAGCATAGGATTACCAGCAATATCTCCGATTGCAAATATATTTTTTATTGATGTGCGTTGATATACATCTACATTAATAAAACCGAAATCATCCATTTTAATATCGGTTGAATCAAGATTCAAATAATTCGAATTTGGTTTACGGCCTACCGAAACCAACACCTTGTTAAAGATTTTTGTCGTTATTCCTTTCTCGTTTTCTATTGCTACAGTTAGGGTTCCATCTTCATTTGGTTCAACTGAAGTCACTTTCGATGAAAGTAAAATGGATTCGAATTGGTTTTGCAGTTTACGTTGAAGTGGCTTTACTAGGTCCGGATCTGTTCCGGGAAGCAAATTAGGTAAAAACTCAACCACAGAGACCCGTGAACCAAGCGCCGCATAAACTTGGCCTAACTCCAAACCAATCACGCCACCGCCAATCACCAATAATTTTTCAGGAATATCTACGAGATCAAGCGCGGTCTTTGATGTAAGTATTGATGGATGATCATTGGGAACACCAGGAATCATTGCTGAAGTAGAGCCGGCAGCAATAATACATTTATCAAAAGAAATTGATATGTGACCATCTTCCGTTTCTATATTTAATTCTGAATTGGATTTGAATGCGGCCAATCCTTGTATTGTATCCACTTTTCGTGCTTTCGCCATTTGAGCAATGCCGACATTTAATTGGGAAACAATTTTATTTTTATGGGCACGGACCTGATCAATATCAATTGCTGGTTTGCTATAGGTGACGCCCATTTTTGATAAATGTTCGGCCTCACTTATGACCTTTGAAATATGGAGTAACGCCTTAGAAGGAATACAGCCGCGATTAAGACAGACCCCGCCCAATTCATTGTCGCGATCAATAAGTAAAACCCGTTTGCCTAAGTCGGCCGCACGAAAAGCTGCAGCATATCCACCGGGACCAGCTCCAATGACAACTATTTCATAATGTTTAAGTTGTGTCATTGTTCAGTTTTTAAAATAAGACAGGTCACAAAGGGCTGATGCAAATCTGGATGTGAAGGCAGCAGCGGATGCGCCATCAATCACCCGATGATCATAAGATAAGGAAAATGGCATTATGAACCGTGGATGAAATTCTCCAGTTGCTTTATCATATACCTGTTTCCAGTCGCTCTTAGATACACCCATGATAGCCACTTCCGGTGGGTTTACAATGGGCGAAAACCCAGTTCCACCAATACCGCCCAAACTGGAAATAGTGAATGTTCCTCCCTTTATTTCATCGGGTTTTAATTTTTTTTGTCTGGCACGGGAACTTAAATCCATGAGTTCTGATGATAGATCTATAATTGATTTTTGATCCACATCTTTCACCACCGGAACAGTAAGTCCAAAAGGCGTATCTACAGCAATTCCCAAATGATAATAATTTTTCAATACTAAATTTTGATCTGCGTGATCTAAAGAACTATTAAACTCAGGCATTTCTTTTAAAACGATGGTTACGGCCTTCATTAAAAACGGGAGAAATGTTACTTTTATATCTTGCTCGGCAGCTTTTGTTTTTAATTTTTTTCTATAGTTATCTAAATCAGTGATGTCAGCATTGTCAAATTGAGTTACGTGTGGTATGGTCTGCCAAGCTTGTTGAAGTCGTTGGCCAGTGATGCGTTTTATCCGAGTGAGTTTCTGAACTTCAACTTCGCCCCACTGTGAAAAATCAACATCCTGTTTTTGCGCTGGAATACTCCCTGACGATATGGCCATCTGCAGCTTGATATAGTTATTCAGGTCGTTTTTTGTGATGCGGTTTTTTTGTCCAGTTCCTTTAATCACCTGAAGGTTGATTCCAAGCTCTCTCGCTAGCCTTCGGACGCCGGGCGACGCAAATACAGCATTGCCAAAACTCAAGTCTTCCAAATGCCGTTTTGTTTCTATTGTTTCTATTGTTTCTATTGTTTCTATTTCGGGTGTCGGTTTTTCTTTTTGGGGTTTTTCTTCCACGGGCACTTTTTCTTTAGGTGCGTCTCCTGATAATTCAATCTTCATGAGGATGTGGCCTGGTTTCAATTCGTCTCCCGCCGAAACCAATATTTCGGTAATGCTTCCGTTGACATCTGCTGGAATTTCCATGGATGCTTTGTCTGATTCTAGCACCAGTATAATATCATCAGAGCCAACAACGTCACCCACGGAAACAGTTACGTCGCTTACTTCGGCACCATCAATGCCTTCTCCTAAGTCTGGTAATATAATTTCTTTAATCATTCTATTTCCTAAACCGTTATGGGGCTTGGTTTTTCGGGGTTAATATTATATTTTTTTATAACTTCATCTGCAATGGCCATGTCCATTTTTCCATCCAGCACTAACGCACGAATAGCGGTCAGAACAATATAATAACGGTCTACTTCAAAAAAATGTCGCAAGTTCTCTCGGGTATCGCTACGACCAAATCCGTCCGTACCCAGCGCATAATATGGACCGGGAACATAGGGTCCAATTTGTTCGGAAACCATTTTTACATAATCAGATGCCGCAA
>Ga0209501_10006920_pt1 | contig 10069 bp, 7 predicted proteins | sample ArcticOcean_MG_C_4_FD_187434 | JGI IMG/M metagenome (GOLD analysis project Ga0209501, IMG submission 187434) | Marine microbial communities from western Arctic Ocean - ArcticOcean_MG_CB4_134 (SPAdes) (version 2) | ecosystem: Environmental > Aquatic > Marine > Oceanic | place: Arctic Ocean...
GCTCAACAAATCACCGTCGCCTTGGCTGGCATTCCGGGAGTGGCCTACCTCAATCAAGTTGAGCGGATTTCCAGCCTGTTCCGGCAGTACCGGGAGGCACTGACCAAACTCGTCGCCCTGTCCTATCTGCTGGTGTTGGGTTTGCTCATTTGGAAGTACCGACTCCGGAAGGCCGTGAAAATCATCGGCAGCCCTGTTTTAGCAACACTGTTGACCTTTGCCCTGTTTTCGATCACGGGACAACCGGTGAACCTGCTGCACATCGTCTCGTCTTTCCTGATTTTGGGAATTGGAGTTGATTACACGATTTTCTTCACAGCAGGACACCATGCCGCTTCAGCAACAGGGCTGGCCGTGCTCTTGTCTGCGATCACGACCCTTTTGTCCTTTGGACTCTTGTTTCTGAGCCAAACCCCGGCACTGGAAGCGGTCGGGCTGACGGTCGCGTTGGGGATTGGTTTTGCTCTGCTGCTCAGTCCTTTGGCGCTCACAAAGAGGTAGGGCTTGCTGAAAAGTATTTTCATCAAATAAAATTCAAGAAAGCTCAGGAAAACGCTGGCGTTTTGTGAGGATGAGCTAAGACTTGGCGCGCAAGTTACGTTGCGTAAGGGGCGCATGGTGTCTTGAAAAAAAAGGTACATCCTCGGGTGGAACTGACCGTTTGTCCAGACTGGCCCCATAGTTTAAGCAGGTTGGCAAGAGCTGTCAACCCCTCGATGGTGGTGATGTCCTTGTCCGCAACTTCGCCCACAGTGATGCCGCAGGAGCGCACCGGTCGCTTGCCGATCAGAACCGTACAGGCCCCACACTGCTGGATGCGCAGCCATACTTGATTCCGGTCAGACCGACAGTGTCCCGGATGGCCCAGAGCAGCGGAGTTTCCGGTTCCAAGTCGAGGGTGTGTTGCTTTCCATTGATGCTTAGTGTGGTCATTTTGACCTCCTTGGTTTGGGGTTAATTCAAATCAAATCCTTGCGGCGGATCGGCAGTCGACGTACTCGTTTGCCTGTGGCCGCAAACACTGCATTGGCCACTGCCGGGCCTATCAGCGGAGTCCCTGCTTCTCCAAGACCGCCCGGTGCCTCATGGTTCTCCATCAGATGCACGTTGATCTCCGGAGTGTCCTTGAGCTTGAGCATCGGGTAGTCGTCAAAGTTGCTCTGCACGATCTGCCCGTTCTGCACGTTGATCTCACCCTTCAGGGTGGCAGTCAGTCCGTAGAGGATGCCTCCCTCCAGTTGCCGCCTGGCAATGCGCGGGTTGAAAACCTGTCCACAGTCGGCCACACAGGTGATTTTGTGAACCTTTACCTTGCCGCGTTTGCTCACGGAAACCTCAGCCACCTGTGCCTGAAACGTCTCAAGGTAGTCCGTGTAGCCCATACCCTGAAAGCGCCCTTCCGGAGCCTTGCCCCATCCCGAAAGCTCGGCGGCCTGATCCAGCACCGCCAATGCTCTTGGATTGCGGGTCAGCAGTTTCCTTCTGAGCTCAAAGGGATCATGCCCTCCTGAGTGCGCCACTTCATCGAGACCACTCTCCAGAGCAAATGTGTTGTGAGAGCTTCCAATGGAACGCCAAGCTCCCGTTGGGACTTGAATGTCAGAGGGCACAAAGTCCACTTGGAGGTTGGGAATGGCATAAGCCTTCGACAAATCAGGTATGCGATTTGGCAAATTGTAGCCATCAAACATGCCAATGGTGACGACCCAGTCATACCCGTTTTCTTCAAGCCAAGGCGGAGGCATTTGCCAGCGTCTGCTGACTGCCGGCCCAACCAGTTTAACGTTCAGCCCTTCAGGTATCCCCCTGGAGTTCAAGCCGAACTTCATGTTCACCAGAAAAGGAGGACGATAAAAATCGTGACGGGTGTCTTCCTCACGTGTCCATGTGATCTTCACCGGTTTTCCCAAAGCCATGGAGGCCACCAGCGGAGCAGTAATGAAATCGTACTCTACTTTTCGTCCAAACCCACCTCCGAGGTAGGTCGTGTGGACCTTGATTTTCTCTGGAGACAGTTCCGTCACCCCCATGGCCATCATCATGGCAAAATCAGACGATTGAGTGGGAGCCCAGACCTCACAAGCGTCCGGAGTCACACTTGCCGTTGCACAAAGCGGTTCCATGGCGGCATGGGCCTGCATGGGAGCTTCATACTCCAGTTCCAGCACCCGAATGGCCTTGCCCATGGCGGAATCACCACGATGGGCGACGGGCACTCCCGCTTTGGGGAGGTCGGACCGGAACTGCTGGAAGATGTTTTCGTCACTCAAGTCCTTGTGGCCTCCGGAGGTGTGCAGAGTTAGTGCCTTGGCCCCCTGCATGGCGGCCCAGGTAGAGTCGGCGACCACGACCGCCTGATCCTCCAGCGGGATGATGGCGATCACGCCCGGAACCGCCTTGGCCTTGGTGTCATCCACTCCTGTGAGTTTCTCTCCAAAAACCACGCAATGCTTGACCGTGCCGTAAAGCATCCCAGGAAGGTCCACGTCTGTGCCGAAAACGGCGGTACCGTTGACTTTGGCCGGAGTATCCCAGCGGGGAATGGCTCTGCCCAGGAGTCGGAATTGCTCCGGGGATTTCAAGGGCGGATTTTCGGGAGGCGTCAGCCGCGAGGCGGCTCCGGCCAGTTCACCGTAGCCCAAGCTGCGTCCAGTGCCTGAATGCTCGATGCGTCCGTTCACGGCTCGGCATTCGGCCACGGTCACGTTCCACTTCCGAGTGGCTGAACTGCGCAGCAGTTCCCGTGCCGTTGCACCTAATTTCCGGAAGGGAAAGTGCCAAGCTCGAATCGAAACGCTGCCCCCAGTCACTTGAACATTCAGCTTGGAATTGGTCCACTCCCTGAAAGTTGGGTGCTTGAAGTCCGGATGGTGGAGGGTTTCGATGTGGTGGATTTGAGACATCTCCACTTCAAGTTCCTCGGCCAGCAGCATGGCCAGCGTGGTGTGGATGCCCTGTCCCATCTCGGCACTTGGTACTCCGAGGTGGATGCCCCCGTCCGAAGCAATGCGCAGGTAGGGCGGCAAGGCAGATTCGCCGCCCGCTTCAGCGAGTTTGGGCAATCCGGAGAGGCCGAGTATCAGTCCGCCTCCTGCGAGCGCAGAGGATTTGAGAAAATCGCGTCGGTTCAGTTGGACGATTTTCATGCTCCCTCCTTGATTTGTGCGGCACGGTGGATCGCTTCACGGACCTGATTGTAGGTGCCACAGCGACAGATGTTCGTGACCGTGCGGTCAATGTCTTGGTCACTGGGGTTGGCGTTACGCTCCAGCAGGGCGGCGGTCGCCATGATCATGCCGGTCTGGCAGTAGCCGCACTGGGGCACGTCCACCTCGATCCAGGCCTGCTGGACCGGATGGCTGCTGTCCGGAGAGAGTCCTTCGATGGTGGTGATCGCTTTGCCAGCGACTTCGCCCACAGTGATTCCACAGGAGCGTACAGCGCGTCCGTTGACGTGGACGGTGCAGGCGCCGCACTGTTCAATGCCGCAGCCGTACTTGGTGCCGTGGAGCTTGAGATGATCCCGCAGCGCCCAGAGCAGGGGCGTGGCCGGATCAAGCTCCAGCTCGCGCTGGTGTCCGTTGATGCTTAGTGTAGTCATTGTGACCTCCTCGGTTTAGGATTGCACAAGGCTGTCCACGATTCGCCAGAAACAGCCATACGGATAAGAACCTCTATTCAAACTCCCGGAGATCTTCCCGTCGGTTTTTGGGGCTTGGAAGCTGCTGATACTCGGTCGCTACCACACGCTTGGCCGAGGCCGGGGGCAGCTCCGGCTCTGGACGAGGGACGGGGTCTGCTCGATTGCTGGAGACAAACAAATCCCGCAACCGCTTGGCCTCATACGCCATCGAAGTGCTGGCTGTTGCGGTTTGCTCCACCACCGTTGCGTTTTCCTGCGTGAGTTGATCCATGTCCATGATGGCTTTGTTGACCTGCTCAATGCCTTGGACATGCTCGGCACTCGCCGCCTCAATGCCCTCCATGACTTCTGAGAATTCGACCACCGCCTTGAGGATGAGGTCGAGATTTTCCCCGGTTTCTTCACGCAGTTGGGTGAGCATACCATCGGTTTCCCCGCGCAGGTCCGTCAGCGTGGAGTCTCCTTTGGTGACCAGCTCGCGTCCGGTGTTGATGCGTTCCAGACTGGTTTCGATGAGATCACTGATTTTCTTAGAGGCTTTGCTAGAGCGGTAGGCGAGTTTGCGGATCTCGGAGGCGACAACGGCAAAGCCCTTGCCGTGTTCCCCGGCGCGGGCGGCTTCCACCGAGGCGTTGAGTGCGAGCAGGTTGGTCTGGAAAGTGATGTCGTTTATCAAGTTGATGATGCCGCCAATGCGCTTGGAACTGTCGGTGATGTCACTCATCGCCTCCACGATCGTCGTATTGGTCTCTTGCAAGTGCAACAAAGTCTTGGTGTTGGATGCAATGGTCTTCTGCACCGTGTCCAGCACCTGTGCCCTGCTTTGATCTGCCGATTCACGGGTGGTTTTCACCAACTTGTTGGCGCGCTTGACCTCAGCTGTGTTGTTCTTGACGATGCTCTCCATCTCCTCCATCGAGGCGGCGGTTTCTTCCAGCGACGCACTCTGGCGGTTGATGCGGTCAGTGAGGTCCTGGTTGGCGTCCGCAATCTCCTGCGAACCGTGATCCATGGTGAGGACGAGCTTGCTAACCGGACGAGTCACCAGTCGGTTGATAAGCAGCAGCAGCACGAGTGTGCCGACGATGAGAACACCTGCGGTGGTGGAAAAGGCGACCGTGAGCAGTTCCTGCTGCGAGGCGTTGAGTTGCGCCTTGCTCCAAGCAATGCCTGTGAAGCCGCCAAGCGTGTCGTCCGGAAGATGCGCAGAGCGGAAGACCACATAGTGATCGGGAGTGTTCAACTCGTACAGTTCCTTCTGGAGCAATTCGTCCAGATGCTTGTGGATCACCTCGTCCAGCTGATAGCTCTTGAGGTTGTCGGAGCGATAGGTGTGCAGCAGCTCTCCGGAGAGGTCATACGCCTTGAAGAGCGCGAGGTCTCCCTTGGAGGCGTTGATGAACGCCTTGGCCTTCTTGCCGATGATGCGGGAATCCCCAAGGTGCAACGCCGGTGCGATTTCGTCGGCAATCAACTGCGTGAGCCGGGATTGTCGGTTTTGAAGCTGTTCGGCGGCGGCTTGGCTCTGGAGTTGGATCAGGGTGAGGGCCAGAGCGACGATGCCCACGCTGAATCCCAACGTGATGATGAAAGCGAGCCGGGTGCCGAGGGTGAGCTTGCGCCAGCGCATGGGCCTACTCCACCGTGATGGTGATGCGTTCGCCCATCACCGGAGGGTCGTGGGGGATGTGGGAGTAGTCCCCCAGCACCAACTGGAGCGTGTGCTGGCCCTTGGTGAGGTTGACCGTCTTTTCCGTCTGGCCCAGATTGAAGTGAATATGCTGCTTGCCAATCGCCTTGTTCGGGTTGGGCGGCTTGTCGTCCAGGATGATGTGGAAGTGCCCCGTGTCCGGCCAATCCGCCAATGCTGGAGCGATGCCCATTTGCTCGGTCAGCCGACAGCGAATCAGGACTGGCGCCTTGACCGTGTCACCGTCCTTGAGGTCAAGGAAGTACACCTTGGCTCCTTCCGGAGACGGAGTTTCCCCGGCAAAAAGCGTCAGGGGCAACAGGAGCAGGAGGTTGAGCAGCAGAGTGGTGGTGCGCATGGAGCGGATTCGGGTTGGATGGTTAGCAGACATTCACCTGCCAAGGGTAGTCTCTTACTGCAGGAAATACAAATTTTTAATCAACCAGCATGAGGATGAGCAAGGGTGCGGTTCTTTCCTTGCAATGCGCTCCGCAAGTTTATACTGTGCTTACTAGGCACTGAGCCATCCTGTTCCAACGAGAACTTTCCCCTGATTTCGATTCAAGCAGCACTCCACCTTCCTCCCTTGATGGCTGATTCTACCCGCGTTCTGGTGATTGACGACTCAGTCCTTGCTCGCAAGCTGCCCACGGAAAATTTTGTCAGCAATCCGGAAATACCTGACCCTGTAGCAATTTCACAATGAGTTCCTCTGCGCATCCCCTGCTTTCCCGCTTAGCACTACCACCAGCCTTGCGGAACTGGCGTCCGGGCGCAGGCAGCAATCCGGAATCCGTCTCCATGCTGCTGATTGCGGTGGTGGTTGGCATTGGGGCTGGTTTGGGCGCGGTGGTGTTTCGTCAACTGATCAACGGCATCCACGAGTTTTCGTATGGAGATGTGGCAGGCTGGCTTTCCGGCATGGGTGGCTGGCATCTGCTGGTGATCCCGGCCTTGGGGGGAGCCATCGTTGGACCGCTGGTACACTACTACGCCCGCGAGGCCAAGGGGCACGGGGTTCCGGAGGTGATGCAAGCGCTGGAACTGAGGGGTGGGCGCATTCGCCCACGAGTTGCCATCGTTAAGGCCCTCGCCTCCTCCGTGTGCATCGGCACGGGAGGTTCGGTGGGGCGCGAGGGGCCGATTGCGCAAATCGGTTCGGCCCTCGGTTCGTGGCTGGGACAACTGCTCAAGCTCTCCGATGATCGACTACGGACGCTGGTGGCCTGCGGCGCAGCGGGCGGAGTGGCTGCAACCTTCAACGCCCCCATTGCCGGAGCGGTGTTTGCGCTGGAGGTTTTGCTGCGGCGCTTCGGCAGCGCCTATTTTGGCGCGGTCGTGATCTCGGCGGTGACGGCGGACGTGGTGGCACACTACTTTGAGGGGGATTCCCGTACCTTTGCGGTGCCTCAATACGTCCTCAACTCTCCGTGGGAACTCGGACTTTACCTCGTGCTGGGCTTGCTTGCGGCAGTGCTGTCAGTGGGTTTCACGCGACTGCTCTACTTCTCTGAAGACCTCTGGGACAAAATCCGCGTGATTCCGGAACCGGCCAAGCCGATTGCTGGCGGGGTGCTGCTGGGCGTGTTGGGTATTTACACCTTCCAGCTTGAGGGCATCCCGCGCATTTTCGGAGTCGGTTACGAAACAATCACCTCCGCGCTTTTCAGCGAGTTGACGCTGCAAATGACGCTGGCTCTCCTCTTCCTCAAGATGCTCGCCACCGCACTCACCCTCGGAGCCGGAGGTTCCGGAGGCGTGTTTGCCCCCTCGCTCTTCATGGGCGCGATGCTCGGAGCGTGTTTTGGACAAGCAGCGGGCTTGCTCTTTCCGGAAATTGCTGCGCCCTCCGGAGCCTATGCATTGGTCGGCATGGCGGCGTTCTTCAGTGGGGCGGCCCATGCACCGATCACGTCCATCCTCATCCTCTTCGAGATGACGGGGAATTACGAGATCATCCTGCCGCTCATGCTGGCGACCGTCGTCAGCACCCTGATTTCCCGCAAGATCAGCCGCGAATCCATCTACACCCTCAAGCTGAGTCGGCGTGGGGTGGTGGTGCAACAGCAGCAGGAGGTGGACCTCATGCAGCGCGTGAGTGTGGGGGAGGCCATGCACCACGACGTGGAAACCGTATCAACTACCCTCACGCTGGAGGAACTCTCCGACCGCTTCGCGCACACGCACCGCACCGGGTTTCTGGTGGTGGAAAACGGCAACCAGCTTGTGGGCGTGGTGAGCATTGGCGATTTGGAACGTGCTTTGGGCAAACCTGAGCCACAAGTCCACACCGTTCAGGACATCGCCACCACAGAAAATTTGCTCGTGGCCACCCCAGAGGAACCCATGTGGGTGGCCCTGCGGCAGTTGGGCATCCGGGACATCGGGCGGCTCCCGGTGGTCCGGAGCGAGTCAGACTGGACCGTAGTGGGTGTGTTGCGGCGTATTGACATCATCCGTGCCTACAACCACGCGATCAATGAACATGCCCTTGAACAGCACCGCGATGAGATGTTGCAACTCCGGCATCTCGACCAAACCGGACTCATCCAACTCCAGCTTCCCGCGAACTCCCCGGTGGTGGGACGGCGGGTGCGGGAGTTGAGCCTTGGCGAGGATTGCCTGCTCGTCTCGGTGCGGCGCAAGGGACGGTTGCGGCTGGTGCGGGGTGAGACGGTGTTGCAAGCTGGGGATCAGGTGACCGTGTTTGCCGAGAAACCCCGGGCGGAAAACCTCCGGAAGCAACTGCTGGGTGAAGCACCGATGGAGGAGCAAACCCAAAACGGCCACGTCCGGCACCGCGAGGTGAGCATTCCAGCGCAGGCCGAGATCGTGGGACGCCCGGTACGTGAGTTGCAGTTGCCGCAGGATTGTGTGCTGGTGCGGGTGTTGCGGGGTTCGGAGATCATTTTGCCTCGAGGTGACACGGTGTTGCAGGCGCAGGACCGCGTGGAAATCTTTGGCGTGGACGAGCGTTTGTCTGAAGCCGAACAGTGTTTGATCAAATGAAACGATTAGGAAAACGGTGACCTCAACGAAAAAATGGCTGCTCGCCATCCTTGGAGTGGTGGTAGTGCTGGGAGGTGCTTCCGGATTTGTGGTGAGCTATTTTGTGGGACAGTGGGTGGCACAACGCCTATCGGCCCCCGTGGAGCGTGGCGGCTGGACGCTCACGCCCGGTCCTTTGCAGCACCAGTTGGGCTACTTCAGCAGCCGCACGGTGGTTTCCGATGCGCGGTTACAGCTTGGCAAAAACGAACTGGCGATCCCGGAATTCACCGTCACAGTGCAGTTGGATGGGGCGGAAGTCCACGCTCCCGTAATTTCCGGAAATCTCGTCCAGCCGGAGGGACTGGCCCTGAAAATTGGCGATGCACGGGTGCAGTTGCCCATGGACAGCCTACGTCCAGAGGCTCCGTTGCGTAAGGGCAGCTTGACGATGAGGCAGGTGGATCTGATTTCCGCAGAGGGGAGTTTCTCGTTGGAGGGTGTGGTCATCAACGCCACGCAGGCGCAACATGCGGTTTGGGACACGCTGACAGTGCTGGTGGCAAAACTTGGCTTCGATGCTCCCAATGTGGCCGTGGTCGCCCAATCGGTGCGGATGCAGCAGAATCACGATCCACTTGTCGAGAATCGCCTTGGCGTCATGGTGCAACTGGAGGTCGGCGAACTGATCGCCCGGAACCTCAGCAGCGAGACGACGCTGGACTGGAGCACTGTTTCCGCCAACGTGGACCTGGAGATCAACGGCACTCGTCGCACGGTGTTCTGGAACACGTTGCGCATGACCAGCAAAACTGGCGAGTGGGAGCATTACGCCGCCCGCTACGCCCCGGACATGAAGCGGGTGGCACTGAAATCAGGAACGCTTCAGTTTGGGGACAGTGCTCTCGAGGTGGGCTTTGTACGTTTCAATGCCGAAGGGGGAAGCACGGAGCAAGGTGAGCAGACCCACACAAATTTCTCCGGAATGTGGGAAGAACTGAGAGCGATTTCCAATGCAGGAGCGCAGGTAGAGGCCAAGCGTTTCACGCTGGAATCCGAAGGGCAATACCTCACCAAGCACTATCGCCAACTTTCGCGCTTGCTGGAGCAGAAACAACTCACTTCGCCCTTGGAACTCGTAAATGCACTCTATGCCTATCTGGAGGAAGTCCACTCCAATTCCCGCATGAGCTTCACCAATCTGGGCTTCAAGGATGCCGCCCAGCCCGAACCACTCATGATTGATGAGGGAACGCTGGAACTGGACCTGCAGTTCAAGAACGGAGTGGGGGAATTTGAACTGCGCCCAACCGTGCGCATCAGTCAACTGTCCGTGTTGCAACCCTTCGTGCCCGTGCAGATTCCCTTTGCCGCGCTTGAGCAGGAGTGGCGCTGGTACGGCAAGCAACTCGACGTGTCAGCGTTTCAGGAATGGCTCACGGAGGCGGCAAAATCTGAGAAACCTGAAGCGACCTTGAGCCTCGCCGATGACGGGTTGCGTACATTTATACAGGCGCAACCAGAGTCCGGTTTGAGTGTGGTGCTAAAAACGCAGGGGGGGCCGGAAATCGTCCTCTCGGTGCAACTGGTGCTGGACCAGCCGTGGCCGACGGATTTCTCGCTCCAGCAACTCCGCTCCGGAAGCGGTCCGCTCAAGCAGGCGCTCCTGAAGTCCAGCACCTTGCGTGTGGAGGCCGTGGTGGACGATTCCGCGAAACTCGCCACTATGCTTGACTACATGATGGGCG
>Ga0209501_10006922_pt1 | contig 10069 bp, 7 predicted proteins | sample ArcticOcean_MG_C_4_FD_187434 | JGI IMG/M metagenome (GOLD analysis project Ga0209501, IMG submission 187434) | Marine microbial communities from western Arctic Ocean - ArcticOcean_MG_CB4_134 (SPAdes) (version 2) | ecosystem: Environmental > Aquatic > Marine > Oceanic | place: Arctic Ocean...
CAAAAGTGTTCCGATTTCCCTATTCCACTGTGACCGATTTTGCCAAATTTCTGGGCATATCTACGTCACAGCCTTTCAGCACTGCCATGTGGTAGGCTAATAGCTGTAGTGGTATGGTGGTAAGCACTGCTTGTAAGCAGTGATGTATGCGAGGCACTTGAATAATATGCTCTGAATACTCTTTTAATTCCGCATTCAACTCTGAAGTAATAATAATAATCTTACCACCCCTTGCACGTACTTCCTGAATATTAGAGACAATTTTATCATAGCCTTTTTCAGTAACAATAAACACCACCGGCATATTTTCATCAATGAGTGCAATGGGACCGTGTTTCATCTCTGCCGCAGGATAACCCTCAGCATGAATATATGATATTTCCTTCAGCTTTAATGCTCCTTCTAAAGCCACAGGGAATTGATAGCCACGCCCCAAATAGAGAAAGTTTTCTACATCCATAAAATCTTCGGCAATGGGCAAAATTTCATTCCCCTGATCTAACACGGATTGAACCAAACCCGGTAATGCATCTAAATCATTAATAATAGACTGAATCATTTCTGGGTCAACGCCTTTTTTCTGTGCCAGTAAAATTCCAATTAAGTTAAAAATGGTAACTTGGGCAGTAAATGCCTTGGTTGATGCCACACCGATTTCAGGTCCCGCATGAATATAGACCCCGCAATGGGTTTCTCGAGCGATGCTGCTGCCCACTACGTTCATGATACCCAGAGTGAGAGCACCCTTTTCCCGGGCTTTACGAATGGCTGCTAGGGTATCGGCTGTTTCCCCAGATTGACTTACACATATTACCACCGAATCGCCATTCACGGCTGTTTCCCGATAACGAAATTCCGAGGCATATTCCACTTTCACCGGCACGTTTAAAAGTTCTTCAAGAATATAACTACCAATGAGTGAAGCATGCCATGAAGTTCCGCAGGCAGTAATATAAATATGTTTGGCATCTAAAATTTGCTGTACCCAGTCGTAAATACCACCAAGATTTACGGTTAAGTCTTCAGTATTTATCCGACCTCTAAGCGCTTCAGAAATAGTATGTGCTTGTTCATTTATTTCTTTCAACATGAAATGGTCATATCCGCCTTTTTCTATTTCCTCAAGATTATATTTTATTTCTTCTACCTGCTTAGTAACAACTTGATTTCCAGATATATTTCGCACCTGATATTCGCCTTGTTTAATAACTGCCAATTCCCCCTCATCTAAAAAGATAATATTGCGGGTGTATTCAATAATAGGAGATGAATCGGATGCAACAAAATATTCATCCTCTCCAATACCCAAAAGCAGAGGGCTCCCCAATCGTGCAGCAATAAGCATATCAGGATAATCTTCACACAGGACAACAATACCATAGGCACCCACCACTTGATTGAGCGCTAAGCGGACAGTCTCTACAAAATCTAATTTTTCTTTATGATAGAGATAGCCCATAAACTGAACCAATACTTCGGTATCAGTATCCGTTTTACATTCGATTCCATTATCTTTAAGTAATTTTTTTAGGCTATTATAATTTTCGATAATTCCATTATGAACCAGAGTGAATTTTCCACTGTTATCGCTGTGGGGATGGGCGTTATTAACATTAGGGATGCCATGGGTTGCCCAACGGGTATGACCGATTCCCAATCCACCCAAATGTGAGTTGTCATCCATCACCGCTAATAAATCACCAACTTTCCCCTGGGTTTTGGTAATTTCCAACTTATTATTTTGTAGGGTTGAAATACCAGCAGAGTCATATCCCCGGTATTCCAGCCGTTTCAGCCCTTTGATAATTACATCTTTGGCCTGTTTATTTCCTAAATATCCTACTATTCCGCACATATTTTTTAATTGTTAATTATTAATGGTTAATTATTATTGAAAAACCTTATTTCTTTAAATTCTTTTTGGTTGTGATAATAATGCTGGTGGTCCAATTAAACGCTCAACAACTTGGAAAAGTTGTTGTACAACATGCTTTCCAGCTTGTTGGTAATTTACTCATCAATAAAATTGCTATAATTCTAATATTATAGACAAGGAGTGATTTTAGTTTATTTACCATAGCTATTAATTTAGTTATAAAACTTTGTTATTTAAACATTTCAATAGATTCCTGTCTCCTGTTACCTTCCTTCTGATCCCTTTTTTTACTCCCACTCAATGGTTCCCGGTGGTTTGGAGGTAATATCATATACTACTCGATTTACCCCTTTTACTTTGTTAATAATTTCACTGGAGCATCTGTTTAAAATGTCATGTGGTAAATCATAAGAATCTGCTGTCATGCCATCAACACTGGTAACGGCTCTCAAGGCTATGAGATTTTCGTAAGTCCTTGCATCTCCCATTACGCCAACCGTTTTGATTGGAACCAGAACTGCAAATGCTTGCCATATATTTTTATATTCCCCCGTTTCATGGAGGATATTAATAAAAATATCATCTGCTTCTTGAAGAATTTGTAAATACTCTTCGGTAATTTCTCCCAATATTCTCACTGCCAATCCAGGTCCTGGAAATGGATGGCGGTCTATTACAAAGTCAGGCAAGCCCAATTCACGACCAACTCGCCGGACTTCATCTTTAAATAAATCCCGGATAGGTTCTATGAGTTCAAAATCCATATCTTCTGGCAATCCCCCAACATTATGATGAGATTTTATGGTAACTGCCGGTCCCAGAGCGCTGCCACCCGATTCAATCACATCTGGATATAGAGTACCCTGAGCCAAAAACTGAGCATTTTCCTTCTCTTTTGCTACGGATTCAAAAGCACGGATAAACTGTTCACCGATAATTTTTCGCTTTTTCTCGGGGTCTGTAATCCCTTTCAACTTGGCTAAAAATGTTTCTGCAAAATTGTATTTGTGAATGTTTAACCCCAAACCATCTTTCAATGTCCCCATCACTTGATCCGCTTCATTCTTGCGGAGTAAACCATGGTCAATAAATACGCAGGTTGATCTGGAGCCAATTGCTTTATGGAGAAGAGTTCCCACTACTGAGGAGTCCACCCCACCGCTGAGACCCGTAATGACTTTACCGTTATCTCCTGTTTTATCCTGAATATTAGAAATGGTTTCAGATATAAAATTGGCTGCGGTCCAATCTGCTGTACATTGAGCTATATTAAAAAGAAAGTTAGAAATTATGGTTTCGCCTTCAAGGGTGTGAATAACCTCTGGATGAAATTGCACACCATATAGAGGTTTATCTTTATGGTGAATAGCTGCAATGACATCATTAGAGGATTTAGCTATAATTTCAAATCCATTTCCCAAGCTGTCAATTTCATCTCCATGGCTCATCCATACTTGGGATTCATTGGCTAAATTTTTCAATAGAGGTGACTCATCGACTTTATGGATTTTTGCAAAGCCATATTCACCTTGCCCTTTATGCGTAACATTACCGCCATTTTGGGTAATCATAAGTTGGAGTCCGTAACAAATTCCCAATACGGGAATCCCCATACTGAGAATGGATGGGTCAACCTGAGGAGCATTTTTATCATACACACTTGATGGTCCACCGGAAAGAATGATTGCCGGTACATTTTTTTTGCTAAGTTCATCAGCTGTAATTGTATGTGGCAAAATTTCAGAAAAAACATTTTGCTCTCGGATCCGACGTGCTATGAGCTGTGTATATTGTGATCCAAAATCGAGTACAGCCACGGTCTGTTTATTCATCTATCTCACCCACATCTTCATCTTTATTCAATTCTTTTCCAAAATTGAAAAATGAAAATAAATCGCTCAATGTAGTTTTTAATTCCTTCCTGCCGATAATGTGATCAATAAACCCTTTCTCCAGTAGAAATTCAGATCGTTGAAATCCTTCTGGTAAATCTTCACCGATTGTTTGTTTAATGACCCGTGCGCCTGCAAATCCGATGAGGGCATTTGGTTCAGCAATAATAATATCACCAAGCATTGCAAAACTGGCAGTTGTTCCTCCGGTTGTGGGATCTGTTATCACCGTAATATACAGTCCACCCATATCGGAATAACGGGCGAGTTTTGAGCTAATTTTTGCCATTTGCATAAGACTGTATGCACCTTCCTGCATACGTGCTCCTCCTGATGCCGTTATTATTACCAAGGGTAGATTGTCTTTCGCTGCCCGATCAATAGCTTGGCTTATTTTTTCACCAACTACTGAGCCCATGCTCCCTCCAATAAAAGTAAAATCCATTATGGCCAATACTGCTTTTAGCCCATTAATTTTTCCAATAAGAGTTTTAACAGCGTCCTTATTTCCAGTTTTCTCCTGAGCAGCTTTTATTTGGTCAATATAGTTTTTTGTTGCTTTAAAATTAAGAGGATCAACCGATTGGATATTTGCTGCAATTTCCTCATATTCACCATCATCTAAAAGAAGTTGAATGTAATTATCGCTGGTTATGCGGAAATGATGCGTGCAGCTGGTACAGATAAAATGATTCTCTTCCAACATTTTTCTATATACAACTTCCTGACATTGGGGACATTTTAGCCACATTCCCTCGGCAATTTCTCTTTTATCTAAAGTTTTTATTTTTTCAGATTTTCGGCGAAACCATTCTGCCATTTTAATTTATTTCCAAATTGTATAAAATTGCATCATCTCCCTTTGAGTAATAATCTTTTCGTATTCCCGTTTGAACAAAGCCCAGAGAATGATAACATTTTCGGGCAGAAAAATTATTAACGCTCACCTCTAATAAAATAACATTTACTTTTTGATCTGCAACTCTTGTAATTATATGTTGAATAAGTTTCTTGCCAATTGTTTTTCTCAGATGGTCCGGATGAACTGCGATATTATGTAGGTGAAACTCATTTTGGATTATCCACCCAAAAATATACCCTGCTACTTTCCCATCTTTAATAAATACCCAATTTTCAGAATCTATATTTGCTTGAATATCATCTTTAATCTGGCTGTGTGACCATGGCTTTTCAAATGAAGCATTTTCGATTGCTACTATTTCATCCAATTGACTTAATTGAGTAGAAATAATCAATTTCATGCTCCCTTGCCCAAATTAAAACTAGTTACATAATTGGGGGTAATCTGACTTAAATCAAAGTTGGACCAATTATTATAATTTTCAAGAGCAAGTTCTCCTACGAATTGAGCCGACATTGCTACAAATTCATACTCAGCAGGCTCGCATACTGAATCCAGATTAAATCCAAATCGTGGAAGATATTTTCCATGATTAAATGGTTCACATTTAATTTCCGGATTTGGTTTCCCCGAATTAAACTGTTGAACAAAAACCATATTTTTATGCGAATGAAGGAGAATCCAATAGACTCCATCTCTTGAAATATTTCTATTCATCACTTCCAGTGTGGGAACTGGGATTAGGGGAATATTTCCAGCCATTGCCAATCCTTTTGCAAGACTCATACCAATTCTTAGACCGGTATATGAACCTGGACCAGATGATACGGCAATGCCCTCTAATTCAGCCACATCAATAGAATGATTCGCAAGAATGTCATGCACTATCAAAGGAAGTCGCTCACCATGAATTCGTGGCTGATTAATTTCGTCAAGTTCTACCATTTTATTATTCAAAAATAACGCAACCCCACAAACGGTAGAAGCAGATTCGATTGCCAATATATTCATAAGCTTGATAACATTATTTCTCTTGAATTTATACTATTGTGACTAAAATGAACTTGAATTGTATTATCGGGCAAAAGGGATTGCATTTTATCCGCCCATTCAATAATAACCACATTTTCCTCGCTTAAATAATCATTCATCCCCAATTTAATCCACCTTTCCAATTCATCTTCTCTATAACAATCAATATGAATTACTGGAAATTTCGCGTCATATTCATTCACTAAAGTAAACGTTGGGGATGTTACAGATTTTTTATATTCAAGTCCTTTCAAAATACCTTTTATAAATGTTGTTTTGCCAGATGCCAATTCACCAATAAATGCAAATACATCTCCTTTTTCAATAAATCCCGCAAATTGCTCACCTGAATTTACTGTGGCTTCAGCATAATTTGTTATACCCCCTACCCAACCGGACTTCATCCATTTTTTCCTTTTAATTCCGCTATGGGAACCACCATTTCTTCTAAGCTGATACCTCCGTGTTGGAAGCTATTTTTATACCGATTAGCGAATTTATGGTATTCATTTGGATAAATGAAAAAATTACTGGATTTGGCAATGAGATAATTGGTATTCATATCATGTTTAGGGAGAAAATATTTTTCTGGATCGGGAATAGTTAAACCGGTTTTATCAGGCATTTTAATATTCTTACCATATTTATACCGAATGCCTGTAGATGTCTTCCTATCCCCCTTAATTTGGACAGGTTTTGTAACCATAGTACTCCCATGATCGCTGGTGATAAAAACCGTATGTCCCCATCCACTAATCTGTTCTAATACATTCATGAGCCAGGCATTCTCCAACCAAGAACAAACCGCCTTACGATAGGCAGATTCATCTGGAACCATCTCCTGAAGGATGTCCGATTCTGAGCGGGAATGCCCTAGAATATCAACAAAGTTTATAACTATTGCCAACAAATCCACTTCCTTAAATTCACCAATTCGGGTTTCCAATTTATTCCCTTCTTCATAAGTGATAACTTTATGATAATGAATGGATTTTGATTCTAATCCCAACCTGTTTAATTGATCTCGCAGGAATCGATCTTCAAATCGATTCATACTATGTTCATCCTGCCACATCTTCTGCCAAATATCACTGTATTCCTTTTGCAGTTGATTGGGATAATACCCACTGAAGATTGCGTTTCGGGAATAGGGAGTGGCTGTAGGCAAAATCGACAAATAATATTGGGTGTCAATATGAAATAACCGAGACAACTGTTTCGTCATTGCCTTGAATTGGTCTGCTCTCAGGCAATCTAATATTATCAGTACTACTTTCTCATTATTTTGTAATTTTTTCTGAATATGTGCAGAAATAATATCTGGAGACATAAGCGGCTTTTCTTCTGAATGGAGCCAATTTTCATAATGTGCCTCAATAAATTTTGTAAACTGCTGATTTGCGTCCTTCCATTGTTCATCCAATAATTGACCTAAACCCTGATCCCCTAAATTATCAAATTTGACTAACCAATCCGTTAATTTATCAGTGATGGAGTACCAATCCTCAATACATTCTGCCCGATCTATTTGTTCTGCAATATTCTGAAAGGATTGCAAATAATCTTTCGCCACATGATCAGATTGTATTTTCCGTGATTCCAGAACATTTTTGCAGGCAATGAGAATCTGGCTGGGATTTACCGGTTTGGTGAGATAGTTGGTAATTTGAGCCGCAATGGCTTCATCCATAAGCCATTCTTCTTCATTCTTGGTAATCATGATCACTGGTAGGGTTGAATGTTTTTCTTTTATAAGTTTCAGTGTGGTAAGTCCATCCAGCCCTGTCATCATTTCATCCAGAAGAACCAAGTCAACATTCTGCTCATCACAGAAATGGATGGCATCTTCCCCTGTTTTAACAGGGGTGACCTCATAGCCTTTATTTTCAAGGTAAAGAATATGAGGCTTCAGCATTTCTATTTCATCATCTGCCCATAAGATATGTCCTTTAGAACGCATTATTTTGAGGTTAGCTTATATGATCCATCCCAATCTTTATCTGGAGTATTTTCTTTAAATTCGTTACATCTAACAATATAAACGTTTCCAGGTTTGTTTGGGCGGCCAATATAATCTTCTTCTAATTCATTACATTTCTCGAATGCTTTGATAGCTTCATCCCACTTTTGGCTGGTATACAGTTCAATGGCATTATCCCATAATGGTAAAATTTCATTATAAATAGCTGGCTCTTTACCTTTTTCACTTATTAGTTCATACGTCCTTTCAGGTTCACTCCTCCCCTTCACTATAGCATAATCTAACATCCTAAAAGTAAATCTATCCTTTACTTTATCATAAATCTTACCCCCTACTTGCGTTTCAATTCCGTATTGCTTAGCACCTGATTCTAATCGAGCTGTAAGATTTACAGTATCACCCATCATAGTATAATTCATTCTCATTTCTGAGCCCATATTTCCTGTCACCAGAGAACCGCAGTTTACGCCAATCCTGTGTCTCATGCTATGTACAACTTCAGGCCAACGATCACCTTCACTTGTCCATTTTTGACGAAGTTCTTCTAACGCATCATTCATTTGACAACATGTAAGACATGCTAAATACTCATGATCTTTAATCTCAACAGGCGACCCATAGAATGCAATAATAGCATCACCAATATATTTATCTAATGTACCATTATTATCCAATAAAATATTAGTCATGGCATTTAAATATTCATTTAAGAGTGCTACTAAGTCGGGAGCAGTTAATTTTTCTGAAAATGTTGAAAAACTGGCAATATCTGAAAAGAATGCAGTATGATAACCCTCTTTACCACCTAATGATGGAGCTTCTCCAGATTCAAACATTTGATCAATAAGTTCTGGTGAAACATAGTTACCAAATGAAGCCTTTAAATATGCCTTATCTTTACCTTCAGTAAATAACTTATAAGTTAAATTTAATCCAAAAGGTAGTACAATAGCGGACACTGGGAATAAAATTGGAAGCATCATGGATTCTCCAACACCAGGCATATTTAACTCCTTACCTGCAATCAATTTATAAAGCCAAAGTTGATCAGTTAAAAAAGATCCAATAGCATATGAAGCCCAGGCAATAACCTCGATAGCCATTACTACAAATCCCCATAAGGGTGGTGCTTTCGAAACAAATATTAATGTTAGTATAATTAGTATTAAAATTAAGATTAAATGAAAATTCTTATACTCGCTGATATTATTCTTATACTCCAAACCTCCAAGAGGTAAATCAATATAATCAGATTTTAACATTTGCTGAATCGCATTTGCATGAATTTCTAGACCTGGCATTAAATAGTCTTGTTCGCCATAGGTTAGATAGGGTGTTGGTTTAATATCCTGATCTTCTGCGAGGGAGGTTCCAATTACAACAATCTTTCCCTCAAATGGATTGATAAAGCCTGCAGCAGCCATAAACTCTGCATTTGGACCAATTATATTATCCATCCAATTTTGATCTTCAAAATAAAACATTTCTCCAAAATCCTGATCAAATTCTCCTTCACCAATATTGTAGTCTTCAGTATCAACTATGTTAGAAAGAGAAAAGCGATTAAAAGTTTTATACTCACCTGAGGCAGGTCCACTATAATTCAATAGAAATTGATTCATCTTTTTCCCATATATGGGTATTGATAATGGTCCAACGTTAACCAAAAGTTTTTCCTGATCAAATATAAATTCAGGTTTTTCATCTATATCAAAAAAACTTAATACGGTATTCACTCCAAGCGTATAATAAACTGATTCATGACCTGAAATAGAATAAAAAATACCATACTGTCTAATAAAGCTATCTTCATCAGTATTAATATCAACAAGTCCAAATCTCTGATTATTACCTTTATTCATTAATTCTTCTGTTGGTTCTAATAAATAATCAGGCGGGACCCTTGATTGTTCAATTTTTCGCGAACCTGACAATATTACTTTAGTACCTTTACTTTTTGCATAATTGATAGCATCTACAAATAAATCATCACCTTCTTTAATATCTAGACACTCTACATTTTGCTCCAATATATAATTTTTTATATTCTGTGTTTGATGATCAGGTTTATCAAATACCATGTCAATTGTAATTACCTTTGCACCTGCATCAGCCAAATTTCGCACAGCTCTTGCCCAAATGCTGCCTCTACTATATGGCATTGGTTCATTAATTAATCTAAATGATTCATCATCAATTTCAACTAATACAACATCTAACCCAGTATCCCATTCCCCATTTTGATTAATGTCATGACATTCTTGGTATTCCACACATTCTCCATTATGACAAACTTCACCTGTTTTTTCACATTCATCAATGTCTACAAATTCTTCTCCTTTATCCCAAACTTCATTTCCCAAATCAAATAGTTCTTCACCTTCATCCCAAATGCCATTTTCATTTTCATCTATATAATCTTCTGC
>Ga0209501_10006923_pt1 | contig 10068 bp, 7 predicted proteins | sample ArcticOcean_MG_C_4_FD_187434 | JGI IMG/M metagenome (GOLD analysis project Ga0209501, IMG submission 187434) | Marine microbial communities from western Arctic Ocean - ArcticOcean_MG_CB4_134 (SPAdes) (version 2) | ecosystem: Environmental > Aquatic > Marine > Oceanic | place: Arctic Ocean...
CTATCGGAATTATGGGAAAGCTGCCGCTTTGTCAGAGGGTTTCAAAGTTGCTACTGGTGAATATATTATTACCATGGATGCTGATCTTCAGGATGATCCTGCAGAAATTCCTAATCTGATATCAAAATTATCTGATGGGTGGGATCTCGTTTCCGGATGGAAAAAAACGCGCCATGATCCACTAAATAAAACTCTCCCATCGAAAGTATTTAATTTTGTAACAAGATTGATGACGGGTGTGAAGATCCACGATTTCAATTGTGGATTAAAAGGATATAAACAAGCTGTGGTAAAATCGATAGAAGTTTATGGAGGTCGCCATCGTTACATCCCTGCTTTAGCAGGACAACAGAAATTCAAAATCACTGAAATTGTGGTAAATCACCGTGCAAGACAATTTGGTGAAACCAAGTATGGTGGATCCCGAATGTTTCATGGGTTTTTTGATTTGATTACGATTTTATTTTTAAATCGCTATACACAACAACCACTACACCTGTTTGGCATGTTTGGGATCGGATTTCTAAATGTTGGATTTATTGTTGAATGTTTTGTTCTGTATTTCAAATATGCTTTGGGAGAACCCTTTTCTAAACATATGGCGCTTTTGATGTTTGGCATTATGCTCATTGTCATTGGAATTCAATTTTTCTCCCTCGGCTTATTGGGAGAATTAATGACCAGATCTACACAAGGACAAGAAAACCGAATCCGCCGATTCATCTCAAGAGATTAACTTTCTAACATGGCTGGGCTTCCACCGATCATTAGTATTATAACTCCAACTTATAACAGAGCTGATGAACTGGTTCATTTGTATGAATCTTTGAAAAAACAAACTGTTGATTTAAAATTATTTGAATTTATTATTTCAGATGATGGATCAACAGACATTACGCAGTCTATGGTAGAAGAATGGCAATTTAATTCACCATTGAAAATTAAATTTATATCACAAAATAATCAGGGACCTGGAGCAGCACGAAATCACGGTTTAGATATTGCAGAAGGTGAATTAATTTTATTTATTGATTCGGATTGTGAAGCTCATCCTGATTGGATCCAAACGATTTATGAAGAATACCTAAATGATTCATTTGATGCCTGCGGTGGTCCAGATGGTTCAAAGGATGATTTCACGACTTTACAAAAAGCTATTGATTTTGCCATGACCTCTTTTATTACCACTGGAGGTATGCGTGGACACAGCGAAAAAATGATGGCCAAATTTTTCCCTCGTACACATAATATGGGACTAAAAAGATCAGTATACGAGAAAGTAGGTGGATTTGGGGACCTTCGCCATGGGCAAGATATTGAATTAAGCAATCGAATCAGAAAATCGGGTGCAAGAATCAAATTCCTAATCAATGCCGTGGTTTACCACCGTCGGAGAACATCCATAAAACAGTTTTTTAAACAAGTGTTTAACTGGGGAGTAGCTCGTATTAATTTAGGGAAAATTGATCCAGCCATGTTGGAACCAATCCATTTTCTACCTTCATTAGCTACCTTGGCTGGAATTAGTATTGTGGTAACCACAATTTATATCGATTATTCATTAGATAAATTATTCTTACTTTTCTTTATTCCATTGGGATTATTATCTTTATTTGGAGCGGCCAAAAAATATAATTTGAGAATATTCCCCTATTTATTGGTTGTGATTCCGGCTCAGATCATCGGGTATGGATTAGGGTTTTTGATTCAATTTACCAGAAGATATTTATTTGGTCTTGGTGAATGGAATGGCTTTACAAAAAGATATTATAAATGAAAAATTATAATTATAAAGCAAAATAAAAAATGAGGTCATATACGATATTTATTGCTTGGAATCAGATTTCAAGACGGAGTGAAGAATTTAGTAAGCAGATTCTTGCCGAATATATTAATCTAGGCAGAGTAGAAGGGAGTTTAATTACCCGCTCCATTAGATTAATTTCAAATTTTATTAAGTCATATTTCCTTTTTCTTGAAAAGAAACCAAATATAATATTTACATTCCATGCACATCCATTTATTACATTAGTCGCAGTTATATATAAACAATTTTTTAATTGTAAAGTGATAGCCGATCTTCATTCAGCAGCTTATTTAGACTACTATCAGTTCCCTTTGACACTTATAAATCGATGGATTTGGGAAAGGACTGATATATTATTAATTCATAATAAGATGGCATGTACTTTATTTAATCAAAAAATACCAGGTTTTTCTAAAAAATTATTTATTTTGGAAGACCCTATACCTGAAATATCAAATATTCCTAAAAATAATGTAAATAATTCTGATTCTCTTAATGGGGTACTAATTAACAGGTTTTCTAAAGATGAGCCAATTGATATATTTTTAAGGATGATAAAGGATCTTGAGGGTGCTAATATTTTTATTACAGGCGACTTTACAAAAACTCAAATTTCTCAAGAAAAATTAAAAGGGCCCAATTACGAATTAACAGGCTTTTTAAGTGATGATGATTATTGGGAATTACTATCAAATGCTAATTTTATCATTGCTTTGACTACAAGAGAATACACTCTGTTATCTGCTGGGTATGAAGCAATAGCTTTAGAAAAACCTCTTATAATTTCAGGTACAAATACTTTAAAAAACTATTTTAATGATAATGTAATATATTTTGATATTTTTAATGATGATATCCAAATACTTGTAAATAAAGTTAGAGCTGATATTGATAGTTTAAATAAAAAAATGAAAATATTAAAAATTAGTAAAACAGAAGATTGGAATTTAAAAGTATCTATGCTTCAAAAAAAAATAGATGTAATGAGTTAACGAGCTATAGAATCCCGCATTCCTTTTAAAAATGTTTTTAATTGATAGTTTTTTAATGAGACTAAAAATAATTTAATATAGCTAAAAACTATAAATCGTTTAGAGTAGTATTGATTACGCATGAACCATAAATTTTTTGTTTTATGATATATTTTAAATTTAGAATTTTTTGATGTACTACCTGACCATTTATGATATATCCAAAGATTGGCTATTTTGCATAGCTTATAATTTTCATTTCGAACTCTAATCATTAGATCCCGATCTTCTTCGTAACAAAAGAAATCTTTATTAAAAAAGTATTGAATATCTTTGATAATGTCTAATCGTATTCCAATTGCAACGCCGTGTAGCATAAGTTTATTTTCTAAAATAAGATCATCATTACTAATGATCTTAGACTCACCCCAATCTCCTTTATATGGCGGAAATAAAAAACGATATGCTATTTTCTTCAATCCTTTTGTATCAAGAATTAAATCCTTTTGTTCATCTGTTCCATCTTTATTATTCATAATAGATGGAGATACGATGCCTATAGATTCATTGTTTTTTAATGTTTTGAGACAACCAGAAATAACCCCTTTCTGGATTATTAAAGTATCATTATTTAGTAAAAAAGCGTATTTATAACCATTTTTGATTACTTTTTGTAGGCCAAAGTTCATTCCACCTGCAAAGCCAACATTTTTTGGAAGACTAATTAAATTATTAATTTCTGGGAATATTTTTGTTAATTGATCAAACTCACTGTTATTGGATCCATTATCAATTAAGAAAATATCAAGAGGGCTAATTCCGTCTTTCAATACTGAATTCACGCAGTTTATTGTATCATGAAGGCCATTCCAATTCAAGATGATTGTTGCTATCATTTGATGCTTTACCAAAGGTGCATTGATTTTAGTTAAATTGAGTTCACTCATTTTACATCAAAGTTTATATTAAAAATTAGATTAAGACGATCTTTTATTATAATTGTTTAAATTTGATATTATTAAAAAAGATAATTATTTATTCTTATTTTGGCTATAATACAAAGATTTATGAATCATTATATGATATTCTACAATATTTATCTTTAAAGAACTTGTATTTAATAGAATAATGTTTTTGTACACTTAAAATGAGAAAGAAGAAAAATTATAATAAAAATCCAATTCTTATTACTGGACCTCATAGATCTGGTACAACATGGGTAGGAAGAGTAATGTCATCAGCCTATAGGACAGGTTATATACATGAACCTTTTAATATAAATAATAATCAGTTTTATTTAACAAATAATTTTGATTCATGGTTTCTATATATTTTCTCAGAGAACGAACATTCTTATCTAAAGAATATTCAGGGTACAATCAGATATAAGTTAGCATATCCTAATTTTTCAAAAATTAAAATTAAATATTTTTTTAAATATTTTATAAAATTTGTCAAATTTAAATATTATCAATTTTTTAGATATAGACCCATCATTAAAGATCCTATTGCCTTTTTCTCTTCAGATTGGTTAGCAACTAGGCATGATTGTGACGTACTAGTACTGGTACGTCATCCTGCCTCATTTATAGCTAGTATAAAAAGAAAAAATTGGTCTTTTGATTTTAATAACTTTTTAAATCAAAAAGATTTAATGTCTATTCTAAATCCTTTTGAAGATGAGATAAAGAATATAATCTCTGAAAATTCGAATGTTATTGATCAAGGTATCTTACTTTGGCGTATTTTTGCTTATATGACTATTAGATATCAAAGTTCTCATCCAGATTGGATGGTAATAAAGCATGAAGAATTAATAAGTGATCCAATAGGTAATTTTAAAATTATTTTTAAACATTTTAATCTAGATTATTCAAATCATGTGGATTCGTATTTAAAAAAAACTATTTCCAATAATAATCCTAGAGAGGTAACTAAAACTATTGATATACATAGAAATATTAATTCTATTGGGAAATTATGGACCAGCCGTTTAACAAAAGATGAGATACTAAAAATTAGGACTAGTGTTTCTGATTATTATTATAAATTTTATGATGATAGTGATTGGAGTACAATGTAATGGCTAAATCAAGTACTATTAGCCCATTAATTATTACGGGGATGCATAGATCTGGCACATCTCTATTAACAAGATTATTACAGAATTTTGGAATTGATTTTGGTTTATGTCAAGATAGGAATAATGAAGCAACATTTTTTTTGAGAAGAAATGAAGCAATCTTAAAATTATTAGGGTTTGATTGGGCTCAAATAGACGGATTTCCAATTTATTTTAAAGAGTTTAGAGATGGTGAAAATTTAATCAAAAAATTAAAAGAAGATATTTCAGGTATTTCAACCCTTTCATTTCTAGGAATTCAAAAATATTTAAATTTGAATTCTCTAAATAATATTAATTATTCATGGGGCTGGAAAGATCCTCGAAATACATTATTACTTCCTCTCTGGATTGAACTATTTCCTAAAAGTAAAATAATAAATATTGTTCGAAATGGGGTTGATGTTGCAAATAGTCTTTTAATCAGAGAGCAAAAAAGAAAAAATAGTATTATAAAGCGTAATTTTTCTATAAAAGCATTATATAATCATATTGATGTTGTTTGGGTCGAAAACAAATATAAAGTAACTCCACATGTTACTTTAAATAGTAATCTAACTTTACAAGAGTGTTTTGATTTATGGGCAAGTTATACTTCCCATTTTGAAAAAGTACTTAATGTGAATAATTTTACAGTCTTGTCTATACAATATGAAGATCTTATCAGTAATCCCAAAAAAACGCTTTTAGATATATTAAGATTTTTAGAAAAAGATTTTAAATTTACAATACTTGATGATGTTGTAAAATCAATAGATCAAAGTAGAGGGTATGCTTTTACCAAAAATCAAAAACTTATTAAATTTTACCACTTGGTATCAAACCATACAGTTATGTCTCGTTATGGTTATAACCGAATTTTTTAAATTCCAAATTTTACAGATTACTCCATGGGCATAAGAAGTAAAACAAAGTCATTTATCAAAAATTTTCTCATTTATGGTATTGGTAATATTGCCAATAAAATTATCACAGTAATACTTATACCTGTTGCCACCAAGTACCTAACAATAATCGAAGTCGGCATTCTGGCCTTATTGGAGATGCTGGAGCTATTTCTGACAACAATACTATCCCAAGGAATAGGTGCCGCAATCTGGCGATTCATGGGCTCGAATTCCGATGATAAAGATTCAACAATTTTATTCAGTGCTTTTATTGGAAGAATGGTAGTTAATATTCTTGTCATTTTTATTTTATTAATGTTTAGTGAAGTAATTACCAATGTATTGAATATTCCTTTTGATTATCTGAATATTGTCATTTTGATTATTCTGAACAGTTTAATGGTAGTATCTTCGAACTTTGTACTGAGTATCTGGAGATATTATGATCGCAGTATATTATACAGTATATATTCCACATCCAGATTTTTTCTGATCATAACGTTATCCCTGTACTTTGTTATTGTGCTTGATTTGCAGTTATTTGGATTAGTATATGCCAAGATAATAGTGAATGCCATGGGTTTTATTCACTCGCTAATTTATGTAATCGGAAAATATCGCTCGAAAATATCCTTATCCTTGTATTATAAATTACAGAAATATGGCATTTACTTTATTCTTTTGGCATTGGTCACGCCTGTACTGAATACAATGAATCGTTTGTTTATAAACCATTATTTGACTCTAAATGACGTGGCTATATTTTCCATTGCTTTTAAATTTGGAATGCTCATAAATATTCTAATAGTAACACCAATGCAGCTTGCTTGGCTACCGATGATGTATAAAATTGGGGATGGAGTAAACTCAAAAAAGTATTATCGTGATTTTGCATATTATTATTCAATTATTTCTTCTTTTGTCTTTCTAATAATAACAATTTTTAGAGAAGAAATGTTATTAGTTTTTACAACTAACGATTATCTCTCAGGTGCAAAATATATTCCTATTATTGCAGCGGCTTATTTAGTTAATGGTTATCGCCATTTTTTTATGTCTGGGTTAGCTATAAAAGATAGGACTTCATTTTTAGGCTATGCCTCAATTATTACAATTTTAATTAATATAATTTTGAATAATTGGTTTGTAAATCTATATGGTATATGGGGTGCAGCATTGACAACTTTTTTATCATATTTAGCTTTAACATCTATGATTTTAATATTTTCACAGAAAATAGTTAAAATTGAATGGGGTTTATTAAATATCTCAAAAATAATGCTTTATATGTTAGTTTTTACTCTAGGAAGTGAAATATTAATAAATACAACGGATTTATCATCTTGGCTTTTAAGATGTATAATTCTAATAAGTTATATTCTTACATTAATATTAACTGGTTTAATTAGTAGAAACGAAATTATTGGTATAAATAATTTAATAAAAGGTGCGATAAAATTTGTCCAATCTAAAAAATAACTCTATGTTAGAATATTTTGAAAAATTTATAAATACATCAAGATTTAGTATAACAATAATTATTACTGTTATATTGATTATACTATATGAAATGATATTTTTTAATCAAGTTGCTTCTTCAGGTGATTCTGTAGCTCGCGAGCCAATCAGTCAATGGAGTAGGGAATACCGTTCAGAGCATGATGAGATTCCAGCTTGGAATTCCAATCTTTTTAGTGGTATGCCATCGCTGGGGAGTTACGTAATAACAAATTATGGCCCTATAAATACAGCTATACTCACCATGTTTAATAAAGGTATTACATATGGAATATTATTTTTTATTGCGGGTTTAGGTGTTTATCTTTTCCTTAAAAAGTTAAAGTTAAGTGAAATCCCTGCATTATTTGGTGCTATTACTTATGCCATAACACCCTACCAAATTGGATTAATTAATGCAGGGCATGGTAATAAAATAATAGCCATTTCATATTTTCCTTGGGTTTTTCTAGCAATTTATAATCTATTTAATAATAGAAATATCTTTGGTATTCTTACTTTAGGATTGGTGAGTGCACTTCAGTTATGGTCAAATCACCCACAGATGGTTTATTATTCTTGGATGATTATTGTTTTCTTTTGTGGTTGGAAGTATTTATCAAATAAAGTGGGAGTTGATGAAAATAAAAACATTGGGAGAACCTCATTTTTTATATTATTCGGTTTATTTTTATCGTTAGTAGTGGTAGCTGACCCATATTATTCTGTTTTTGAATTTCAACAACATTCAGATAGGGGCGCTGCTTCAGTATTGGATAAGACATCTCAAACCCAAACTGGGGTTAAATGGAAGTACGCTACTCAATGGTCTTTTGAACCATATGAATTGATTTCATTTATATATCCCTATTTTTATGGGTTACAAAATTTCCCATCTCGGAATGTTAAAAGTATAGCATATTGGGGAGGAATGCAGTTTACTCAATCAACCCATTATTTTGGAATTATTGTAATTCTAATGGCACTAATTGGAGTATTAATTAAAAAACCTGATAGTTTCCAATTATACTTATGGACTACTTCTCTTTTAATCTTATTTGTAGGTTTTGGGAGTCATCTTTCAATTTTATTCTCACCTCTTTTTTACTGGGCTCCATTTTTTTCAAAATTTAGGGTCCCATCTATGATATATGGATTTTTGCCATTTACATTTGGAATATTAGGTGCAATTGGTTTAAATAATTTAATGGATTTTATTAAAAAGGGAGAGAGTCGTAACTTAATTAATAAAAAGATTAGGGTAGCTTTTTTCAGTATAATTTTTTTAACTCTTATCTATTTTTTATTTGGAAATACGATTGTCTCATTTGTTAAGAGTGGTGAAACAGCCCAGTATTCGCAGGCCGCTCGATTAATTAGAATTGAACTATTCGAAAAAGGAATGATATTATCTCTATTTTTACTAATTAGTTCATTTGTAGCATATGGATGGCTAATTAAAAAAAGGATTTCAACTACAGCTTTAGGGATAATAATTATAACTCTTTTAGTTACTGATTTATATATTGTAAATGATGATTTTATGAATTTGGCGAGGAAGAAAGATATTAGAACACAATTTCAATCTAATAAAATAACTGAATATTTATTGAATGATAACGCTAATTTTAGAATTTTCCCAGCAGATGATTTTAGTTCAAATTGGTATGGCTATTTTGGATTATCTAGCATAGGTGGATACAGGCCTGTAAAATTACGAATTTATCAAGATCTTATTGATGATAAGGGTTTTAGTAATCCTCAAGTACTCAATATGCTTAATGTTAAATATGTTTTAACTCAAAAGAAGATTAATAATTCAGATTTTAAATTGGTTGAAAATGTTAAAGGTGTATATGAGAATTTAAATGTACTTCCTAAGGCCTGGATCATAGGCAAAATAAAGAATGTTTCCACGCAAAAAGAGTCTCTAATGGAAACACTTTTAAATAAATTTGATCCTTCAACATCTGCAATTCTTTTTAATTATCAAGGGGATCCAATTCCTGAAAATGCAGTTGGTGAGGTAGTTATTAATTCAAAAAATGAGAATGAGATCCATTTGACTTCTAAGTCCAAAACTGGAGGCCTTTTAGTCCTATCGGAAATATATTTTAAACCTGGTTGGAGTGCTTTTGTAAATGGAAAAGAAGTGCCAATTTATCAAACTAACCATGTATTACGTTCAATTAATATTCCAATAGGTGAATCAAATATAATTTTTAGCTATAATAGAGATCATTTAAATAAGATTACTTATTTATCTAGATCATCTTTAATTATAATAATATTTGGTTTGGGGCTTTTATTTTGGAAGGAAAATAAAATTGAAAATTACTTCACTAGAAAATTTCTAAAATGAATCTTTATAAACATACAGGGAATATAAAAGCAGGACTTTTCATTCTTGGGATTGCACTGATCATTGGTCTCCTTACCTATACCCAATCTCTGGTTACAGAGCTACGGAATGACAATCGCCAGATCGTCCGGCTTTATGCGGAGATCATAGCAAATATTGTTCAGGATGATAATGATGCGAATTTAAATTTTGTTTTCGAAAATATTATCCAAAAAGTAAAATTTCCATTGATCCAGACAGATCCAGAGCATCACCCGCAAATGTGGAAAAATTTGCCTAAGTCGGTGAATACCCCGAGTAAAAGGGAACGGTTGATGAAAACAATGGACAAATTAAATGAACCAATTCCTTTGATATACAGTGATTCTAATATTGGGGAAATTATATTTGGATATCTCCATTATGGTGACTCTTCAATTGTC
>Ga0209501_10006925_pt1 | contig 10066 bp, 9 predicted proteins | sample ArcticOcean_MG_C_4_FD_187434 | JGI IMG/M metagenome (GOLD analysis project Ga0209501, IMG submission 187434) | Marine microbial communities from western Arctic Ocean - ArcticOcean_MG_CB4_134 (SPAdes) (version 2) | ecosystem: Environmental > Aquatic > Marine > Oceanic | place: Arctic Ocean...
GTTCTACGTCGCGCTGATCCTCGCGCACGAGACAGGCCACCGGATCGGAGCGATTCGGCAGCTGGCCTGGTGTGATGTGGACCTGGAGGCTCGGCTGATCCACTGGCCAGCAGACACTTCGAAGTCTGGCTTTGCACACACCACACCGCTCACAGACGCGGCGATGGGGGCTCTGGAGCTTGCAAGAAGCGAGAGCCCGGGTATCGGCGGCGCTCACGTGCTTTCCTCACCGATGGACCCCACACGTTCGTCGTCTCGCCACATCGTTCGAGACTGGTGGAGGAAGGGTGAGAAGGGAGCGCGACTGGAACCTAAGCGAGGCCGGGGGTGGCACTCCTTGCGAAGAAAGTTCGCCTCAGACCTCATGGACAAACCGCCGAAGGTCCTATGCGAGCTGGGAGGGTGGAAGGACTACAACACGATTCTGAAGTGTTACCAACACCCCGATCAGGATCAGCTTCGGGAGGCACTGGAGGACCGACGAGGCTCAGGAATGGCTTCGTGAATGGACACCCCAATGGACACCCCCCTGCTACGCGAAAACCCCGCTCAGTCTCGTAAGACCAAGCGGGGCAGTCACTTTACCAAGTGGGCCTGGGAAGATTTGAACTTCCGACCTCACGCTTATCAGGCGTGCGCTCTAACCAACTGAGCTACAGGCCCCAGGGCGGGGAAAGCTATACCTCCCTTGGGACTCACTCAACCGCTTCGGACGGGCTAGAAGTGCCGTCCCACACTCACGGACAGGCGGGGGTCGTGGCGGTCCCCCCAGACCTTGGCGAGCTCGAGCTCGATGGAACCGATCGGCGTGCTGGTCCCCGTCGAGAGCGACCAGCCGGTCATGGGCCGCTCCATGGGGAACCGCCACACATCCCGTGCACCTCCGACGTCCACGCCGGCCCTGAGGAAACCGTTGCTCCTCACTTCCCATCGCAGTCCGACAGCAGCGACCTGCACGGAGCTGCCGGAAAGCTCCTGCTGTGGAAGTCCCTGGAAGAGTGCGTGGGTCGCCGCGAAGACGGCCGAGGGGTGGGCGCCGCCCAGGAAGAAGCGGCGGTGGGCAGGCAAGTCGACACCCGTTTGGTAGCCGATCCATGCCCCGAGGTCGGCAGTGACCCTGGAGTGGAACGGAATGAAGAACCGCGCGTCGAGCACGCCCACGGTGAAGTGACCTTCCCCGGCGACGTCGGTCGCGCCCCACTCGATGCGGCCGGTGATGTCCGCCCCCGAGCGAGGAAAGTCGATGCGATCCAGCGTCTCGTGGTCGAGTACAACGCTCCCCGAGAATAGGAGCACGTCGGGCTCGTCTGCCGGATATGCTGCCCGCTCGCCGGTCGCCACGAGCGAGAGGGCGGTGCCCCGGGTCGCTGCGAGTCCGAGAGACAGGCTGACAGTCGAGAGCTCGACCCCCGTGCGTCCACCCTCTGATGGAGAGCGGGCGAGCTCACCCTGACTCCAGTGCGCCGCGAAGCCTGTTCCGAGCCGTCCAGTCACACCGCGCCGGCGCGTCAGGGTCGCCCCGATGCGTGTCTCCTCGCCGACCCGCAGATCGAAGCGCGTGACGGATCCATAGACGAGCGCATTGTGGATCGTCGCGGTGAACAGCAGCGCGGCGCGCCACTCGTCGTCATACCTGAGGCCAACCCCGAGTCGGTCACGGGGCCTCTCCTCGACGGTCACGGTCAGGACCGCGCCGTCCCCCACGGTGTCGAGTCGGTACCGCACGAGCCGAAAGAGTCCGGTTGCATCGAGGTCCCTGAGACGGGACTCCACCTCCACCCGGCCAACGTAGTCTCCGGCTTCCAACTCGAGCTCGGAGCGCACGAGCGCCGTGACCTGCGGATCGAGCGTACCGCCGATGTTGATGTCCACGATGCGGACGGAGTCTCCGAGAAAGTCGTCGGGGCGCGGCAGAGGACCTCTGCTCGGCGCCCCGGTGGCGAGTGCCCTCAAACGCGCCTCATGAGGCGCGACCGCGGTATCGCCCCGCATGACCCACTCCCCTACGTCCTCGAAGGCGAGTGGCGAGATCCCATCGACGTCTGGAGTAATGAGCACATCACACAGTCCCCGCTGCTCGATGGTCGCGGAGAGCATGGCGAGTGACGTGACTTGTGAGAAGACGTCGAGAAGCGATTCCAGGTCCTCCGCGGAATCAAGTGGATCGGACACGTCGCTGCAGATGATGAAGTCGGCTCCAAGCTCCCGCGCGTCCTCTGCGGGTAGATTGCGGCTCAGGGCCCCATCGACGAGCAGCCGCCCGTCGATGGTCAGCGGCTCCACGAACGCGGGAATGCCCGTGCTCGCGCGTATCGCTTCGGACAGCACTCCCGCACGCAGCGGCACCGGCTCACCGGTCTCCAGGTCGGTCGCCAAGGCCACGAACGGACGAGGAAGCTCTTCGAAGCGCCGCACGGCGGCGGCATCCCAAGTCGCTGATTCGAGGAGCCGGATGACATTCGATCCCACGATCGCGCCGGTGGGGAGTGTCACTCGGAGGCCCTCAAGCGGCACGGACAAGATGGCGCGCTCGTCAAAACGCCGCTGGTCCAGGAACCTGCGATCCCTATCGACACCGTCCCCGATGAGTGCCGACCAGTCCGCGTTCCTGATGATGCTCTCGACGGAGTCGACGGGGAGGCCCATCGCGTAGAGTCCGCCGACGACGCTGCCCATGCTGGTGCCGGCGACCACGTCCACCCTGACGCCCAGCCGCTCGAGTGCCCTGATCACCCCGAGGTGTGCGATCCCCTTGGCACTCCCCCCGCTCAGCGCGAGCCCGATCGTTGTCGGAGCCTGTGAGATCGATTGAACGCTGGCGGCACCCGTCGAAGCAACCGACAAGGCGACCGCGACGAGGATTGGGGTCGGAACGCGCATCCGGGAAGCTAAGGACGAACGCCGTCGGGCACCGCCCACGCGTCCCAATGGGCCGCGGACGCCGGCGGCCAACGCTACCCGGGCAGTCTCAACGACACGTGCAGGTGGTCCGCCGTTCCGACGTGACGGAGCGAGTGGAAGCCGAGCGCCCAAAAGGCCAGCTCGACCGCGCGGTTCCGTAACTCCGGCCGACCCGACGTCCTGAGGTCGAGGGCGTGGACGAAGCCATCGGCCTGCTCGAAGTGGAGCGACGCCTCGTTGGGCGGGAGCCCCATCAGCCGATAGTCCTCCGGCGTGCGACCGGCGTCCGTGATTACGGCGCCGGGGTCCACTAGGACGAGTACGCTCGAGGCGACGCGCAGAAGGGGGTGCATCGAGGCGTACTCAGCGCGCACCTCTTCGGACTTCACGTTCGCGCTGGCGACGAAGACCAGAGCGTATGACACGTATGCCACTCCGACACCCGTGGCTGTGCGAGTGAGGAGCTTCCTGAGGCCTGCGCCGGCACCCAGACGACGGCTCACCCACCAGGCATAAGCGCCGAGCAGCAGCGCGGTCGGGAGGACGGCTATGATCAGCGCGGGCCAGGTGCCGATTCCCCAGGCGTGGTAGGCGAACACCCCACCGCGAATGAGCACGACGAAGGGAAGCACCGCGAGCACCACCAGTACACCCGTCACCCGGAGCACTGGCCCGAGCAGTCCGGCGCCACCCGCAGGCTGCTTCGCCGCAGAGCCCTGAAGCGGCGAGAGATCGATTCTCAGGTTGCTCAAGAGCCCGCCCCTCCACCGGGCTGGGGCCCTCGCGCAAAGACCCCGTTACTCGTTTCCGACCTGCGGCACCGCCTCCATGAGCAGCTCGAACGCCCGCCTGAGCGAACGCCCGCCTTCGCGGGCCCCCGTGTACTTGCCGATCCTGACCACGACCAGGTCGTGTGTAGGAATGATGGTGGCACTCTGTCCCCCCGCCCCGCTCATCCTGAACGCGCTTTCCGGAATGGGCTGACCACCGGTGGCGTTCACCCAGAAGTGGGAGCCCCCGTACTGGAGCCTACCGTCCGCGACCCATGCGGGAGCAGTCTCCGACGCGTACTCCACCCAGCCTTCCGGCAGCAGCCTCTCACCGTTCACTACGCCATCCGTCAGGTACAAGTTTGCGAGCCTCGCCCAATCGCGTGCGGGCATGAGTGCCCTCCCCTGCCCCATGAAGTTGCCGTAGGGATCGGTCTCGATGATGGCATCTCGGATCCCGAGCTTGTCGAAGAGCGCTCGCTGCGGAAACGAGTGGTAGTCCTCACCGCGGCCCTCGACCGCCAGGCGAACAAGATAGCTGGCGAGCACCGGATCGGTGTTGCGATACCGGCCTATGGTGTTCGGCGGCCACTCCTGTGGCCTGGTCGCAGCATACTCGTATGAATTCACCGTTCCAGTGTAGAGATAGAGGTGGTCCAAATAGCCCAGGGATGGGTCCAGGTCGGGGTCGCTCGGCCCGCGGATGCGAAGGCCACTCGACATCCGCATGATGTCGCCGATGCGGATCTCCTGCCGCGGGTCACCCGGAGATTGCCACTCCGGAATCGGCGCAGACTGCCAGAGCTCGTACTCGCCCTGTTCAATCAGCACGCCCACGAGTGTGCCGGTCAGACTCTTCGTCATTGACCAGCTCTCGAGGGGCGTGTGGATGTCGACTTCGTCGCTGTAGCGCTCCCCAAGGATACGGCCCTTGTAGGTCACCAGCAGCGCGAGGGTGCGCGCCTCCTCTGGCCCAAAGCCCTCATCGAGCGCCTGCTCGACCTTCGCCATGTCGACCTCGGCCGGCCACGGGTCGTCGGAAAGCACATCGCCCATCGGCCACCGCGTGGTCGCGGCTGGCGGGAGGTTTCTGGGCACGTCACTTGGCGTGAAGTAGACGGAGTCTTCACCGATTGGGAGTGGTACGCAGCCCTGGTTGCGATATCTCTTGGCGGTGCGGGTCACACCGTCGGGAAGCGTGAGGCTGACCGACTGGCTCGCGAAATCGACGATCGTGTCGACGACGTGATGGCGTTCATCGAACGGGCTCGTGAATCCGCCGATGTTCGCTGCCGCATCACGCCAATCCAGACCGGTCAGAAAGACCGCAGAGCAGAGGGTGCGGGCGAAGCCAGCCGTATGGTGGTGAAGCGCCACGCCCGGTGGCGGGACGTATTCGGTGTCGAGCTCGAACGACTCGGCCCGCGCATTGAGCGCGGCCCGCGGATTCTCGGTCGGTGCATTCTCCGCACCCGCTGGTGCCTCAGCGTCCGGCGTGCCACAGGCCCAAGCACCCGGTAGGAGAACGAGAAGCCCCAATTTGACGGCGCGATGACTCATCATGTGGCTCAACCTCCCAGGTGCTCGCGGAAGAAGTTGACGGTCCGCGGCCATGCCTGATCCGTGGCCCGCATGTTCGCGCCTTCCTGGGCCTCCTGAGCGCGCAGGAATCCGTGGCCGGCGCCCTCGTAGATCTCGACCTCGTACGACTTGCCGAGGCTGCTCATGGCCGCTTGGGCGGTCGGGATCGTGGAGTTGACTCGCTGGTCGTCCTCGCCGTAGAGACCCAACACAGCCGCGGCGACCCCTTCGTATCCAGCGCCCTCGCCGGGCGACGAGCCGTAGTACACGACGGCAGCGCCGAGCTCGGGCTGATGAACCGCATACCCGAAGCTCGTCCCTCCTCCCCAGCAGAAGCCCACGATCCCGATCTCTCCTGTGGAGGCCGGGATCGTCAGCGCGTAAGCCCGCACAGCGTCCACGCGCCGCATGGTCTCGTCGGGGGCGAGGGTCCGGACTGCGGCGACCGCGGCGTCACGATCGGCCATCGCCTCGGTGCCCCCTCCATTCGGGCCCATGCCCGACAGGAGGTCGGGGGCCAGGGCGATGAACCCCTCGGCGGCGAACTGGTCCGCCACGGAGCGGATCCAGTCGGTCAGTCCATAGATCTCCATGGTGACGATGATCACCGGCGCGTCATCGGACCGCTCCGGGTAGACGGCCCAGGTCCGGACCGGCGTGTCGCTTCCAGGAAGGGCGATGTCCACCCACTCGCCGTGGCGCGGAGACGAGTTGAGCGCGGCGAGCGCCCCTTCCTCTGCCGGAGGAGGAGTCGGCGCCGACCCAATCACCGCACCCGACGAACCACCCTCACCTCCGTCGTCCGCGGCCGCACAGGCGCTCAAGGCGACGAGCGGTAGAGTCAGAACCGCGAGAAGGGAAAGACGGTGGCGCAAAGACGTGTGGGCACGCATGGATCGCTCCTTGTACGACAGTGGACAGGGATCTTCCGACCGGATGCTGCTATCCGCAAGGTTCAGGCGTCCTCGACCCTGGCCCTCCCCTGGGTGAGCGACGCGAGCGCGGCCTCGAACGCTGCCCGCTCCGTCGACGGCACCCCAACGACGAACGACACCGATGCGGCAAACGTCTCGTCTTCGACGACGGCCTCCGCTTCGTCGGCGAGCCGTCTGAAGGCATCGACTTCGGAATAGGCCAGCACGACACGAAGCCTGATGCGATCGATCTTCTCCGACGTGGGAAGGGTCTCGAGACATTGCTTCACCCCGCCGGAGTAGGCCCGCGAGAGCCCTCCGGTCCCGAGCTTCACGCCGCCGTAGTACCTGGTGCACACGGCGACGATCTCCCCCACCTCGCTGTGCAGGAGCGTCGTGAGCATCGGCCGGCCAGCGGTCCCGTGCGGCTCTCCGTCGTCGCTCATTCCGATCTGGGCCGTGGTTCCCGGGGGGCCGGCGACGAAGGCCCAGCAGTGGTGCGTCGCGTCGGGGAACTCTTTGCGAATGGCTGCGACGAAGGCGTGTGCGGCCTCAGCATCGCCGGCCCGAGCGGCCGTCGTGACGAAGTGGCTCTGCTGGACGGTCTGGTCTACGCGGTGGAGTCCGGCCGGCACGTTGTACCGTGAGCCGTCCGCCATCGCCTCGGGCTCTGTCAGCGGAGTGAGGCGGGCCGCAGCTCCCCGTCCACGGTCCGTCCGATCTCCACGGTGATCTCGGCGAGCGCCGCCACATCCTCGAGCGCCGTCCGGAAATTCACGACGCACATGCGCAGGACGTAGGCGCCGTCGATCACGGCGTTGGAGACAAAGGCCCGCCCGCTCTTCTCGATGCGGCCCAGAACGGCCTCGTTGAGCTCGTTCAGATACGCGGACACGGCCTCGTCGCTGGTGCGATCGGCGAGGTCGGCCGGCACGAAGCGGTATGTCGTGATGCTGAGCGACTGGGTAAAGGCCTCGAGTTCGGCGTGCTCGCCGGCCATCGCGTGGAAGCTCCGGGCGAGCGCCATGTCCTGGTCGATCATGCGCCGGTAGCCCTGGCGTCCGGCTTGCCGCAAGACGAGCCAGACCTTCAGTGCGCGGAAACCCCGCGAGTTCTGAATGCCGTGCTCGAAGAAGTTTTGTACACCCTCGGCAAAGTGGTAGTACTCGGGACGGTACGAGAACGCAGCGAGGAGCGCGTCGGGGTCGCGGACGAGTGTGCAGCCGGCCTCCATCGGCGTATAGAGCCACTTGTGCGGATCGACCGCGACCGAATCGGCGAGGGAGAGGCCTCGAAGCTCGGGAGGAGCCTCGCTGGCCGCCGCAGCGAACGCACCGTATGCGCCGTCTACGTGGAACCAAATTCCGTACTCGTCGCACAACTCTCGCAGCTCAGGTAGCGGATCCACGATCCCGGTGGAAACCGACCCGCCCGTTCCCACCACCATCATCGGCACGGCCTTCGCCGACACATCGGCCTCGATCTGTGCGCGCAGCGCGCGCAGGTCCATGCGACCCTTCTCGTCGGTGTCGACCCAGCGGATCGACTCAGCACCGATTCCGGACAGATCAGCAGCCTTCTGAATCCAGGTGTGCGTGCCCTTCGAGCCGTAGACCCGCAAATCTCGAGCGCCCTGCGCTCGCATGCCGTGCTCGCGCACATTCCAGCCGACGCGTGCCGCACGCGCGGCCCAGAAGCCCAGCATGTTCGCGACGTTGCCCCCGCTCACAAGCACGCCGCCCCCGCCCGCGGGGAAGCCAACGAGGTCGCTGATCCAGCGCACGGTCTGGGCCTCGATCTCCGTGGCCATCGGCGACAGCGTCCAACTCCCGACGTTCGGGTTGATCGCCGAGGCGAGAAGGTCAGCGAGGATGCCGATGGGGGCGGCCCCCGAGCTGATGTAGCCGAAGAAGCGCGGGTGGCCGTTGTAGAGCGAATGATCGACGAGGAGGTCGGTCGCCTCCCTCAGGAGCGCGGCGGCGGCGGTTCCCTCTTCCGGCAGCGGCGCATCTGCCCCGAGCGCATCGCGGATCTCCGTCGCGGTCTCTTGTGACGTGAGCGGACGCTCCCGCATGGAAGCGAGCAGGTCGGCAACGTCGTCGATGAGCTGGTGCCCAATTTTCCGAAACTCTTGGGCATCGAGCTCTATTGGTGTGCGTCGGCCCTCGAGATCCCGATCGATGCCGGTCACGTCAGCGAAGTCCCTCGAAGACGTCGCGCTCGCGGCTCCGGCCGCCGTTCACAAGGCTGAAGGCTCGGTAGTACTCCTGGGGACCCCACAGGGCCCGGTGGTCGTCCGGAGTGAGCGCTGTCAGCGCACTGTATTGCCCCATCTGGGTCCGGTGGCACTGAACTGCTGTCCAGACCGTGTCCCAGTAGTCGTGAGCGTCGGTCGTCGTCGTCACCGACCAGTCCCGGCCAGGCGACCGAGGAACGCACCTCCCCGTCCACCGTCATGCGCATCACCTTGAACGCGTCGTGATATTGCTCCCAGACTCGACTGGTCCATGCCACGAAATACAGCTTCTTCACCTGGTGCGGCTCGTCATCGGAATCGGGCAGCGGCTCGGCGGATGCCGCCCGCATGAGCGCTCCTGACGTGAGCTGACTGACCGCGATGTGGTCCGGGTGGCCATAGGCCCCGTAAGGATCGAAGGTCAGGACGACGTGAGGGCGCAGCGCGCGGATGTGAACCGCGATGCGACCCGTCGCTTCGTGCGCGTCGACCTGGTCGAGTTCCGCGTCGAGGTAATCCAGGAAGCGCACATCACGCACTCCGAGCACCTCACAGGCCGCTCGTGCCTCGGCTTCTCGAATGCGACCAAGCGCGCCGGGACCGGGGTGCGGTTGCGACCCGTCTCCGAAACGGCCGCGTTCCCCGCGGGTTGCCACGACCACCGAAACCTCGACCCCCTCTGCGGCATACCGGGCGAGCGTACCTCCGAAACCCAACGACTCGTCGTCAGGGTGGGCCGTGACACACAGGAGTCGCAGGCCCTGCGCTGCGTTCATCCCAGCGACATCCGGTTCATGAACTCCCGTTCGGGCGGCGTCAGGCTCGAGGTACCATCCCGCTCAGCCTTGGCGATGAGCCGCTCGACCTCGCCCCGGTTGAGCTCGTGAAGCGAGGCCACCGATATGCCCTTCCAACGCGCCAGCGCCACGCGGTCACCCATCATCAGACTACCGCCCGGCGCATCGACCGTCATCTTCTTCTGGAAGGCCCGCTTAGCGGCACCCACCTGCCAGTCCCACCAGCGCAGGAACAGGAAGGCGAAGACGAACCCCCCTAGGTGGGCGAACTGGGCCGTGCGCGAGCCCGGCGCAGGATTGAACCCCGCGAAGAGGGTATAGAGCACCAGGAGCGTGGCAATCAGCCATGCCTCCACTGGAATCACGAAGTACAGGTAGATGCGCTCGCGGGGCCAGTACATCGCGAATCCCAGCAGAACACCGTAGACCGCGGCCGACGCCCCGACCACGGCAACCTGGCGGGCGAAGATGAAGCTGAACGCCGCGCCTCCAAGGCCCGACAGGAAGTACAGGAGCAAGAACCCCTTAGTGCCGAGTCGAGACTCCAGCCGCGGGCCAAAAAAGAAGAGCCCCAGCATGTTGGCGAAGAGGTGACCCATGCCGGCGTGCAAGAACATGTACGTGAACGCCGTGAAGATCATCCAGGGCTGCGCCAAGACCCTGGGCGGGTACAGCACGAAGGGGTCGGCGAGCCCAGGCACCGAGGTGGAAACCAGGAACACCGCGACGTTCGCGACGAGGAGTCGCCTGGTCCAGAGCGTCATGGGAAACATGTGGAAGCCTTACCCCGACCGACCCCCGAAGTGTTTCAACGCCCCGCTACGGCTCCTGACAACAGATACCCACGCCGCCTGTATTGGGCCCTGG
>Ga0209501_10006926_pt1 | contig 10066 bp, 9 predicted proteins | sample ArcticOcean_MG_C_4_FD_187434 | JGI IMG/M metagenome (GOLD analysis project Ga0209501, IMG submission 187434) | Marine microbial communities from western Arctic Ocean - ArcticOcean_MG_CB4_134 (SPAdes) (version 2) | ecosystem: Environmental > Aquatic > Marine > Oceanic | place: Arctic Ocean...
TCGTGGAGAAATTGCGTTGTGGTCAGTACGCATGCGTCCGGCCAAGCCGCTCGCTTTCGGCGCACTGGACGCGCCAGGTGGCCGACGCGTGCCGCACCTTGGGCTCCCTGGCAACCCGGTAAGCGCCTTGGTCGCATTCGAGCAGTTTGCGCGCCCTGCTATACGGAAAATGATGGGTAAGGAGCTGACGCCCCGGCCCATTGTTCAGGCAATTCTCGATGATCCCATAAACAACTACGATGGTCGCCGGGTGTACGCTCGTGTTGTTGTATACCGTGAGAACGGCGAGTATCGAGCCCGCCTGACCGGGAATCAGAGTTCCGGAGTTTTGACCTCCATGGCACGAGCAAACGGCCTTGCCATATGCCCGGACGACCGGTCACGACTTGAATCTGGTGAGATGGCCACCGTCCAAATGCTGGACTGGCCGGAAGACGTGTTCTAGCCTGAACACTTGAACTTTTATATTTGGCCGTGAGTTGCGACGATCAACGACGACCATAAACGGAACATCAACCTCAAATCATCTCGGAGCGCCGTAATGAGCGATGAACAAACTGTCGAGGCAGTGATCCACCGGTACGCGATCGATGTGAAAGCGTTTGATGCGTCCGGGAAGTCGTTCGCGTTTACCGTGCGAAACAGACGATGCTGGCAGTGCCAGCAGGTTCTCGATGAGATGGAAGTTATTATCGGCGACGCTAAAGAGCACATGAAGGAGATCTCCTCATGCTGCTCAGGAAAGCCGGACTATCTTCTTCCGGGAACCCCGTTGACCGAGGCCGTGTTCCGCCTTCTGCTCGCCAACGGTAACAAGCCGATGACCGCTGAAGAGATCCGGGAGGGCCTGGGAACGGCATGGTCCAGCGTGCTTTACATGAAGGATTTGTCGGACGAGCTGCTCATCAAGCTCGTCGAGAGCGAAAACGCGTATAGCATCGCCCCGATTCCCATTAAGAAATAGCGCCCCAATGCTCTAAAATTGGATACGGAATTCCGGTGGACTAGGTAGACGTGTGATTTCAGCGTTTGACCGCTCGGCCGTTACAGACTCGACCGTCGGATAGGGTTCAGGCTGGCTTAGTAACTTATCGAGCGCGTCCTGATGGCCAGATGCGGCCACCTCAATCGATCCGTCGGCCAGATTAAGTAGGTGACCGTCTAATCTAAGTCGCGTTGCTAGAGTGCGGACCTAGATTCGGAATCCAACGCCTTGGACAGATCCTCAAAAGCGCGCCGAAAACATAGGGTCGGTATTCCGATCCGTCATCTTCGGGACTGAACGGATTCCCTGGCTAAGAAAACGCAGTCCAGATCAACCCGAAGGGTTTTCTACTCGTCGTCTTCGGCAGGCCGCCTGCGCCGTTCGACGCGTGCGGGTTCGGGCGGAGGCAACGGGGCGGAACTCAAGGTCACAGATTCTTTGCGACCTCCAGTTTTCTTCTTCTTGATTTCTCGTTTGTTCTTATCGCGTGATTTCGCCATGCGTCGGCCTTTCGATCAGAAAAGAGGCCGCGTTCTAATATCTTTTGAAGATGTACACGGCGCAGTGTGAACGGAGGGCTGAGTTTACCAGACCAGCGCTGCTCGTTTTCCAGTGGAAACCATAACGGTTATGGCTAGGCTTGAACCTTGGGCTTGTAGCGGGATTTCTTGGATTCTGATTCGTACCACTTGAAAAATAGTATCGTCGCTGCGGCCAGGAGGATGAAACCGCCTGGCACCCACATAATTAACCCGCCGATATTCTGATCCTCCTGTGCTTCCAGGCCCCAGTGCATCGGAGTGGTCTCATAGTGAGAGTAAGCAACGGTGCCGACCAGCGTGAGCAACGCACCAAGCGCGGCGCTTGGCGTGAAAGCCAGCATCAGGTAAAGCAGGCGTTGCGGGTAAGACAGCGGCGTTCGCATCGGTGCGGGACCGACCACGGGCCACCAGAACATCACGCCGACGGTCAGAAACATCAGGTGTTCAAAATAATGTAACGGTTCATTGTGTATCGCCGCTTCGTAGATCGTCGGCAAGTGCCAGATGTACATCGTCAGGATGTACACGACGATAGCTACTTTGGGGAATGTCAGCTTCCGCATGAGCCAGCCGGTCTTGCCACGCCGTGACACGGATTGGGCAACTGTATGCCGAACACCTAGGGGAAGCGACCATAAATAAGCAGCTACAGGGCTGGCGGCCAGCAACAGAGGGGCGGCTACAAGGGTCAGCAGCAGGTGTTGCATCATGTGAAGGAAGAATAGGTCTTCCGCAAGTGCGTCCGGCGGGCCAACAAGCGAGAAGGTCAGGGCGACGAACCCCAGTAAAGTCATCGTGAACCGCCACCCGGATATAGGGGCGGTGTCGGCTCCCGCTGCGCGTGAATTTAGTCGATAGAGTCCGAATAGATATGCGCCGAATACAAACGCAAGTACCACGGTGACAGGTGACAACAACATCCATTCGCCCCAGAACGCGTAAAACGAGTCGAGCGGCTCACGGCTCTCGGAGCTGATGTGTAGTAGGGGCACGGACAAGGCATTCCTGGGTTTCGGGGCCGACGGTTACATGAATATCAGGATGAACGATCTTATCAATCGTGGTCCTGTTTGTTCGTGCGACTGATTGTCTGTGGGATGCAGGGTCTACGGAACGATCATCGGGGCGGGGGTTAATTGGCCCTGCACGCTGAGCATTATTACGAACACGAGAATCGCGATGATAAACCCGGATGTAAAGACCAGCGTTAATAGGCTTTTATCAAACCTCAAGTGCATGAAGAACGCGACCACGATGATGAACTTGAGAAGTGCCAGAAGCAGCATGACGGTCACGAAGAAGGCGCCAAAGAAGGCGTCGATCGTGAAGAAATACACTTCGAGGAGTGTTAATACAGCCAGCCACGCACCAACGATGGTGTAGAAAAACGGCGTGGCGACCTTGCCCCCGTATGTCACGCGATCTATCCAGCGCCAGACCGGTGGACCTGCGTCTCCGAAGGGTCCCTCATTCGGGGGATCCGGAAAGGACGCATCCACTTTAGGTAGAAGGAAGTAGCTGCCACTGTCCTGATAAAACAGCTTGCGCCATGCTCTTGAGATAGGGTTTGTCATAACTAGTGTCTGCTACCCACCGATGATCGTCGCGGCGTGTTCGATCGTCTCAATACCTTCACCGTCGCTGAAACCGATCAGGTAAATAACGGTGAAGATGATGATCCACACGATGTCAACAAAGTGCCAGTAGAGCCCTGCCATTTCAAGGTCTTCGACGGAGCGGCTTGTCAATGCTCCCTTGAAATGGGCGAAAGCCGTGCCAAGGAGCCAGAGGACGCCCATGAGCACGTGCAGACCGTGGAATCCAGTGAGGATGAAGAACGTTGTACCAAACAGGTTGGATCGAATCGTCAGGCCTTCGTTTACGAAGGTTGTGAACTCGAATACCTGGAAGCCCAAGAAGATTGCGCCGAGCACGGCGACCGCAAGAATCCAGAACCGGGTTAGCCCCAATTGGTCTTTTTGTGCGTAGTTAAGGGCGAGAACCATTGCCAGACTGCTCATCAGCAAGACGAACGTACTGACCGAGGTTAGAGGGATGTCCAGAATCTCGTTCGGGTAGGGCCCGACGAGACTCTCATTCCTGTAAACCAGGTAGGTGGCGATGAATGATCCGAAGAATAGGCAGTCAGACGCCAGAAACACCCACATGAGCAACTTGCGATTGCTTATGCCGGTATTCGTGTCAGCGATGTGACCGTGCTGTTCTTGTACTGTGGCGGCTTGCGCCAATTTCGTTTCCCTTAATCCTTGTGTACGTTTAATCGTCTACGGCTGAATGGGCGACTCCTAGTGTCCGCCTTCTTCCGTGACCGGCTCGAATATCCAACCCAAGAGACCCCACATACCGACCACGATACCTACAACGCTCAACCATGGGAACTGGAGGTCTGTCGTTGGAATGTCGGCCCGTATATCCATGAATCCAACAACGCCGATGGACATTCCAAGCGCCAGCACAAACGGGTAGTAGGACATGCTCGGCAGATGGATGCTTCCACCTCCGTGGGTGTCTTCCTCTACCACTGCAGGGGATTCAGTCTGTTCTCCGCGTTCATCGTGGAGAAGTTCTGGGTGCTTGGTGTACCAGAAGTCGTCAACCGATTTTACCTGCGGGATGCGGGCGAAGTTGTAGGCCGGTGGCGGGGAAGGGATGGACCACTCAAGGGTTCGGCCGTCCCATGGGTCATCCTCGGCTTTCTGTTTGCTGGAAATAGTCCTAATGACGTTGATGATAAATATCAACACACCGACGGCAATGAGCATCGCACCAGCACTTGCGATCGCGTTGCTTGTCTCCCAGCCCATACCTTCAGCGTAGGTGGAGATCCGTCGTGGCATGCCGTTCAATCCAAGCCAGTGCATCGGACCAAATGTCAGATTGAATCCGATAAGCATGGTCCAGAAATGCCATTTGCCGATCGTCTCGCCGAGCCGTTTCCCTGTGATTTTTGGCCACCAGTAGTAACCACCAGCAAACAGACCCAGGATCGAACCGCCAAATAGGACGTAATGGAAGTGGGCGACGATGTAATAAGTATCTTGCTGTTGTGCGTCTGTCGGCGGTGATGCATGCGTCACACCACTCAGCCCGCCGATGACGAACATGGCAATGAAGCCGAGCGAAAACATCATCGACGTGTTGAGATGAAGTTTGCCGCCCCAGACCGTGCCCATCCAGTTAAAGATTTTTACCCCGGTAGGCACCGCAATCAGCATTGTCGAGATAGTGAATGCTGAATTTGCGGCCGGACCAAGGCCCACCGTAAACATGTGGTGGCTCCATACGAACCAGCCCATGAATCCGATAACGGCACCGGCCAGAACGATCGCTGGATATCCGAATAACGGTTTTTTGGAGAAGACAGGCAACGTCTCAGACACGATGCCCATCGCCGGCAGGATCAGGATGTACACCTCGGGGTGGCCGAATAGCCAGAAAAGGTGCTGCCACAAGACCGGGTCGCCGCCGGCCACCGGGTTGAAGAAGTTTGTGCCTAGGACTCGGTCGAGGCCGAGTTGGATCAGAGCGACCGCGATGACAGGCATCGCAAGCGCCAGCAACACGTTGGTCACAAGAGCCATCCAAACAAATACAGGCATCTTCATCAGGCCCATTCCGGGCGCCCGCATGTTCAGGATAGTGACCACAAAGTTGAAGGAAGCGGCTAGCGAGGCGACGCCAAGGATTGTGAGGCCCAGAGCCCAGAACGTCACACCATCACCGGGGCTGTATGTGTTTCCCGTGAGGTTCGCATAACCAAACCAGCCGGCATCTGGTGCGCCACCAAAAACGAAGCTCAAGTTCAGGAAGATCGATCCGAATAGAAATGCCCAGTAGCTAAAACCGTTCAGCCGGGGGAACGCAACGTCGCGAGCACCGATCATCAACGGAATCATCCAGTTGAAGAATGCTGCGGACATCGGCATCACAACCATGAACACCATGGTCGTGCCGTGCATTGTGAAGAGCTGGTTGAAAATCTCGGGCGAGACCAGATCATTTTCGGCGGTACTCAACTGCCCCCGAATAATGAGAGCTTCGATACCACCGATTAGGAAGTACAGAAACGCCGTCACGCCGTACAACGTGCCGATGCGTTTATGGTCAACCGTGCCTATCCAGCTCCACAAACCTGTGTAGCTGGTCGGGCGACTGATCAACGTTGGAAAGGCGATCGTGGTCAACTATGGCCTCCGGTGTATGGGGCTCGGGCGATCCTGCAAAAGCAAGTCGTCCTGTGCCTGCCGCACCACCAATTTCCTAGAGTGACTTCAGGTAAGCGATAAGGTCGTTGAGTTCTTCGCTGGAAAGCGTGGACTCAAATATCTGGGGCATCACAGAGTCTGGAAAACCGTCCACGACTACTGCGCCGGGATTGGTGATTGATTGATGGATATCTTCATCACTACTTCGTGAAGAAAGGTCGGCGAGTCCAGGACCTACCAGGGCATCTGATCCCGTCGAGTGACAGCCAGAGCATCCACTACTACCGGTAAATACCGCTTCACCGCGCTCTTCTGCTGTGCCTCCGGTAGCTCCTCCACTGGCAGGCTCCATGACAGCATCGGCGGCTACGGGCTTCAATTCAAGCAAATATGCCGACAGCTGACGAACGTCATCTGTCGATAATGAGTTGTTTCGATACGGAGCAGCCAGATCCTTCATCCGGTTGCCTTCCTTGACATCGTCAGGGTCGGCAATCCACTTGATGAGGTTCTCTGAGTTCAGTTCGATCAAGCCGGCTCCGAGAGTTGCTCGGGTTGCGAAATGTGTCAGGTTAGGAGCCGGAATTACGACGGATTCCTCGATGTTTCCGATGAATGCCGTGCGCAGACCTGCGAGCCTCGTGCGTTCATTGCGTGCAGCCGGTGCCTGCCATGTATTCGTAGCATGACAACTGCTGCAGTTTGCTGCAAATAGCGTTTGGCCGGCCATTGCATCATCGCTGACCAGTTCAACCGGCGGGCGACGCATTGAGTCAAGCCAGTCCTGGAACTCTTCAGGCTCTTCCGCTTTTACCCGGAATCTCATTTTCGCGTGTGCTTCGCCGCAGAATTCTGCACACTGGCCAAAGAAGAAGCCGGCTTCATCGGCCTTCATCGCGAGTTGACGTACATCTCCGGGGATGATGTCCAGCTTACCAGCGAGTTTTGGCACCCAGAAACTGTGGATAACGTCGTCTGAGTGCATCGTGAAGTTGACCCACTGCCCTACGGGAATGTGAATCTCATTCGATGTGACTACGTCTTCGCCAGGATAGTCAATTTCCCACCACCACTGGTGGGCACGGACGTTGATTTCTAGAACGGGCCCCTCGTCTGAGGGCGGGCCGTTGTGATCGTAGATGGTCTTTATCGTCGGGATGGCGATGGCAATAAGGATGAACACCGGGATGATGGTCCAGATGATCTCAAGCTTGTTATTGCCGTGTATTTGTGCCGGCAGAGAATCATCTGATGACCCCCGACGGCGGAACTTCAGGATGGAGTAGATCAGCGCGCCTTCTACAAGCACGAAGACCACCACAGCGATCCAAAAGATGAATATGAAGAGACTCGCCTGTGTGTCGGCGATCGGACCACTCGTACCGAACGTGGACTGGGCGTCCTCTTTATTGCACGCGACCAAGAGGGCCGGGGCAATCGGGATCAGAAATAGAAACCGGGAGCGCATCGGGCGCAGTAGGCGACGCAAGTTCATTGCGGAGATATGGGTCCTTCATCGGAGCGTTGAACTGAACCGGTAAGGGAAGGTTCGGCAGCTACCGGAAAGCCATTCGTGCTTTTTTGAACAATCGGCGAAAGGATAGCAGGTGCAATATGGTGCTGCAACAGATAAATAGTCAACAAAACACAAAATTACGGCGAGCGCGGTAATAAAATCAATGGAGGTGGCGTTGCCATCCATAAATCTGTCCGTGACTAGCTGTTCAGAAGCCGAGACATTCAATGCCATCAAACGCCCTACCAGTACTTGTTATAGCTACCCGGAATTCCGGCAAGGCACGTGAGTTCCAGCATTTGCTGGAAGATTTGCCGTTCCGTATTTTGTCGCTCGAAGATGTTGGTGTGGATATCGAGGTCGAAGAGACAGGGGACACGTTCGCTGAAAATGCCATCCTTAAGGCTAAGCAGTACCACGCGGCGTCTGGAGAATTGACACTGGCTGATGACTCTGGGATCGAGGTAGATGCTCTGGGCGGTGCGCCAGGCGTCTATTCCGCTCGATACCTCCGACCCGGCCAGACGGATGAGGAAGGGAGGGATCACCTGTTAGCGCAAATGGTGGGTGTTCCGGGTTGGAAACGTCAGGCGCGTTACCTTGCGGTTATAGCAGTCGTCGGAGATCGGACCGGAGCCCGGCCGCAGCTATTTGAGGGTTCGTGCAAAGGGGCGATAGCTCACGGTCCCATAGGTGGAGGGGGTTTTGGGTACGATCCCATTTTCTGGTTGGGGGCTGAACGCAAAACGATGGCAGAGCTATCAGCGCAGGAGAAAAATGTGATCAGTCATCGAGGGATAGCTGTCCGTAAAGCGGCTGAGTACCTTCAGTCCATCGCTTGAAATAAATGCCGATTCGGTGACGTTACCGGTAATCAGCGCGGTCGAAGGCCGTTTCGCCCGGAATCTCGACCACTCGTCGTACAATTGGAAGCCATGACTTTCGATAGACCAGACGGCCCGACCGATGTCTTTGGCCGCCATTTGCGCGATTTGCGTATTTCGGTCACCGACAGGTGCAATTTCCGCTGCCCTTACTGCATGCCTTCCGAGGTGTACGGCGAGCGTTATGAGTTCTTGCCAAAACCCGAAATCTTGACGTTTGAAGAGATCGTCAGGCTCGCCAACCTGTTTAGCAGGCTGGGCGTTCGCAAACTTCGGTTGACCGGCGGCGAGCCGCTGCTCAGGGCAGACCTCCCGAAACTCATAGAGAGCCTTATTTTGCTGGACGGTATCGAGGATATCGCCCTGACGACAAATGGGTATCTACTTGGAGATCAGGCACAAGCGCTCAAGGACGCGGGTCTCTCCAGGGTCACGGTGAGCTTTGACAGCACGGTCGAAGATGTTTACAAGACGATGAATGGTCGGGACTTCGGAACTGAGCGCGTTCTTGCGGGGATTGCCGCTGCTGAAGGTGTTGGCCTGGATCCGATTAAGATCAATGCTGTTGTTCAGAAGGGCGTCAACGACCACACAATTGTCGATCTCGCTCGCCATTTCAAAGGGACCGGACAGATCGTTAGGTTCATCGAATTTATGGACGTTGGCACGGTCAATTCCTGGGACGCTGACTCGGTCGTAACTGCAGGTGAAATTGCCAGCGTCATCAACGCCGAGTTCCCGATTACACGGGCAGATCCCGGCTATCCGGGCGAGGTTGCGACCCGCTGGACCTACGATGACGGATCGGGTGAAATCGGGATCATTTCCTCGGTCTCAGAGCCGTTTTGTGGTGACTGCACCCGGGCTAGGCTCAGCACAGAAGGACTGCTCGTGACGTGTCTTTTCGCGGCTGGCGGAAAAGACCTCAAAAGCCCGATGCGCTCTGGAGCTAGTGACACTGAACTGTTGGAGTTGATGACGGGTATCTGGTCTTCTAGGAAAGACCGGTACTCGGAACTTAGGGCATTTCAGGCCGGACGCGACCCATCGGATACGGTCGATGGCGATTCGGCGGCACGGACCACGGGGGCTCCCATCCCTGACGGGATTAAGAATCTTCGCCGGAAGAAAAGCAAGATTGAGATGTACCAGATAGGCGGATAATACCGATTATCTGTTTGTAGCGTTTTCTGCCCAATCTGCGGCCGACACCGAATACGCGATCACGTCCTCGGTAGCTGACGCCCCGCGGTCTACACGAAGCACTTGAAACCCAAGCCTTTCTGCAAGCGCCCGCGCCCGCATGTTTCCGGCGCCGGCGTGGATCGTGACGCCCGCCAGTTCAAAATGCGGGATGGCTGCGTCTACGGCGGCGCGGCAGGCACGGATCATTAGGCCGCGCCCTTCCCACTCTCCGCCTATCCAGTAACGAATATCTGCCGTTGCGACATTGTCTTCCGATTTGGATGGCTTGACGTTCAGAGCCCCCACCAGGGCCCCGGAGTCGTACACAAAAAGCGGAGAACCGAGATCCTTGTCACGATACGTCGACGATCTGATCAGATCGGTGGCGTCTTCCCGGGTTCGGACGCGGGTCGACCAGGCTGACCACCATGCGAGTCGATCTTTGTTGGAATCCAACAAGGCGTAGAGCTCTTCCGTGTCAGTGGCAGCCGGTCGACGCAGCATCATCTGGTTATCGATCAGTATTGGCGGCGCTCCGAACGTCAACGGACGGCCTGATGGATCAACGAACCCCATCGCCTGCGCGCCTCGCCACTCAGAAACCAGCATGGAGTACAGGGCCATGTCCACAAACCTGTCCGGGAGTTTGACGGACTCCCTCTCGACGCCCTCGTGAACGAATCCGAGCCGCTCTGGGACTGCACGGCTTCGCGTGTTTTCGACCGCCG
>Ga0209501_10006930_pt1 | contig 10061 bp, 7 predicted proteins | sample ArcticOcean_MG_C_4_FD_187434 | JGI IMG/M metagenome (GOLD analysis project Ga0209501, IMG submission 187434) | Marine microbial communities from western Arctic Ocean - ArcticOcean_MG_CB4_134 (SPAdes) (version 2) | ecosystem: Environmental > Aquatic > Marine > Oceanic | place: Arctic Ocean...
GAGGATTCTCTTAACTGACTGCTGAAGGTGCTGCCATGAGTGACAAGATTCAGTTCACATGCCCACACTGTAGCCACCAGATGCAGTTGCCCTCCTCGACGGTCGGCAAGCAGGGGAAATGCCCCGGTTGCGGAGAGGTGGTGACGATCTCTGCCCCAGTGTCACAGACACCATTATCACCCAGCCATCAATCAAACGATCCACTCGGCCCATCCCCAGGTCCGCTACAACCGACTCCCGATCCCCTGCCCGCATCCCAAGATCAAGAATCGGCTTCCCAGTTATCTCCAGAACAAAAAGACGTTGACGCCGGTCGTGCTTCCAACAAGAAGCCATTTCTTATCGGTGCTGGTGTGGGAAGTGGCCTTGGAGTCATGGTCACCGCTTTGCTATTTATGATTCTTGGTGGCAATGACAGCAAACCAACATCAGACGGAGAAGACAAACCGACCACCAATGCCACTTCAGATGTCGATTCTCAGCAAGTCGATTCAAACAGCGGCGCGCAAAACAGTCCAGCAGTCCGCCCCGTGGCGCCAGAGGGCAGCACAGCGGCAATAAACATGTCATCTCCGGAGGCGGTGGCAGAAACTGTTTTCAATGCGCTCAAGAATAATGACAAGGACGCTTTTTATAGCATCATGCCAAGTGCCTCTGTGTTTCACACATTTGTTGAAGAACAGATTGCGGTAGAAAACGACCCGGATCGCCGAAAGTGGTTGTCTGATCAGCTTAACAGCACAGAAACAAATGAACGACAGCGTGAAAAAACTGGCAGCGATTTTGACGATTTCCGTGAACGGGTGGATTTTTCTCAGGCCAGCTTAGTGTCTGCAGTCAGTGACCTGGACCCTGATGAACCGGAATACTACCGCGACTTTGGAAAAATTCAGATGTGCAGATTGGTCTTATTATTCTTTGAAGTGGGAGATGTACTTTACGTCGGGAAGCTGGAGACCCTGTTCAAGATCGACGGTTCCTGGTACCTCTTCCGCGATGAGATTTTTGGATCGGGGAGGGGGTTCGGGCCAGCAGCGAATGTGACCAGCGATACGCGATGGTTGCCAGAGATGCGACAGGTTCTAGGCCGACAGCGGTCGGTGGCTGCCGCGCGGATCCTGAGGGCGCTTCCTGAGCCGGCGGCTCCTTAGGCTAGTTTGATGGATGAAGGGCAGACATTGAGTGCGTAGTGTCTCGTGCCGTGTCGAGCTAATTTTCACATCAGTTTCCGTGCGGCCAGAACTTGCAGCGTATCCCCTTAACCCCTGACCATCTCCAGCACGGCCTCCCTCACGCTCTCGGGTAGCTCGGCCCAGCACTCCAGCAGGACCCTCAGCCGCTTGTCATCGCCAAATAGTGCGTTGTATTGCGCGTTGCCCTGTTTCAAAAGTGGCGTTTTCTGCGGTAAAATGGGCACAGGTTCGAGTCCTGTATCGCCCACTTTGACGAGCCACCGATTTCCTCGGATTCCTGATCTCATCCATAACATTCCAGCCAAAAAAGACTTTGAGCGATTTACCCAGAGTCCTTTTTCTTTACGGTGCCGGCCTTTGATTGTTCCCGTGAAGAATATAGGGAACGCGGGCTAAGCAAAGATGTCTAGCGGCATTCCATCACACATGATCAAAGGGCGGTCTTCAGCATCGTGAATCTGAAAACCTGCCGGGATTCCTAAAGCATGAAATATTGTGGCATGGATATCGGCTGGCGAGCAACCTAACTCTGCCGGCTCAGAAGCAATAGAGTCTGATTTTCCGTAAGCTCGTCCTCTTTGGATTCCTGCCCCTGCAAAGGCGACCGTGTAACAACTGGGGAAGTGATCGCGACCTGCTCCTGCATTGATTCGCGGTGTTCGACCAAACTCAGTTAGAAACACAACAAGCGTATCTTCGATTCGCCCACTCTCGATGAGATCGGTCATTAAGGCGTGAGCTGAATGATCCCAGGGGGGGAGTAGATCATCTTTGAGGCGATTAAAGTTGTTTCCATGAGTATCCCAGTTGTCACCTTGAGAACCATTGAGATCCCCGACCCCCGCGTTCACAAATACCAGTGGAACACCGGCATCGGTCAAACGGCGTGCCAGCATGACGCTTTTGCCTGCAACATGATCGCCATATAAATTTCGCACGGATTTGGGTTCGCGTCCCAACTCAAAGGCCCCCTGTACTTCGGGTGATAGCATCATGTTGAACGCTAATTCCTGAGATGCCTCGGTAAGTGCCGGACCGGATTCCGGCCCTGCCCATTTCAAGTGCTTATTGAGGTCCCTTAACAAGAGCGAACGAGTGGCGATACGTCGTCGGGTCACTCCCTGGGGGGCCAGCTTGACGGTCCCTGATAAAGGTGATTTCCCTTTGAATTTGACTCCCTCACCCGGGTGCACGAAAACAGGATCGTATTCCAATCCCAGGAATCCTCCATATTGCCCATTGAGCAAGCCTCTGTCTGCCAGAGGGTATGGCAGGCTGATGCTCCGCGGCAAGTTTGCGGCAAGGGATTCGTCGACTTCCTGTGCTTCCAGTTCAATCTCATCCTTCGGTTGGGGTAGGGCAGGAAGCTTTCCTTCGACTTCGATGAGGGTTGGCTCAGCAAACACCAGGTCATCGAAGAACGTGGAACTGTCTCCATTAAGCAGGGCCATGGTTACGAACCTGGCTCCTTTATGGATGGGGGCTTCCAGCAGAACTGAAGGGTCATCGCGAACAAGAAGTTCGCTGGCACAGGCAAGTTTCCCATCGACCCAGATACCGCCCGTTCCAGCTGCTGTGGGGTGTACCCCGGGATTTCCACAAACTCCAAAACGAGTGCTCAGCACAAATTCACGTTCTGTCCCGTTAAAGTGCTTTTTGCGGATCTCGTCGATGTTAAAGGTAATGAATTTGTTGGCGTGGCAACCAAATCCAGTACGAGGCTCATTCGGACCTCCATCACCGATGAGCCACAGATTGCCACCACGACCATGAGTGTCACAGCCCCAGTCGCCAGCGGTTCCGTCGCCAGACACTTCGTTGGAACAATCGATGCGCAATCCATTTGCGGAACGTGTGACGGGGCACTTTCGAGAGGCAACCTGGCTGATCATCCCGATCATTTCGACGGTCGAATCGTTTGAATATCCGTCTTGCGCATTAAAAGTGCCGCATCGATAATGTCCGGGAGTCAGAACATCGGTGCTCAAGCTCACCGAGTGGTGTTTTTTGATTTTACTCCAATCAAGAACTGGAGCGGTTGGAGATTCTTCGAGGTCCTCAGGTCTAATCCTGGATAAGGACTGCTTACGTGAATATCGGCTATCGTCCTTCATTGCGATAGCAACCTGAGCCCCGATGCTCGGCCAGTCTTTACGGGATGGTAGAACCGGAGCTGCGACGCCAGCGCCGACTTCGACTGGCGCATGACCGGTGATGTTCCAATAGGCAGCTTTGCGATGATCGCCAGCCGTATGGTGTACACTGCGGACGACCGTCAGTTCGTGAAGCATTTGAGACATATTGGGTAAATGTTCACAGACTTTAGTTCCCGGGATCGACGTGGAGATACGACTAAATGAACCACGTATCTCCGCCCCGGCTTCCGGCTTCATATCAAAGGTGTCGATATGACTCATGCCTCCCCAGGTGAACATGACGATTACATTTCTGGCTTTACCAAAAGCCGGTAGAGCACTTGTGGTTGCCGCTGACACCGGCATAGGAGCTAAAGCTCGCATGCCGCTTACAGCCAGTCCTGAAATGCCAAGTTGTAGTAACTGTCGTCTGTTTGTCATGCAAATTGAGTTTCGTTGGAGCGTTGTTAGTAGATTCCCCGTTCCAATAGTCTTGCCTGGCGAGTCGATGGTCACATTACGTTTAGGGTCGTAGGTACCATTGCCTGGCCTTTAGAATTCCTCAATTCCAAGAAGCCGCTTGACCTTGAAGCTATCGTACCGATTGTTCGGCCTTCCTGATCACGCAAGCATTTGGTTACTTTAGTGTAATAAGGCAGATACAGTAGCTTCGTGGATTCGACAGTTTTTAGCCAGAACTATACTGCCCTTCGCGATTTTCAACCAGTCAAATGGTCCAACGCCCCTCTCTCCTCATTCGACATGCTATCTCAGTGGTCGATAAGTCGTTTGGTTAGCTCTCTCAGGTCCTATCTGGACCCGCTTTGGGCCTCGCCTGAAATCCGTTATCGCGTTTTACTCTATGACTTAAGCGAACCGCGTTTGCTGGTTCAAGGCCCTCATCGCCCACTCCCATACCACAACAGGGCTCACGGCTGATCACTCCTGATCAAGTGAGCCCTTCTTTTATGGGGTCGTCCGAAGGGCGATGTACTAGCCAGTTCCCTCCAGACCATCCGGGAACGCCGGAGTGCCTCCCCTAGAGCCACCCCTAGATTCGTCAAGAAAAGACGGTTTTCATAAAACAGGTGGCGGCGACTTTATACTTGACCCTACTGGGCACGGAGTCGAGTTATTGTTTCGAGCATTTCCAATAGTTCCACGTGTGCCCGCTCAGCCCAGCTGTCGTCATTCCGAAGTTCGTTCAGGCGCGAGAGATAATCGTTGAGCGTTTTCTCCGCCTTCCGGACATCGGCATGTTCCGACCGGCCCTCTTTACTGGCGGCCTTCACCGCATTGCGGAGCATCCAGCAGAGCTGGTAATCTTCGATGCCGGCTCTGTACGCTTCCAGCCGTTTACTGGAAATTATTTCTCCCTCTGCATTATCGTAAACGACCCCGTAGCTTGGCGTCCCTGCATAATCATCCCAGGGATCGGCGTCGTCGGTGTAACACCAGAAGGCATTCCCGCTCGCACCAACCTGAAAGGCCTGCCAGAGCTTGTGCCGGTAATGGGCTGTTGGTGATTTCGACTTGTCACTTGAAGAATCGTAATGCCAGTATTTCTTCCCTTTCCAGAAATCCCAGTGGACCTTCTCGCTCGCCGGGCACCACAAGTCAGCCAGGTCGGGATATTTTGAGATGCTCTCTTCTGTGTTGTCACCTGTAATATCAATCCAGACCTGGGCGTTCGGATCCACCTCTCTCAGTGCCCGCGTGGAGGGCGCAACGATTTCCGCAATGCGTTTCTGACTGGGCTCATCCACCCACAAGAAATTGAACTCATCGTAGGTCAGCCCCTTCTCTTTCATGTGAGCGATCACCTCTCTGAGCCACTGCTGAAAAACCTTCTTCCGCCTTGGTTCATCCTCCTTGGGATACATTTTTCGGTAGTCCCATTCAAAACCAAGAAACATGGTCCAGCGTTTCGCTTGTGGAATCCTGGCCATGTACTCGTCGAGCATGGAAAAGTCCATCGGCCCGATGGAATCCCCGTTAGCGTTAACCCGCGGGTGCGGCAGGTAGGAAGAAACAATGATGTGATTGTTGATGTAGTGCTCGTGCATGTTGCGGGCCGTACCTGCAGGATCCGATTTCGGCACCGGCCAGTGCATGTAGCCAAAAGCGTTTATGTCCAGGGCTGTCTCTTTCGGGAAGACAATCTCTGAAACGTCAAATCGCAGGGGGCTACTGACCTCTGTCCCGGCTCCTTTCAGTGTTAAAGCGCCGAGATATTGTCCCGGTGGAATCTGCCGAGTATCGATCGTGAGCCAGATTTGCGACGTCATGCCGGGGGCCAGCGTGATCGACTCGGCAATGGGCATCAATGCATCTGCCCGTGTTCGAAATCCAAAGGCCTCCACGAATATGACCTGGTGCAGAGAAATCGATCCCTCGGGAATCCCGGATACAGCGACATTGAGCTGCATACTCTCGGAACTGGCGTTGGTGACGTTCAACGCAAGTTCTGCCCATTCGCCTTTCATTGCCTTGAGCCGTTCCAGGGGAGGAGGGTTGTCCTCACGCTGAAAGGGCAAATGATGTTTCCATGGATTGGCGGGTGACATCGATAACGGTGGCATGCCTGTTTTTTGAAGAAGTTCTCCGATCACCTGGCAGACCTGGTAGTCAATCACCGTGAACGGAACGCCCCGGCGGAAGTCCACCTTTTCCGATGTGGTTCGCCGATTCAAGTCCTCCCGAAGGACCACCAGCTTTTCCCTGGCTGCCTGTGCGGCGATGAAATGGTCTGCCTCCTCCTTGGTGACCCGATTCAAGGCCTCCCCCAGCAGCACCAGGGAAGAATTGAACTGTCGCAGGAACGGCAGTCGCTTGCGGGCAAAGTCCAGGGTTTCATCCCTGGTCATTCCCTGGCTGGATACTGGAGATCCAGATTCCATGCCAAATATTTCCACCTCCCTGCAGAAGACATAGAAGCCTCCCCGCACCATCAAGAGACGGACAAACCGACCACTCGCCTTGATGCCGGCAAGCTTGTATGTATGCACCACGTACGTACTCTGGTCGACCGCCTCGTTGATGAGTTCGCCGGCGTACCTGTAGGACTTCCCGTCATCGCTGGTGAATACCATCACCGAGAGTGGAAATGTTCCTTGCGTTCGCGCATCCGCCGCGGTCTGAAAGGTGACACTGGTAAGATCGAACTTCGCTTCCAGGTCCATGTCGATGGTTTTTAGCTGTTCTCCGACAGCCCATCCCACGGCACCTTTTTGTGTCCACAGCGATGTCCCTTTCGGGTCATGGAAGAGGCCGTCCGTCAAATCGGTAGCATCACCCTCGTCCGTGCAGTACGGATAATTCGGGGCGTGGCTGAACGTGTAGGATTTGTTCCGTGCAACATTCGTGTCTGCACGAACTACGACGGGCAGCATGAGGAGAAGCACGGTCAGAAAAAGATATCGCATGGACTCATCCAGTCATGAAAGAAGTATTCTTTACATCGTGAATGTCGGGCGTTCAAGTCCCTCATCGCCCACTAACCCATCAAGCACGTTCGTGCACTGCGGTGCATGGACCGGCAAAGCGGGGTTTTCTCATCCGCAGGGGAAGTGCCTTGCGAGTCGGTGCGAGCCGAAACGTGCAGGTGCTGCGCCGGATTCTGCACCGCTTTTGACGAGCCTTGAATGGCCCGCTCAAAATCCTCGTCGGTCACCTGCCAGTAATGCTTGTTCGCCACCGCAGTGGAGTGACCAAGGAAGGCAGCCGCAACATAACCGGGATGCTCGCTGGCCAATTCAGTTGCCCGGCTGGTGAAGGAAATACTGGCGTAGTCGGTCGCCGCACAGTGCACCCAGGCACGGTCACGCACCCGTCTCCCCAGCGAGTGGCCTATAAATCAAGACCTAGCCAGACTGCGGTTAAACTTTCCCCGGCTGCCTGGATCTCTTCGGCGGGTCCCGTCTCGACAAATCCCCACGATGTCAGGGTAGCTCGTTTCCCCTCATCCAGCGTCGCAACCTGAACCCGCATTTGCCCGGCCCCCTGTCTCGTGGCCCAATCACGGCAGCAGTCGAGTAACTCGCTGCTGGGGGTCGGAAAATTGGGATGGCAAAAAACATCCGCCTGCACCACCTGCTGGTCACGGATTCCAACACTGGCCAGGCCGACAATCGACCCACGACCGGTCCGGGCAACAAACCATTGACCTGCCCTCTCGGTAGCGAGCTCCTGGTAACGTGGAAACAGGCCCATGCAGGAATTTTGCAGGGTAAAACAGGTTGAAAAGAGACCCAGGTTAGCATCCAGCACACGTTCTTCATGAGGCCACACAATTAACGGAATCATCCCCAATCGGTCCGCTGCGCTCCCCACCTCCACGGAGAAGCCGGGGACGGGCTGAAAGTAGTCCGCAAAAAACTCGTCGCTACTGCCATCATTCCTCACCAGGCACATCACGTTGGCCCCGGTTAACCTGCGCCATCCGAGACTCTCGTAAAGCGGAGCAGCCTGCGGATTGACTGTCCCCAGGAAAATAGCGTCGCCACCAAGCTTCCAGAACTCGTCGCGAGCCACCTGACTCAATTGGCGGGCCAGGCCACGACGTCGCCAGGCGCTGGCCGTAGCCACTTCGCCCAGCCCACCGAGTCGCGAGTCAGTACGGCTTAACGTTAACTGCGTCGAAGCGACGACCTCGGCGTCGTCCTGGATCAAATAAAGCAGGTTGCGATTGACCTCGCTTTCAGCCCCGGTCAGTACGTGCTGAAACTGCTGGTAGGAAGCGCCGAAAATATCCTCCCAGAAGCTGGCCAGTTGACTGGCCAGCGCCGGTGGCAGGGGAGTTTCCAGGCATAAGGGCGTCGGTGGCACGTATCAAAACCTTGAACCGGTAGGCCGAGGGTTATCTACTTTGCTTCGAGCGAGATCCGGCGAATTTCAGAATCGTTACGAATAATGATATGCCGGTTGGCATAGGCCGGCTGTACCCAGTTGACCAGGTCATCGGCAAACCGTCGCGGCCCGTAACCACAATTTGTATCCGCCTTGATCAGCTTCGTTCTCCCCAATACGGTCGGACCATTTGAACTGAACTGCATAATCAACAGTTCACCAAGATCGTTGTTGACGAAATACCGGTCACCATTCTTCACCCAGAAGAATGAACCCCAGCGTCCCTGGCGGGTAAACTTCTTGTTTTCCCAAATGCGGTTCCCATCGCTCAACTGCAAGCCCCGCAGTTCACCGTAACTGCACGTCCCGTAAAAATGTTCGCCGTCGGTGATCGGCGTGGTGATCACCGCGTGCAGGCTGTCGGTCTGATCCGGGTTCTCTCCGCTGCCCGAGTTGCGCCAGACGACCTTGGCCCCCTTCTCGGTCACCTCGACCAGCATCGAGCCATCGTAAAAGCCACTCACCAGCAAACGGTTCCCGATCTGCACCGGTCGGGCCAGCGCCATGTTCGACTGGGCCACGAACGGCACCTGCCAGAGGACCTGGCCGTTGTCCGGATTCAGACCGCTCAGCTGTTGCTGGTCCCACTGGATTAACTGTTGTCGACCACCAATCGTGAGAATCACCGGTGAGGAATAGGGCATATCGTAATTACCAGGAAGTGCTTTCCACTTTTCTTTGCCACTCACCTTGTCGAACGCCCGCAGCAGCCCCTCGCTACCACCACAAACAAAGATCACCGTATCCTTCCAGGCCAATGGTGAGGCAGAAACCCCGAAGACGGGCACCTCAGCATCAAATGCCTCCAGGGCATCGTACTCCCACTGAACCTTGCCCGTTTTGGCATCCAGGCAGTGCACCATGCCGGTAGCGCCGAGCGTGTAGAGCCGGCCGTCACTTACCAGCGGTGTGGCGCGGGGACCGGTGGCGTAGGAATGTAGCTGGCGACGATAGTGGGTCTCCCACTCGTGACTCCAGATTTCCTTACCAGTCTTTTCATCGAGACAGAGGATCCGCTCCATTGCTTCGAGGATTTCGGTTTTCGGTTTTGGTCGATAGTCCGTCACAAAGACCCGTCCCTGCCAGACAACCGGGCCCGAATATCCCGAGCCAATCGGAACCGTCCAGACGGGTTTCAAGCCATCCTTGGGGAACGTCTTGAGAATCCCGCTTTCGTTCCAGTTACAGAGCCGGTCATTACCGGCCCACTGGGTCCAATCGTCGGCGACGACGAATCCGGGAATTACCAGAAGAATAACGAATAAAGCTATTGAACGGTGTTTCATTGCCACCCTCGTGAATCATGGGAGCGATGGGATCCAGTACCAGGCCCCTATCTTAGCGTTGCAACTCCAACAGGAAAGCCATGATTCCCCTGGCATCCTTCATCGAGTTTGGGTATTCGAGGGGTACGTGCTTCTAGGCGTCGCAGGTGATCTGTTTTCGAATGGTCTGTTAAACCGAGAGGGCAGGGGATCATGGGTCTGGACCCGGTTTTTTTGGCCCGAAAATGTGTGCGATTGGGGCAGCCTTCTTCTTATCGATCGAGAGGCTGCCTTTTTGAACCCCCCTGGGGGGGGAGTTTGCTGCCCCACTTGGCGAGGGGCTACAATCAGGGCACGAGGATTCTCTTAACTGACTGCTGACCGGTGCTGCCATGAAACGACTGCTTGTTTGCTTGCTGCTGGTGTTGCTGGCGGTCGGATGTGGAAAGAACACGCAGCGCGTTGAGATTGCCAGATGGAAAAAGGGGGGGCATCTCGAAACCCCGCTTGGGTTTGCCATGTTCATGTCGCAAGAAATCGATGGCAACCCATTGGCTGAT
>Ga0209501_10006943_pt1 | contig 10054 bp, 10 predicted proteins | sample ArcticOcean_MG_C_4_FD_187434 | JGI IMG/M metagenome (GOLD analysis project Ga0209501, IMG submission 187434) | Marine microbial communities from western Arctic Ocean - ArcticOcean_MG_CB4_134 (SPAdes) (version 2) | ecosystem: Environmental > Aquatic > Marine > Oceanic | place: Arctic Ocean...
TATAAATGGCTGATTTAGGAGAAGGTGAAAAATATATACCATTAGGCCCAACCTTCGTAAAAGAACTAGTAAATGACAGCTTTGTTGCCTATGTGAATCGTTTATACAGACGTCCTGTAAGATTAACAACATTTATCGCGGGCTTGGAAGGCGAGATTTTAGACGTACTTCTTTTAAAGAAAAAACTACGCCCCGACGTTAAGGAGGAAATTGAAGCCCTGCTTCAAACTTCTCATCATCTACTAAAAGGTCATATGAATGGTGGACAAAAACGTAGAAACAAAAACAATAGGCGTAAGAGTAAAGTGTCACGCAAAAAACATAGGCGCAAGAGTAGAGCGTCGCGCAAAAAGAATTAAAGTGTTATATTAATTCCTGGTTTTCTAAGATTTATATTTCCCAATGACATATTTGGATCCTGTCTTCGTGGTCTATTATAGTAGGTAGGTTTGTATCTCAAATTGCTTGGTTTAAGCACAAAACTACGCTTGCTAAACTTAATTATATTATCCTTCATATGGTTATCTACATTTTGATAGTTTAACGCAACAAACTGGCAACCAAATTTCCAAGATATATAAGGATTATAATTCATTGACGATGAAATATCTCTCAAAGGATGGACCATTGTTAAGTTTCTCCTATTCCAATCAGTTAGATACTTATGGTCAGGTGTTTCTTGAATTTCTTCATAGTTCGCTTCTCTAAGAAAAGCTGTTCCCCAAGTTTGATTTATTAACTCTTCTAATTTTGTCCCCTTAGCATTCTTATCTCCAAAAATAATTACTTTTCCAATTAAGTCTTTTAGTCTTTCTTGCCCTATGTTTTTTTTACTATATGAGTAATTACGACTTAGTAATCTTCCTCCTAAATTCTCTTCAATTATTTTAGCTACCTTGTTAATTGTATCAATATTTCTGTTTGTGCTTAACTTTATGCTAATAAATAATGGATCAGATGGATTTGTAAGATATTTCTCTGAAAACGCTATTCTTTCTATTGTTTTACAGCAATTCTCAAATGGCAAGGTGTTTAATGTCTTTATAACATTTCCCCGTTCTATCCCAGTTGAAACAATTGGGACAGTGTTGTCTTTGAAGTCTTTATTAAAAATTTCAAATTCTAAGAAACGCGCTCCCGAACGAAGTATTTTGGCAGTTGCACGCTCTGTAGCATAATCTTTGTATTGAGAACCAGATAGATAGGAGCGTGCGCTGCTTGCCACATAGAAATCGGCTAATTTATAGTCTTTGATATAATCTAGGCATTCGCTAATTGGTTCTAGTTTTACATACTGGACGATGTTATTCAGACCTCTTAAGTATCTTGGGACACGTATAGAATAAGAATATTCTATAAACAAGACTAATACTGCTATAGAAATACCAAATAGTATTATATATCTCCAATTCTTTTTAAGAAACTCGAGAACAATTTGTCTATTTAGATGTTTCATTGCTTCAAACGACTGTGTAGCTGTGTCTTTTATAGTATCCATTAATTTTTATAAAGAAAATAAAATGAGCTAGAAATAATATAAAAACAATATAAAAACAATATCGAGGGCTGGTGTTAAAAAATTGACTAATAATTTTAGTCATTGTATTTGCACATTTGAAAATGAGTTACAAGGAATACACGGTCGGATACACTATTGGCGGTTATTATATGAGCACTCCTCCTTTTACTTCAGTTCATGAGGCGCGTATGGCGTTTACAACTCTAAGTAAGGAGCATCCTGATGTATATTATGAGATTTATGAGAAGGTTTATAGTGTAATGTCGAGTAAGCATACTTATAATACTACGGAAAATCACGATGAGGCGCATAACGTGCCAGAGCAGCCACAAGACGATCCGTGGGGACCGTCTCCTGATAACTGGGCAACTGGACCAGACGCTGAAACTACTTACGCAGAGATTGAGAATGCTGAGAATTGCTTTGATGGTATGACTGTTGAGCAGTATGGTCGCGGTTATCTTCTTATCCCGGATGAGGACCATAGTGCCTTTGGAACAAAGTATTACCGTGGTGGGTGGTGGATGCCATCACAGAATGCTTGGTTTTTCAAGGAAAGGTTCTATGAGTTTTTGTGCGCTCACGGTGCAACAGCATCTCCTCTTGCCGATATTGCCAATGATTATTCTAGCTCCAATTCAACCTTGGATAACATTTCTGACATTACAGAGGAAGATGATAATGGAGACGATGATGGGGATGATGAGGTTGAGGAGGATACTAGTGAAATGTTTGTTGGTATGTCTCTTGAGACATATGGTAAGGGTTATCTCCTTATTCCACCAAATGACCATCCTGACTTTGGTGTCAAGTATTATCACGACGGTTGGTGGATCCCCTCGCAAGGAGGTTGGTTTTTCAAGGGCGAGAACTACGACTATCTTGTCGACAATTGCGCCACTGACGAAAACGCACTTGCAGAAGATCTTCCATACACAGGAATGACCGTATCAAAGCACGGTCGTGGTTATTTGCTAACCCCTCCAAGCGACCATATGTATTGTGGAGAGAAGTATTATGGTGATGGTTGGTGGATTGCTAAGCACAACTCTTGGTTTTTCAAGAGTAAGCACTACCAGTCTTTGCTCGATGGTGGGGCACTTATTGAAGACCTGCCATACACAGGAATGACCGTATCAAAGCACGGGCGTGGATATCTTCTAAACCCTCCAAGCGACCATCCAGATTGTGGAGAGAAGTATTATGGCGATGGTTGGTGGATTGCTAAGAGCAACGCTTGGTTTTTCAAGAGTAAGCACTACCAGTCTTTGCTCGATGCTGGGGCACTTATTGATTGTTGATTTCATCTAATGTATAAATTGCTTTATTTAACTCTACTGCTCGCTTTATCTTTGTTGAATTGCTTTTTTTATTTTTTCTTATAACAAAGGATGTCTTAGAATTTACGGACGCTGTGATTTTACCACCATTTTCCTCAATACGTTTTTCTAATTCCTTATCTCTAAATCCAGTGATAACAATCCGCTTCCCATTAAATAACTTATGGAAATATTCAGATTCTGTTTGCTGTGACGCTGTTTTATTTGTAGTTTGAAATCTATTTGGGTTTCTATCCAAAAACTCCTTAAACTCATAAAGACCACCCATAAATACTTGCGCTGTTTTTGTTGAATAACCCTCAATAAGACATAAATCTTCTATTGTAAGATGTGTAGGTGTCGGTGTTAATTCATCTAGTATGTTGGGATACTGTTCTAAAACAGGTTTTATTTTTTTTAATCCAATTCCCCGACCAAAGCAACCACTTGCGTTCATAAGACAAACTAACTCTATTGGTTTACTGATTATATTATGAATATTATTATAGATATTTGTCGCCATTTTTATCTTAAACCCATCTATCTTTTGAAAATCACTAATAGATGCGTTAATTATTTTTTCAATAGAACTGTATCCGTGATTTACAATTCGTGTAATATTACCATTATTTAGTCCCTTTATTTCCAACTTCTTGAAAAATCGCGTTATATTTTTCACAAGAACGATTTTATTATCTTCTGGATTTTTTAATACAATATCAACTTCTGTATTATTCCAGACATAGTCTTCCTCGGGAAAAGACGGAGATACTGTCGTAATAATTTGCTTCACATAAGGTATTACATCTCCGCTTCTAATAATTTCTATAACTGCTCCCGGTCCAATTCCAGAGTCTTTAATAAACTTGGCGTTAAACCCCGTCGTAAACCGAATATTCACACCGCTTAATACAACAGGTTCAATCTCGATTCGTGGTTTAAGAAAACCATCTTTTGATGGTGTCCAAATAACATTAATAACTTTTGAAACAGCCGTTTGCTCGTCTAAAACCATCTTAAATGCTATGCTATACTTGGGGTTACCGATTGTGTTTCTTACATAGGAAATATTTTTCGCTATTATAATCCCATCAATCTCATATTTTGACGCTGCTTTACACTTTAAAAGAATTTCTTTTAGCGTATCCTCATTAAGTTCATTTGGATGGACATTATGAGATACGACATTAAAATTTAATTCTTTTAGAGTTTTTAATTGCTCTTCGGGAGTTAAATTTGTTGGTTCAATAATTTCATACATGACAATATCAACGTCTTTTGCAAGACTTTTTCTTTTTTGAATATTTTTCGCATTCACCAATCCCGATACAAGATTGCGCGCATTTGAATTCTTTGCGGCATATTTATCTGTGAATTTATCCTTTGATAAAATAATCTCTCCTCTACAGCAAAATGTTTTGTCATTAAACGTGTGGTTTTTATCTGCTGTGTTGAATGTTTTTATGTATGAAAGTAAATGACTTATGTCCTGCCCATATTCACCATTACCGCGCGTATATAACCTCGCTGGTTTGCTTTGTTCTTTATAGTAAATACAAGACACGCCGTCAAGTTTATCACTTATAAGATAGGGAGACTTATGCTTAGAAAACCACGTAATTAGTGATTTTGTCCCTGGTTTAATCTTATTCATACTTCCCATCCAAAAGGGAAGTTTCACTTTAGATTTAGTAATTGGCGCACCTACATTGGTTAGTAAAGGATGCTTTGGAAATTTCTCTTCAAAAGCGTCTTTTAGTTTATCATATAATACGTCACTCATTATTGGAGAAGACCCATTATAATAGGCGTTATTTGCGGTTTGTAATAATTCAATAACGGGATCCCAGTTAAATTTAGGACAAGATATAGTCTTATTAAAATCAGTAAATAATTTTTTTAGAAGAATATGTTGTGATTTTCGGGTTTTCATTTTATAAGTAATACTATACTTAACTTTATATCCCTATACGCATCAATTTTATTTAGTTTGTTAAGTGTTATTAAATAAAATTGAATAAAAAATTTAATTAAATACAAAAAACACAGTAATCGGTTTTTATAATCTGGAAATACGTCTCATTGCCAAATATGTAAATAGCAAAATCATAATTATAATAATTATCTTTGATATTGTGTTATTATCTTTCATATTTTTAAAACCTTCACTTATACCACTACACAGTTTCTTTACTCTTTTCTCATCTTTTGAGGAGCAAAATGTTCCTGATTTAATGTCTCGGCATTCATTATAGGTTTTGGCAACTCTACGCTTTACACATTTTGATTTACAGTATCCTCCACCACGCTGTTTTTTTGCACCTTTAAATCTCCCATAGCGACATTCCATTTCTTTTCGTTTAATTTTTTTACAATTACTTTCTGTTTCTTGGTCATAATCACTAAGAGATGACTCCGGTGCTGCTGTAAATAATGGTTTTAAGAGATGAATTATATTTAAATCACCAAAATCCTCCATCATTCCTGGAAGAATACCCTTAAATTTTTTCCCCAACGATGTTGTTCCTGCTGGTATATTTCTAAAAAAACTGTATTTTGTTTTATTATCGTCTTTTCCACCAGTGCATTTTCCAGCAGGTAAAAAATAATTTCTACCCATTTTTGGACCCTCCCAGGTTACATCTGTATATTTTCCCAAACCTCTTAGATTTGTCCATATTTGGTCAAAATTACCATCACCATCAATCTTTAAATTATCAAGATTTGGTATTGAGTCTCCATAATCAAAATCTTTACCTATAATTGCTTCCATTACTAATTAATTAGAAAATAAAAAATATCCAAGATTGAGATTAGGAATAAAGAATAATATGGGTAAAACATTACTGACCGGTGCTTCCATAACCAGCAGTTTCTCGTGAACTGTGAGACAGTTCGTGTTTCATTGTATAAGTAATAGGTTCTAGTGTTGGACTACATATCTGGACCAAACGAACACCCCGCTTCAATTCATACTCTAGATTACTAATATTGTCAAGCGCGCAAATAATTGGACCACGATAACCTGCGTCAATAATACCTACACTGTTTGCTAGTCGAAGTGGTGTCTTAGACAATGACGACCGAGGATATAGATAGTAGGATACATTATTACCATTCACTAGCGCTTCACACGCAATATTAAGATTAATAAAACCTGTGCTGTGGGCTTTAATTACAACATCCTCAGGAATAAACAAATCCAACCCAGCATCCCCTTCATGATAGGAACTATGGTTTGTATAAAACTCAACAATAGAATTATTAAGAGGTTTGATAATGAGACGCATTATTTAGATTACTTGCCTAAATAATGTAAATAACAAGTCAATTTTTTTTTATCAGTAAATAATAATATGGTTAGAAAAAATCGTGAATACTCAACACTATTATGGAAATTATTTGGAATTACTTTTATTCTGGTATTTTTTTATCTTGCTTTTACAGTCATTGATAAACGGCGGACTTTTTTAGGGTTATTTTTGGGCGTTAATGCAATTATTGTGGTAAACACACTCATTAAACATTATCTTCCGTATCCTGAAAAAAAAGAATCCAAAAAATAAACAATCAAGACTACAAACAAGATAAAACTACAAAACAAGACTACAAACCAAAAATTGAATAGCAAATTACAATTAAATTTATTTAAAGATTGATAGTTTTATACTCTTATAATAATGGATGTAATGGATAAAAGCGACCTACTATTAGAAATAAAAACAGTTCAGGTATCAGCGTATCGCACACTAATTGAGGCACTAAAAGAAATACTAACAGACGCTAATTTTGAATTTGATCCAACAGGAATAAAACTGATGGCTATGGACACATCTCATACTGTTCTGGTTCATCTTAAACTACACGGTGAAAAATTTGAATACTATTACTGTCCTGAAAGAATTGTATTGGGCATCAATATGATTAATTACTTTAAACTTATCAAAACGATGAGTAACAGTGACACACTTACTCTCTATGTAACAAAAAGTAATCCTAATATGCTAGGTATTAAAATAGAAAATAGTGAAAAAAATCAAGTAACTACATATAATCTCAATCTTATGGATCTTCACCAAGATACAATTGAAATTCCACCTGCCAAATTCGATTCAGTTATTACCCTGCCTTCCGTTGAATTTCAAAAGATTACAAGAGAGATGCATATCTTATCTGACCGTATTGAAATCAAAAGTGTGGGAACACAGCTCATATTTTCTTGTAAGGGGGATTTCGCAAGTCGGAAAACATTAATGGGGGAAACACCGGGCGGAATGTCTTATATAGAAAATCAAAATCCGGATAATATAATTCAAGGCATTTTCACTCTTAAAAACCTTGTTCTATTTAGTAAGTGTACAAACTTATCTAACTCAATTGAGATGTATCTTAAAAATGACTATCCATTAATTATTATGTATACGGTTGCATCACTGGGGCAAATTAAACTATGTCTTGCTCCCTACTTTTCAGACACAACTGAATAAATGTATTTATCGTAACTTACTTATGCGATTTATATATAGACTGCTTTAAGTCTACAAACGAAATGTCGTCTCTTATTAGTGATTTTGCTGAATTTTGTTTATTTGAGTTCCATATCTTCATAATACAAAACCCTTTTTTAGGACTTATTGTAATGCCATTAATATCTAAAGAATTGGCTGTTTCCTTCATCAGTTTTTCGCCCAATAAAGCAATTGATAACTCAGTCCATGACTTATATATTGTTTTTTTATCTATCTTAAATGACCAGCAACCTCCATTTATATTATGTGGGTCTTCCCACAAAGGAAATATATTCTCTCGCATAAGAAAATACATACCATTTTCAAAATGAGCTGGTTTTAAATTATTATAAATTATCCAGTAGTCTTCAATTGTTTTAATATCATAAATTTTCTTATAACTCTCTTTGCTCCAATTCTTGTCATTTGGTATATGATACCATAATGTCCACGCGGTATTTAACGGATGAGACATATCCTATAATAATATTTTATAAACTTAAATACTTAAGTATATAAAATAATCTGTTGAAAAATCCAATAATAGTTTTTACAAAATCACACTTCCATTAGAATAATTTTGGTTCATTACCGGCTGGTATTATCATATGTTTAATAATCATTTGGTTATCATCATTTGTTGTTATCTGTATTGCGTCATTGTTATTTAGTTCAATAACGTTTAAATTACTATCAATAATAACAACCTGTATGGTATAATTATCTTTGAACTCAATATTATTACTAATATTAGATGAAGTATACCACATAGTCCATATATCTTCTACATAGAGACGCTTATTTATTGAATTGTGAGCAATAGATAAAAAGAAATCCGTTATGTCTTCCTCATTGAATATAAAATTCTTACTGGTAACAGTGTCATTTATAGACGCAACATTACTTACTGTTATACTACATGCACTAACTAAATCACAGTAGTTTTGCTTATTCCCTTTTCTGCTATTATCTCTAATTATATTTAGAGAACTACCGATGTCATATTTTTTATTGATATCTATACTAACTACATCTACATAAGGTGTGTTATCCCAGCGATAGTGAATAATAACCAGTCCATTCATTAACTTATTTACATAAATATTAATATCGTCACGAGTTTTGAAAGACTTCAGTCTCGTGATACACTCTCTATTATAGTCATGGTAAAGAAAACGGTCTATTTTAAGACCCGGGTTTAAATAAATGCCTAGTCTTGTAATATAGTCTGTTGTGTATCTTTCGAGAAATGAATATAAAACGAGCAACTTAACAATAAGTCTATTTTGAAGGTCTTTTCGTAAGTATAATATACTTGATGACACTAATAATAAAATCCAAAACATATAATTCTATCTGTGGATTCTATCTTTAAATATACATCATTGTATTTGGTTTTATACGTTCTATTTCTAATAACTTGGAAACATTATTATAATCAATTGTAATTGGATAAGTAAGATTATCAATCATAAATGGCACATCTGTCATAAACTGTAGCATATTTATTTTAGATATTATGGTCTCTAAGCATCTTTTCAATGTTCTTACTCCTTCTTCTTTAGTGTAATTTAAGATAATATGTTTTACTATATCATTGTTGATATTTATATTATCTTTGCTAAAACCGATGTCCTTACAAAGTTCTGGTATTAAATAATTCTTAGCAATGATAAGTTTGTCGTCTAGTTTTAAGGCGGGCATCTTTATTATTCTCATTCTGTCTTTTAATATAGGATTAATTTTGCGTTCGTCGTTAAATGAAAAGATAAATAACGCCCTTGATAAGTCAAACTTAATTCCACTGAAATATAAATCAGTAAATTCGTTGTTTTGACTGTGATCGGTAAGATGAATAAGCTTATGAATTAACTCACGACCCTTGGGACACTCACTTACTTTATCTAACTCGTCAAAATAAATAATTGGATTCATACAGCGTGTTTCTATTAGTGACTTCACAATTCTGCCACAGATTGAACCCTCGTAAGTATAACTGTGTCCCTCAAGAAGTGCCGAATCAGAAGCGCCACCTAGAGTAATTGAAACAAATGCTCTATCAATGGCATTACAAATCCCTTCTTTAACGAATGTTGTCTTCCCATTTCCCATTGGTCCTTGTAATCCTATTATCTGTCCCTTTGAACCTGGATTTGTAATCCACTGAGTAATTAACTGCAGTATTTGAAACTTGGCAGTATTATGTCCATAAATTGACTTATCTAGTTTGCTTTTTACATTCGAAAGATAACTATGTATTTCATCCTTATTATTATTATTAGTTATTGACAGGTCTCGATATGAATTAAATGGAACCAGTAGTAAAGTGGAAAGCCATTCATTTATTTTATGGTAGTCTGAGTTTGTCTCATCAAGTGATTCAAGACTATCCAGACGTCTTATAATTTGCGCCTTAATGCTTATATCTATAGGGAGATTTAATACCTTAAAACGCTGTGGAGTTCTACCTCGGTTTAAATCCCGGATAGTTTTTTCATTTTCTAAAACAAGTATTTTTTCCTTTTTATTAAGATTTTTGAAATAACGGACATTATCTACGGAATTATTAACTGTATTCGTATTATGGAATAGAATATAGTCCTTATCTAATTTATTTACAGGGTTTTTTTCTTTATTCTTTGTATCTTCTGTTTCATTACCTGTTTCATTGTCTGTTTCGTCTGTTTCGTCTGTTTCGTTGTCTGTTT
>Ga0209501_10006945_pt1 | contig 10052 bp, 9 predicted proteins | sample ArcticOcean_MG_C_4_FD_187434 | JGI IMG/M metagenome (GOLD analysis project Ga0209501, IMG submission 187434) | Marine microbial communities from western Arctic Ocean - ArcticOcean_MG_CB4_134 (SPAdes) (version 2) | ecosystem: Environmental > Aquatic > Marine > Oceanic | place: Arctic Ocean...
ACCGGATATCTCAGACGCTGCGCGTGAAAATACGGCCGGTGATGCCCTGTGGCAGAATGCGCAGCAAGATCAGGGCGACAAACAACAGCGTCGCATCGCCAAATACCGGCCCCGTGGCAAAAGTCACCGCCTGGCTAATGGTGCCCAGAATACCAGCCGAACTCAGGGTCCCGGCGACCACGGCGGCGCCACCCGTGACAACGGTAATGAACGCCTTGCCGATAAGTAGCGCGCCCATGCCGGGCACCACGCCGCTGATCGGCGCCAAAAGGCCGCCCGCCAGACCGGCAAAGGCCGCGCCAATACCAAAGGTGGTCATGTAAACAATCTTGGAATTTACGCCGAGGCATTCCACCATGTCCGGATTCTGCATTGTCGCCCGGGCGATCAGGCCGGCCTGGGTATACCGCAAGGTAAAGTAAACAGAGGACATGAAGGCCACGGCAGCGAATATCAGGAAAAAGGTGTAGATCGCCACGGAATACTGCCCGATGGCAAATCCGCTGAAGGGTGTGGAGACGCCTTCAACCGTATTGCCAAATACGACCGTGACAAAACCAATCAGGAAAAGGCTCAGGCCCCAGGTCGCCAGCAGTGAATCGATTATCCGTCCATAGAGGTGCCGGATAATCAGGCGTTCCACGACGATGCCGAAGACACCAACGGCCAAGGGCGCCAGTATCAGAATTGCGACCCAGATATTGACGCCCAATTTTGTTGTCAGAACGACGGTGTAACCGCCCAACATCATGAATTCGCCATGTGCGATGTTGATCACCCGCATCATGCCAAAGATGATTGCAAGTCCGGTAGCGATCAATATCAGGCCGGCGACCTCGCGCAATAACTCAATCACCACCACCAGGGAAAAATCCATGGAAGTCCATCCCGTTTTATTTTGTTAGTGGCCCGGGCCGCCTATTCAGGCGGCCCGGGCGGCGAAGCGCTGTTACGAGCTACTCAAGCGATATTTCGTAATGCTTGTTCGCATTCGGCGTTTCCTTCAAGTTGCAAACCATCTGTGTATCAGCCGGTTGAACCTGTGAAAACTTCTTCTTGATGATATACGTCTTATCCTGCAAATCGGCGATATAGACATCGCGGATCGCATGATGGGTCAGCGGGTCGATGGCGCACTGACCGGACGGCATATCATAAGTCTTACCGGATTCCATCACCTCGATCAGCTTCATACGATCCAGGCTACCAGCTGTACGCACGGCATCCGCCCATATCATCATGCCTTCCCAGGTGAAGGCGGATAGTTCGGACAACAACGGGGTCTTTTCAGGATAGCGTTTGTTTACCTGTGCCACCCACGCCTTGTTAGCCGGCGAGTCAATGGAGGGATAATAGCCATAACTGGTGATGATGCCGTTGGCGACTTCCGGCTTGAGGATCTCCAGCTCGGCACCAGCGGCGCCAAAGGTGGTAGAGGCGATGGGAATTTCATTCTTCATGCCCGCCGCAGCCCATTGATTGTAAAAACCAAGATGGCCGGTGCCGACCAGAACGCTCATCACCATGTCGGGCTTGGCGCCTTGAATTTTAGAGATGGTCGGGCCGAAGTTCGTGACATCAAGGGGGAAGAAGTCCGTCGAAACGACCTCTCCGCCGTTCTGCTCCACATAACGTTTCACCCAAGCCGCGGTGATTTGGCCATAGTTATAGTCAGCCGCGATGGTGTAAACTTTTTTGCCCCATAGTCCCATGGTGTAGGGGACCAGCTTCTCAACGGTCTGCGCCGGGGTGGTGCCCAACGAGATCTCGTTGCGGTCGCAGACGCCCCCTTCATAGAGAGTGTTGTAAAAATACAGAGTCTTGTAGCGATGCAGGATCGGCCGGATAGTTTCCCTGCTGGCAGAGGTAATACCGCCCATGACCACGGCGGCCTTATCTTTCAGGGCTAACTGGGTCGCGTATTGGGAATACAAGGACATGTTGGTCTGTGGGTCATAGACCACTCCCTTGACCTTCTTGCCTAGCAGGCCGCCCTTGGCGTTGATTTCCTCGATTGCCATCAACATGATCTGGTTCATGGGAATACCGGCGAAATCGATGAAACCCGACAAATCGTGCAGACCACCGACGATAATTTCGTCAGCCGCCTGGGCCGCAAAGGGTATCATGGGAAGGCTACCAGCCGCACCAACGGCAGCAGCACCTTTAAGTATTGAACGTCGTGAAATTTCATGCGTCATAGCAATTTCTCCGGTTTTGTGAAGCCTAAAAAACCCCCGTATTTTGAGGTTATATTTGGAGTGGCGATAATTGATTAGTAGATTATGCCAGTTCTTAACGAACGTGCAAGTCGGAAAAATGGCTAAAGTCCCGCTTTCCTGGCTAATCTGATCAGTGTATGAAAGGCACCCAAGCAATTCGCTAAAGACTTTGATATAAGGGTCGTGCCTATGATCCCGCGCTATTCGCGCCCGCAAATAGCGGCCATCTGGTCGCCCGAAAGTAAGTTTCAAATCTGGTTTGAGATCGAGGCGCATGCCTGCGATGCCCAGGCCAAGCTGGGCGTGATCCCGGAAGCGGCAGCCAGGGAGGTCTGGGAAAAGGGCGCGTTTGAAGTCGCCCGGATTGACCAGATCGAGCGGGAAACCCACCACGACGTCATCGCCTTTCTGACCAACCTGGCCGAACATGTGGGACCCGCCGCCCGCTTCGTGCACCAGGGCATGACCTCGTCGGATGTTCTGGATACCTGTTTCAGCGTGCAACTGGTGCGCGCCACGGATTTGCTGCTGGACGATATGGACCAACTGTTGGCGGTATTGCGCCGCCGGGCCTTTGAGCACAAAGACGATATTTGTATCGGCCGCAGCCATGGCATCCACGCGGAACCAACTACCTTCGGCCTGAAGCTGGCCCAGGCTTATGCGGAGTTTGACCGTTGCCGCGACCGCTTGCGCCGTGCGCGGGAAGAAATCGCGACCTGCGCCATATCGGGCGCGGTAGGTACTTTCGCCAACATCGATCCGGCGGTAGAACAACATGTGGCCAACGCCCTGGGTTTGACCGTGGAGCCGGTGTCGACCCAGGTCATCCCCCGCGACCGCCATGCCATGTATTTTTCAACCCTGGCCGTGATTGCTTCCTCCATCGAACGGCTGGCAACGGAAATACGCCACCTACAGCGTTCGGAAGTTCTGGAGGTGGAGGAGTTTTTTGCCGAAGGCCAAAAAGGTTCATCCGCCATGCCGCACAAGCGCAACCCGGTGTTGACGGAAAATTTGACCGGCCTGGCGCGTCTGGTGCGGATGACCGCCATGCCAGCCTTGGAAAATGTCGCTCTGTGGCACGAGCGCGACATCTCCCACTCCAGCGTCGAACGGGGCATCGCACCCGATGCGACCGTAACCCTGGATTTTGCCCTAAACCGCCTGACCGGGGTGATCGACAAGTTAACGGTATATCCGGAAAACATGCAGGCAAACCTGGATCGCCTGGGCGGCTTGATCTTCTCGCAACGGGTGCTGCTGGCTTTGACCCAGGCCAGCGTCAGCCGCGAAGACGCTTATACCTATGTGCAGCGGAACGCCATGCCGGTCTGGCGCGGCGAAGGAAATTTTCTGGATCTGCTGAAGGCCGACGGTGAAGTCATGGCCGCTATTTCAGAAACAGAATTAGAGGCCATGTTCGATCTGGATTATCATACTAAACATGTGGCCACCATTTTTGAACGGGTCTTCGCCGCGCACGATACTTAGTCAGAATTCAGACAATTAAAACATGTCCGCCGAAACGGTGCTTATTCCGAAGTAATCTGTTCCCGGGCCACTTCCAGCAACGCCTTCATCTTCTGGCGCACCTGATCCTCGCTTAAATCTAGACCCTTGCCCTGGACATCAGCCCAGACTTTTTCGAACACATCCTCGTCACCCGGCTTTTCGAAATCAGAGGCGATCACCTGTTTCGCGTAGGCGTCCGCATCCGCCCCTTCCAGGCCAAGATGTTCGGCCATCCAAAGGCCAAGTAATTTGTTGCGCCGGGCGCCAATTTTGAAGACGGTTTCCTGATCGTGGGCATACTTCGCCTCGAATGATGTTTCACGTTTGTCAAAGGTGGTCATGGCAACGCAGCTCCCGCACTTGGATTATCTACTCACTTCCCCACCCATAGCTGTCCACAGCGGATGAAGCAACCTGATAACTGGGCCTTTTCACCTCTAATTGCTAGCCCTCCATGTCCGGAAATTGGCGCCCATGCGATCTTCGCCCGGCAATGCAGCTTTCGATCGTCATCTGGAAATTCATGAAATCCATCAGCAAGATCGTCGATGATCAGGCAATTGGGGCGTTGGTCGCCGGCGCAATGCTCTATCAGATGCGACAAGTTTTGCTGCAGGTTTTGCAGTTCGATGATTTTCCCCTCAATCTCGTCCAGGTGCTTCTTGGCGATGCCTTTAACCTCGGCACTGGTCCGATTTTAGTCTTCATACAGGGGTAGCAGGGCTCGGCAAACTTCGATGGAGAAACCCAACCGTCGCACTCTTTCCACGAACTGCAGCTGTGTGGGCATGGGCATCCGAATAGTTGCGGTAGACGTTCCCCGAACGATCAGCCACGACAAGGTCAATGCCCTCGTAATAGCGAATGGTCTTTTCCGTAAGACCGGTGGCCCGGGCGGCGTCTCCAATACTCCTGGTCAGATATCCAATTGTGTCTGGCGTAGGCGTAGTGCGTTGGTGATAACCGTGACCGAACTCAAGCTCATGGCCGCAGCCGCGATGACTGGGCTCAGCAGCAGGCCAAAGAACGGGTACAGAACCCCGGCCGCCAACGGCACCCCAAGGGCGTTGTAGAAAAAGGCAAAGAACAGGTTCTGCCGGATGTTTCCCATGGTCGCCCGGCTGATCTTACGGGCCCTGACGATGCCGGTGAGGTCACCTTTGACCAGGGTGACGCCGGAGCTTTCGATCGCCACGTCGGTGCCCGTACCCATGGCAATACCGATGTCGGCCTGGGCCAGGGCCGGGGCGTCATTGACGCCGTCACCGGCCATGGCCACCACATGTCCCTGTTCCTGTAATCGGCGTACCGCCGCGCTCTTCTCGTCGGGCAATACGTCGGCGACGATCTCGTCGATGCCAAGCCGCGCCGCCACGGCCTCCGCCGTGGTGCGGTTATCGCCGGTCAACATCACTATACGCAAGCCCTCGGCATGCAAGGCGCGGATGGCATCGGGGGTGGTTCCCTTGATCAGATCGGCCACAGCGATCAACCCAGCCGCCGCGCCGTCCACGGCGGCGAACATCGCGGTGGCGCCCTGGCGGCGCAGTTCGTCAGCCGCCAGCTGTAAATTCTCGATGTTGGAAATATCCACGCCTCGTTCGGCCAACAGGGCGGCATTGCCAAAGGCAACCACGCGCCCGTTGACCTTGCCGGCGACCCCTTTGCCGATCGTGGCCTGAAAACTGCTGGGCTCAGCCAGCTCGATGCCACGCGCCTTGGCGCCGGCCACTATGGCCTCCGCCAAGGGATGTTCGCTGGCCCGCTCCAGGCTGGCCACCAGGCCAAGCACCTCGTCCTCGCCAAAGCCCGCGGCGGTCACCACCTTCATCAATGCCGGCTTGCCCATCGTCAAGGTACCGGTCTTGTCGACAACCAGGGTATCGACCTTTTCAAACAACTCCAACGCCTCGGCGTTTTTGATTAACACCCCTGTCTGGGCAGCGCGCCCGGTACCGACCATAATGGACATTGGAGTCGCCAGGCCGAGGGCGCAGGGACAGGCGATAATCAGCACCGAGACCGCCGCCAACAGGGCGTGGGCCAGGGCCGGCGCGGGTCCCCATACCGCCCAGGTGATGAAGGCAAGAACGGCACAGCCGACCACGGCGGGAACGAAGTACCCGGCCACCGTGTCGGCAACGCGCTGGATGGGGGCCCGGCTGCGTTGCGCCGCCGCCACCATTTGCACGATGCGGGCCAGCATGGTTGCCGCGCCCACCTTGTCGGCGCGCATCACCAAGGCCCCGGTACCATTGAGAGTGCCACCGATGACGCGATCACCAGGCAATTTCTCTACCGGAATTGGTTCGCCGGTGATCATCGATTCATCCACCGAGCTGTGCCCGTCAATAATCTTGCCGTCCACCGGGATGCCGTCGCCAGGGCGAATACGTAGGCGGTCGCCAGGGCGCACCTGGGCCAGACTGACTTCCCTCTCCTCGCCATCATCACGCAGGCGCCGCGCGGTCTTGGGCGCCAAATTCAGCAAGGCCCGCAAGGCGCCGGAGGTCTGTTCCCGGGCGCGCAATTCCATGATCTGCCCCAACAGCACCAGGGTGATGATGACCGCCGCCGCTTCGAGATAAATGGAGACCCGCCCCTCGGCATCGCGAAAACCGTCGGGGAAAATGCCGGGATACAACACGCCGATGACGCTATAGCCATAGGCCGCCCCCGTCCCGATAGCGATCAGCGTGAACATATTTAGCTTCATGGTCACCAAGGACTTCGCGCCGCGTTCGAAAAATGGCCAGCCGGCCCACAACACCACTGGGCTGCCCAGGGCAAGCTGTGCCCAAGGATTCCAAGTGCCCCTGACAAGGCTTGCCACGCCCGGCACCATCTCGCCCATGGCCAGAAACAAGACCGGCAGCGTAAGGGTGGATGCGACCCAGAAGCGCCGGGTCATTTGGATCAGTTCGTGATTTGGTTCAGCCTCGACGGCGACCGAAACGGCCTCCAGTGCCATGCCGCAACTGGGACAGCTCGCCGGCGTGGCGCTCCAAACTTCGGGACACATAGGACAGATGTGGCCGCCCCCAGCGCCAGATCCACCGGTCCTTTCGGCGGCCGGGGCCGTACCGCGCAAATAGTCTCGTGGATGATCTTTAAATTTACCGGCACAACCAGCCGAGCAAAAACAGTAAATCTCACCATTATATTCGAACGATTGCGTCTTGGCCGGCAACGGAACTTTCATGCCACAGACCGGATCAATACGGAATTCGCCATCACCCACCACCGCTTCGGTCATTGTTCACTCCCAATACAAATCCTGGCCGGACAACGGACGAAGGCCTGTTCCAGTTATATATGCGGCTTCCAGTTACAGGAAGGTCAAGAGTATATCGTCGCCGGCCAATAAGGCGGCCAGACAGGGGCCAATGGCGGCGTTGTTTTGCGTCCGCTTATCGGCTATACGTCGACGTCTACGGTGAGGGCCTGAGCGCCCGGCTGAGAAGCCACCGCCCCAGAAAAATTGAGGTTACCATGGCCAGGCGTAGAAAAGTCTACGAAGGCAAGGCGAAAATCCTATACGAAGGGCCGGAACCAGGCACTTTGGTGCAATATTTTAAGGACGATGCCACCGCCTTCAATAACGAAAAAAAGGGCGTAATTACCGGTAAAGGCGTCCTGAATAATCGAATTTCCGAGCATATCATGCTGCGCCTGGCAGAAATTGGCATCCCGACCCATTTCGTGCGGCGCCTGAACATGCGAGAACAATTGATCAGAGAGGTGGAAATCATTCCCGTCGAAGTGATCGTACGCAACGTTGCCGCCGGTTCTATTTCGAAACGCCTCGGCATTCCCGAAGGCACCCCCCTGCCCCGCTCCATCGTTGAATTTTGCTATAAATCAGACGATTTAGGGGACCCGCTGGTCAGCGAGGAACATATCACCGCCTTTGGCTGGGCCACGCCGCCGGAGATCGACGACATGATGGCCCTGAGCCTACGAATCAATGACATTTTGTACGGCCTTTTCGCCGGCGTGGGCATCCGCCTGGTGGATTTTAAGATTGAATTCGGCCGCCTCTACTCCGAAGAGGACGTACGTACCGTGCTGGCGGACGAGATAAGCCCCGACAGCTGCCGCCTGTGGGATACCAGCAGCAATAAAAAGCTGGACAAGGACCGCTTTCGCCACGACATGGGCGGCGCGTCCGAAGCGTACCAAGAAGTTGCCCGCCGCCTTGGCATCCTGCCCGAAGGCGGCCCCAACGATTTCAAAGGCCCGGCGGCAATGCAATGAAGGCGCGGGTGCACATTTCATACAAGACCGGCGTCCTTGACCCCCAAGGCAAGGCCATCGGCCTGACCCTAGAGAATTTGGGTTTCGCCGGCGTCGACCACGTGCAGCAGGGCAAATTGATCGAACTGGAATTGGCCGAAAGCGACGCCGATAAGGCGAGGAATTTGGTCGAGGCCATGTGCGAAAAACTGCTCGCCAATACGGTCATCGAAAACTACGCCATCGAGTTGGATAGCGAATAGAATGACGGTTGGGTGGCCATGAAAGCGTCTGTTATTGTTTTCCCCGGTTCCAATTGTGACCGCGACATCCAGGTAGCCCTGAGGAACAGTATCGGCGGCCCAGTCCATATGGTCTGGCATGGTGACAGCGAGATGGCCAAGACCGATCTGATAGTGCTTCCCGGCGGCTTTTCCTATGGTGACTATCTGCGTTGCGGCGCCATGTCGGCCCGTTCGCCAATCATGCGTGAAGTGGTGGCGCGGGCCGAAAGCGGCGTCGCCGTTCTGGGTATCTGTAACGGCTTTCAAGTACTGTTGGAGGCCGGCCTGCTGCCTGGCGCGCTGCTCTCCAACGCCGGCCTGAAATTTGTCTGCCGTGATGTGCATATCCGGGTCGAGAACAGCCAGACCCCTTTCACAAATGGTTATGAGCGGGGCCAGGTTTTGCGCATCCCGGTGGCCCATCACGACGGCCAATATTTCGCGGCCCCAGGCACTCTGGCGGAACTGCACCAGCGTGATCAAATCGCCTTTCGCTATTGCGGCAAATCTGCCGGGGCGGATAATCCGCAATTTAGCCCGCCCTTTAATCCCAATGGCTCCATCGATGATATTGCCGGCATCTTTAATGATCGCAAGACCGTACTGGGCCTGATGCCCCATCCCGAACGGGCCGCCGACCCTCTGCATGGCGGCACCGACGGCTGCGGTCTGCTCGACAGTCTCGTCGCCGCCTTGTCCTAGGATCCCCGCTTTGCGCAACGAACCGAACATCACCCCGGCCCAGGTCTCTGAACATGGCCTGACCGCGAGCGAATACAAAACCATCCTAAACGTTCTGGAGCGGGAGCCTAACCTAACCGAACTGGGCATCTTCTCTGTCATGTGGTCGGAACATTGTTCGTACAAATCATCCAAGTTCTGGCTGAAAACCCTGCCGACCGAGGCGCCGTGGGTAATCTGCGGCCCCGGCGAAAATGCCGGCGTGGTCGATATTGGCGACGGCAAGGCGGCCATCTTCAAGATGGAGAGCCACAACCATCCCTCGTTCATTGAACCCTACCAGGGCGCCGCGACCGGGGTGGGGGGCATCCTGCGCGATGTTTTCACTATGGGCGCGCGCCCCATCGCCAATATGAACGCCCTGCGCTTTGGCGCCCCGGAAGATGCCAAGACACGCCACCTGTTGGCAGGCGTGGTGGCGGGTGTGGGTGGCTATGGCAATTGCGTCGGCGTGCCCACGGTGGGCGGCGAGGTTAATTTCGATGCCAGCTACAATGGCAATATCCTGGTCAACGCCATGACCGTCGGGCTGGCGGATGTGGACAAGATCTTTTATTCCGCCGCCGCCGGGATCGGCAACCCGGTGGTTTATGTCGGCTCCAAGACTGGTCGCGACGGCATCCACGGCGCCACCATGGCCTCGGCCGAATTCGACGATGCCACGGAAGAAAAACGGCCCACGGTCCAGGTTGGCGATCCCTTCACAGAAAAGTTGCTGATCGAGGCCTGCCTGGAACTGATGGCGACGGACGCCATCGTGGCAATCCAGGATATGGGCGCCGCCGGCTTGACCTGTTCCTCGGTGGAAATGGCGGACAAGGGCGGTGTCGGTTTCGATCTGGATATCGACAAGGTGCCTCAGCGGGAAACGGGCATGACCTCTTACGAAGTGATGTTGTCGGAAAGCCAGGAACGCATGTTGATGGTCTTGCGCCCCGGCTCCGAAGGTACCGCCAGGGCTATCTTCGACAAATGGCAACTGGATTTTGCCGTGGTGGGCCAGGTCACGGACACGGGCCGTTTCGTTGGCCGGAAAGATGGCGCGGTGGTGTTC
>Ga0209501_10006958_pt1 | contig 10043 bp, 9 predicted proteins | sample ArcticOcean_MG_C_4_FD_187434 | JGI IMG/M metagenome (GOLD analysis project Ga0209501, IMG submission 187434) | Marine microbial communities from western Arctic Ocean - ArcticOcean_MG_CB4_134 (SPAdes) (version 2) | ecosystem: Environmental > Aquatic > Marine > Oceanic | place: Arctic Ocean...
TCAATACATGAAATTATGGTTCCTAACGGTATTTTTGATAATGGTAAAGCATTTCCAACATCGGGTGAAGACTTATCTCCAGAAGAAATTTTCTGACCAATTTTCAATCCATTTTGAGCTATAATATATCTTTTCTCCCCATCTTTATATTCAACAAGCGCAATAAATGAGCTTCTGTTAGGGTCATACTCGATAGATTCAACAGTTGCAGGAACATCAAACTTATTTCTCTTGAAATCAATAACACGATAACGACGCTTATGACCACCACCTCTGTGACGAATAGTCATTTTACCTTTATTATTTCTCCCGCCACTTCGCTTTTTGGGTTCAAGCAAACTTTTTTCGGGTTTATCGGTAGTAATTGCATCAAAGCCATTTACTACTCTAAATCTTTGTGCTGGCGTTACTGGTTTTAATTTTCTAACTGACATCTATCTGTTTTATAAATTACTATAAAAATCAATTACATCACCATCTGCTATCTGAACTATAGCCTTTTTTAATGCATTCGTTTTTCCATGCTGAATACCAGTCTTAGTATACTTTGTTTTTCGTTCGGGACCATAATTCATAGTTCGAACTTTATTTACATTTACACCATAAGAATTCTCAACAGCTCTTTTTATCTCAATTTTATTGGCTTTTGTATCGACAAGGAAAGTATAACGATTATTCAGCTCGCTATCTGATGTCGCTTTTTCAGTGATAATTGGTTTAATTATAATGCTCATATATCTAAACTTTATTCAAAATTGATTCTAATTCGGCAATTGCACTTTCAGACAAAACCAAACTTCCAGCATTGGTTATTTTGTAAGTATTTAATTCTGAGTTAGTTACAACTTGAGAATCTTTTAAATTGCGCGACGACAAATATACATTTTTATTTGGCTCTCCCAATACCAGTAAAGATTTTTTACCATCAATACCTAATGCCGTTAAAACATTTCTATAAGAAGAAGTATTCGGTTCTGGCAATTGAAAATCTTCTAATACAATAATTGCTTTATCATTAGCCTTAATACTAAGAGCAGATTTCCTAGCTAAACGCTTAACTTTTTTATTAACTTTTTGACTGTAGTCTCTTGGCGAAGGACCAAAAACTCGACCCCCTCCTCTGAATAAAGGATTCTTAATACTACCAGCCCTAGCAGTTCCTGTTCCCTTTTGTTTTTTTATTTTTCTGGTTGAGCCCGTAATTTCAGCTCGTTCTTTTGACTTGTGAGTACCTTGTCGCTTATTTGCCAAATGTTGTTTTACATCCAAATAAATTGCATGATTATTAGGTTCAACACCAAACACTGAAGGATCAAGCTTTGCTTTTCTTCCGGTGTCTTTTCCTTCGATATTTACAATAGCTATTTCCATTATTTACTTATTATTACATATGAATTTTTGTGTCCAGGCACACAACCTTTAACAACAAGAATATTTTTTTCTAAAACTACCTTAACAACACGTAGATTTTGAACTTTAACAATTTCATTGCCCATTTGACCAGCCATTCGCATTCCCTTAAAAACTCTAGCGGGGTATGATGCAGCACCGATTGATCCAGGAGCTCGAAGACGGTTATGTTGTCCATGAGTAGCTTGTCCTACTCCAGCAAAACCATGTCGTTTTACTACCCCCTGAAATCCTTTTCCTTTAGATGTTCCTGAAACATCAACAAATTCTCCTTCAAGAAAATGTTCAACAGTAATTAGGTCGCCCAGTTTATGATCATCACTAAAATTTTTAAATTCTACAAGTTTACGTTTGACAGGAGTGTTAGCCTTTTTAAAATGACCAATAGCTGCTTTAGAGCTATTTTTTTTAGACTTGTCATCGAAACCTAATTGAAGAGCTTCATACCCATCAATATCTTTAGTTCTGACTTGGGTAACCACGCAGGGACCAGCTTCTATGACGGTACATGGAATATTTTTTCCATTACCATCATAAAGTGATGTCATTCCGACTTTTTTTCCGATTAATCCAGACATGATTACTTTTAATTAATTTTAATTATACTTTTATTTCTACCTCAACACCACTGGGTAGTTCTAATTTCATCAACGCATCAATTGTTTTTGATGAAGAGCTATATATATCTAATAAACGCTTATAGTAACAAAGTTTAAATTGCTCACGTGATTTTTTATTTACGTGTGGTGAACGTAGTACTGTAAAGATTTTTTTATTTGTAGGAAGCGGAATAGGTCCAGTTACTACAGCACCTGTTGACTTTACTGTTTTTACGATTTTATCAGCAGATTTATCTACTAAGTTATGATCGTAGGATTTTAATTTTATTCTAATTTTTTGACTCATCTATCGATAATTTAAACGTTTTTTCCTTTTACATCCGCAATAACCGCCTCAGAAATATTTGATGGGGTCTCAGCATAATGCGAAAATTCCATAGTTGATGTTGCTCTACCCGAAGAAAGTGTTCTTAATGAAGTTACATATCCAAACATTTCAGAAAGAGGAACTTCAGCTTTTACGACTTTAGCCCCTGCCCTATCGTCCATTGAATTAACTTGACCACGACGGCGATTTAAATCACCTACTATATCTCCCATATTTTCTTCTGGAGTTAAAACTTCAAGCTTCATGATTGGTTCCATTATTACAGCTTTTGCAGATTTAGAAGCTGCTTTAAATCCTAATTTAGCTGCTAACTCAAAAGAAAGAGAATCTGAATCAACTGCATGAAAAGAACCATCCTTCAATGTTATTTTCATAGAATCAACTTCAAATCCTGCCAATGGACCATTATTCATTGATATCTTAAATCCTTTTTCTACTGAAGGAATATATTCTTTTGGCACATTTCCTCCTTTAATCAAATTGACAAATACAAGTCCTGATTGTCCTTCTTCAGCAGGTTCAATGTCAAATACAATATCTGCAAACTTCCCTCTACCTCCAGATTGTTTTTTATAAATTTCTCTATGTTGAGCTTTAGCAGTTAAGGCTTCTTTGTACTCAACTTGAGGTTGCCCTTGATTTACTTCTACTTTAAATTCTCTTCGAAGACGATCAACTATAATATCTAAGTGAAGCTCACCCATTCCAGAAATAATTGTTTGGCCAGAAGCTTCATCAGATTTAACTTGAAAAGTTGGGTCCTCCTCGGCTAACTTAGCTAGAGACATCCCTAATTTGTCAATATCAGCTTTAGTTTTTGGCTCAACCGCAATTCCAATTACTGGATCAGGAAAATCCATGCTTTCTAATACAATTGGAAATTTTTCTTCTGAAAGAGTATCACCAGTTTTAATATCTTTAAAGCCTACTGCAGCTCCAATATCTCCTGCCTCAATAAAATCAATAGAATTTTGTTTATTAGAATGCATTTGATAAATACGTGAAATTCTTTCCTTATTTCCGGATCGATTGTTTAAAACGTATGAACCTGCATTCAATCTTCCAGAATATACGCGAAAAAATGCTAAGCGCCCAACATAAGGGTCAGTAGCAATTTTGAAAGCTAATGCAGAAAAAGGTTGTTTTACATTTGGCTGTCTTGCAATCTTTAAATCTGTTTTTGGATCAATACCAATTATAGCCTCTTTATCTTCAGGTGAAGGTAAATAACGGCAAACAGCATCTAATAAAAATTGTACACCTTTATTTTTAAAAGAAGATCCACAAATCATAGGGATAATACTAATATCTTGAGTAGCAGCCCTAAGTGCATTATGAACTTCATCTTCGGTTATACTATCGGGATCATCAAAAAACTTCTCTAACAATGCTTCATCATATTCAGCAACAGCTTCTATTAATTGATTACGAAGTATCTCTGCCTCTTCTTTAAGTTCTGAAGGAATAGCTACAACATCAAATGTTGAACCATAATTATCTTCATGCCATACAATAGCTTGATTTTTTATCAAATCAATTATACCCTTAAAATTTTCTTCATCACCAATATTTAAAACTATTGGGACAGCATTTGATTTAAGCATGTCTTTTACTTGCTTGCAGACACCTAAAAAGTTAGATCCTTGACGATCCATTTTGTTAACGAAACCAATACGAGGAACCTTGTAGTTGTCAGCTAAACGCCAATTTGTTTCCGATTGAGGCTCAACGCCATCAACGGCTGAAAATAAAAAAACCAATCCATCAAGAACTCTTAAAGATCGGTTTACTTCAACTGTAAAGTCAACGTGGCCGGGAGTATCAATTATATTAAATTGATAGTCTTTAGCTTCTGATGTGGCTTCGCCTTGTTCAGAAGGAAAAGCCCACGTACAAGTTGTTGCTGCAGATGTTATGGTAATTCCGCGCTCTTGTTCTTGCTCCATCCAGTCCATTGTAGCCGCTCCATCATGAACCTCTCCAATTTTATGACTAACACCCGTGTAAAAAAGAATTCGCTCAGTAGTAGTTGTCTTACCCGCATCTATATGAGCTGCAATTCCAATGTTTCGTGTATGTTTTAAATCTCTTGCCATTTTAATTTGAATCTTGTTGAATTAAAATCTAAAATGAGAAAAGGCTTTATTTGCTTCAGCCATTTTGTGGACATCTACCCTTTTCTTGACAGCGGCACCTTCTTCTTTTTCTGCTGCAATACACTCATTTGCAAGTCTAAGAGCCATGGACTTTTCGTTACGTTTACGAGCATAACTAATTAACCACTTCATGGCTAAAGAAACTTTTCTGTCTGGACGAATTTGCATGGGTATTTGAAATGTAGCTCCTCCAACTCTTCTACTTCTAACCTCTACATGAGGCATAACATTAGAAAGAGCATCTTTCCATATTTCGATCGCTGTTTTTTCATCTTGTTCTTGCTTTCGCTCCTCTATAATTTCAAGAGCATCATAAAAAATTTTGTAAGCTGTAGATTTTTTGCCATCCCACATAAGGTTATTTACAAAACGTGTGACCAGCTGATCTTTAAATTTTGGATCTGGAAGTAATGGACGTTTTTTTGCTTGTCTTTTTCTCATGATTAATACTTGAAAAAATTGTTATTATTTTTTAGGTCGTTTAGCTCCATACTTAGAACGTCTTTGAAGTCGACCTTCGACTCCAGCAGTATCTAGTGCTCCACGAACGATATGATAACGAACTCCTGGTAAGTCTTTAACTCTTCCGCCACGAACCAATACTATAGAATGCTCTTGGAGATTATGTCCTTCACCAGGTATGTAAGCATTGACTTCCTTTCCGTTAGTCAAACGAACACGAGCTACTTTACGCATTGCTGAGTTCGGCTTTTTAGGGGTTGTCGTGTAAACTCTTGTGCATACACCACGACGTTGTGGACATGATTCTAAAGCAGCCGATTTACTCTTCTTGGTATTAGAAGTTCTTCCTTTTCTTACTAATTGTGCAATAGTTGGCATATATTGTTTATCAATTTTTATTTACTTGAAATCCCCTTTTTGAGCGTGCAAATGTAGAATATTTTTTTTGTCTTTCAAATCCAAAATTGCTGTTTTTTAAAAAAAAATGACATTTAATAGTTAATGATAAGCAGTAAGATTATTTATTTAAAGATCAATAATAAAAATCAATGTTGTTATTAAGTTGATTTAAGGATATTTAAGTTCTTTTTAATTGGGTAAGTTTTATATATATATTTGTTAAAGTTAGCAACGCAATATGCTGCCTACTAATTTTTTGTTTAATCCCTGGAAAATATTTTTTTACCTAATTAATAAAAAGCGTTTTTTAATATTCAAATAGAAGATTATTAAAAACTGTTAAAATGTTTCAAAATTATTTTATTAAATTTACGCGTTCAAAAAAACCCATGAAAAATAATTTCTTTTATTCAAAGCTGTACTTCTTAATATCAATAATATTACTGAGTCAAAGTATTCAATCTCAGCAAGACTTAACAGATACAAGAAAAATGGATGCAATGACTGACCTTAAAAATAGAAAAGCTAGAAAAGCTGATACTCCAAAAGATATTAAAGGAACTTATTATTTCAATAAAAATTTTCAATTATCTAGAATCGTATATTTTGGAGAAGAATTAAAGGAAAAAGCATATTTAAGATATAATGCAGCGAATGATGAAATTGAGATGGGAAACAGCTCAACACAAAAAGACGCTGAAGAGATTTTATTAAAAAGCGCAAAAGTTCATGCTATTATTGACAATGAAGAATACAGGTTATTACCACACAGATTAAATGAAACTAATTATCCAGTCATTGGTTATTTGGTTGTTTTAGTTGATAATCCAAAACATTCATTGTATATAAAACGAACAAAGGTTTTTATGAAAGCCGTTGAAGCTAGGACTTCTTTAGATAGATCTTTCCCTGCTAGATTTGTAGATGAAATATCATATTATTTCAGTTCTAAAGGAGACACTCCAATCCCTTTGAAAACAAATAAATCTTCAATAATTAAGATATCTGGTGAAAACGGTTCAAAAGTTAGAGGTTATATCAAAGAAAACGAAATTAAAACAAAATCTTTAGAAGGTTTAGTCAAAATTTTTGATTATATCAATTCATTATAAATTTTAGATATTCTAATCACTATATTCTATGTTAAGTAACTTAATTAGGTATAGATAAAGTCTTCAGATCAATATTTTACGAGTTATTTATTGGCTTTAAGACGCTATCAATCAATAGAAAGTGAAAGTTTTTGGTTTTTCTTAACATTTATCCTATATTTATAGCCAAATTTTTTATTAAAACAAATATTAATTAATCAAAATTAAAAGTATGAAAAGCTTATTAAGACTGATGATGGTTAGTTTGCTTGTAACGCAAGTTGCATTTTCGCAAAAGACAATCACTGGTGTGGTCTCTGATGACCAAGGTATGCCACTCCCTGGAGCTACAGTTCTTGAGCAAGGCACTAACAATGGTGTTTCCACAGACTTTGATGGTAATTATTCCATTGAGGTAGTTGAAGGCTCTGTTCTAGAATATAGTTTTGTTGGATATGAAACTTCAGCAATAACGATAGGAGCCGATGATCAAATTAATGTATCGCTAGCTCAAGGCAATGAATTAGAAGAAGTTATCGTAACTTCTCTTGGTATTAAACGTGAGAAACAGGCCATTGGGTATGCTGTTTCAGAAGTTGACGCTGATCAATTAGAACAACGTTCTGAAGGAGATATAGGACGTGTCCTTGCTGGTAAAGCATCTGGTGTACAAGTCACGAACCAATCAGGTGTCTCTGGATCTGGAACAAGTATAGTTATTCGTGGTTTTAATACATTTAGCCAAGGAAACCAACCTCTATTTATAGTTGATGGTATTCCTTTCTCTAGTGATACTAACGCTCAAGGTAGTTTCGTTGATGGAAATAGTGGATCTTCACGATTCCTTGATATCGACCCGAACAACATTGAGAGTGTTAACGTTTTAAAAGGACTTGCGGCCTCTAACCTTTATGGTACTCAGGGTCGTAACGGAGTTATCTTAATCACAACTAAGTCAGGAAGTACTGCTGGCTCAGCGGCTGCTCAGAAAAACGAAGTTACTATTAACACATCTTATTTTAACATAGAACTGGCATCAATGACAGATTATCAAATGGGTTATGGTAATGGTTTTGACCAATCATTTGGATGGTTCTTCTCTAACTGGGGCCCTGGCTTCAAAGAAGGTGGTCCTGCAGGATGGGGTGGACAATCTTCAATTAATGGATCTGGAACATGGGACCCTTCCCTTATTGGACCAAATGCAGGACAAAATGTTACAAAAGGATGGTTAAAACACCCTTATGTGTCTCAAAGTCGTGCTACTGGTACATATGATATCCTAGAACTAATAGGTCTTAACCAAACATCTGAATACAAATGGCAACCATACGATAGTGTTGGTGGTTTCTTTGAAACCGGCCACACTGTATCTACTAACATGAACTTACGTGGAGCAAGTGATGATGGATCTGTTTCATACAACATAAATTATGGTAATCTTGAAGATCAAGGATTTACTCCTGAAAACTCTTTACGAAGAAATACTTTAAGTTTTGGAGGTCGTGCTAATTTAAGTAATGGACTTACAATTAACGGAACTTTAAACTATTCAAACACTAACTTTAAATCTCCTCCAGTTGCTGCTGGGTATGGGTCTAATGTAGGTGGTGAAGGTGCTTCTGTTTTTGCAAATGTGTTTTATACGCCACGTTCTGTAGACTTAATGGGTCTTCCTAATACTAACCCAGTAACTCAAGCTTCTTTATACTATCGTAACAACAATGGTATTCAAAATCCAATTTGGACTACTAAAAACGCGGCAAACACTCAGTTGGTTGATCGTGTATTTGGTGGAGCTAGTGTCTCTTATAGTTTTAGCGACAATCTTAATGCATCATACCGTTATGGTATTGATGTATATTCTGAGAACAACGTTAACTATGCAAACAAAGGAGGTAAGACTGGTAGCTTGATTAACCAAGGTGGTATATACGAGACTTGGAATAATAGAAAAAGTATAAATGACCATAACCTTTCTGTAGCTGGTAGCTATAAGTTTGGTGAAATTGGCATGGACTTTACTCTTGGTTATACGACTCGTGGTGATGTGTACGACAGAAACGGAACTCGTTCTATTGGACAGCAGGTTTACGGAGTACTTCGTCATTTCAATTTCGAACAACAAGATGAAATTCAATATTACGAAGCTCGTAACATTAGAGGTCTTTATGGACAAGCTTCATTTGACTACCAACGTTATGCTTACTTAACATTATCTGGTCGTAAAGACTGGGTATCTAACTTGTCAATGGAAAATCGTGAAATCATTTATCCATCTGCCAGTGTTTCATTCCTGCCAACCTCTGCTATGCCAGAGATTAAGAGTGATATGTTGAATCTGTTAAAAATTCGTGCTAGTTATGGTACATCTGCTAACTTCCCATTTGGATATCCAATTGCTGCAACTTTAAGTCTTGACACACAAGATTTCTTAACAGATTCTGGTGGACAAGTAATTACTAACACTTCTGGATCGCTATTAGGTAACCCTAATTTAAAACCAGAAACTATTAGTGAGATAGAATTTGGTATTGAAGGTAGATTTATTAATAGTAGATTAAGCGTAGACTTCTCTGTCTATAATAAGGGTACAAACGACTTAATTATAACTCGTCCACTTGACCCTTCTACAGGGTATACTGCTACTCAAACTAATATTGGTGAAATAGAAAATAAAGGTATTGAATTAGATCTTGAATTTGATTTTATTAGAGGTCAAGACTTAAACTGGAGTACATTTTTAAACTATTCATCGAATGAATCAATTGTTTTAGATCTTGGTCTTGATACAGATGAGATTGTTTATAGTGGGTTTAGTAATCTAGGTAACGTAGCCAAGGTTGGTGAATCATTAGGTTCTATTGTTGGATCTAAAGTTACTAGACATGAAAATGGTGGGTTATTAGTTAACAACCAAGGTAGTTATGATACTACATATGGTACTAATATAATTGGTGATGCTAACCCAAATTTTTTATTAAACATCAGTAATAGTATTAACTACAAGAATTTATCATTTAATTTCTTGATTAACCATGTAAATGGTGGAGATATTTTTACATACACAGTAGCAACAATGCTTGGACGTGGTTTATCAGCTGATACTTTAGATCGTGAGCTTTCATTTATTTTACCTGGTGTAAACTCTGCTGGAGATATAAATACAAAGCAAATAAACAATTCAACATTTTACTTTAGTAATGTGTTATATGGTCCAGATGAAATGCTTGTATATGATGGAAGTGTATGGCGTTTAGGAGAAATTTCTCTTCGCTATGACTTACCTCAATCACTTATAGACAAAACACCGTTTGGTAGTATAAGTTTAACAGCTTCGGGTTACAACCTGTGGTATAATGCTTATAATACACCTGAAGGAGTTAACTTTGACCCGAATATCGTGGGAACAGGAGTAGGTAACGGACGTGGATTTGACTATTTAAATGGTCCTAGTGCTAAGAGATACGGGGCTAGTTTGAAACTTACATTTTAATTATGAAAAACAATATAATCATGAAATCAATGAATAAATTTTTCGCAATATGCCTTGGAAGTCTTCTTGTGTTAAGTTCAT
>Ga0209501_10006959_pt1 | contig 10042 bp, 7 predicted proteins | sample ArcticOcean_MG_C_4_FD_187434 | JGI IMG/M metagenome (GOLD analysis project Ga0209501, IMG submission 187434) | Marine microbial communities from western Arctic Ocean - ArcticOcean_MG_CB4_134 (SPAdes) (version 2) | ecosystem: Environmental > Aquatic > Marine > Oceanic | place: Arctic Ocean...
ACCGCTGAACACCACGAACACCAGGCCCGCGACGACGTAGAACAAGAACGGCTCTTGGGTTGCGGCGGCTGCTATGTCCGCCATACGAACCAGATCCGTAAGGCCGACGAGGGATACCAGGGCCGTATCCTTCAGGGTCGTCATCCAGATATTCGTGACGCCGGGCAGCGCGATACGCCAGATCTGGGGCAGGATGACCAGCCACCATATCGAGAGGTTTTTCAATCCTAAGGCGCGGGCCACATCCCATTGTCCACGCGGGATGTTTAGCACGGCGCCGCGTACCGCTTCGCCGATATAGGCGGCATAGACGATGGCGAGGGCTGAGACCCCGGCTACAAATGGCGTGACGTCGACGCGCAGGTTGAAGGCTGATTTGAGAAGGCTGGGGGCGTTGAAATAGAGAAAAAACACGATGAGGATCGACGGCACACCCATGAAAACGGAGGCGTAAGTCCGCCAAAATGCCTGCAGCAAACGGTTTTTTGCAAGCGCGACAAACCCTAGAACAACGCCCAGTATAAGGGCCAGCAGGAAGCTGAGTAACGCCAGCCGAATGGTGATGAAGACACCGGCCAGGAGCTCGTCTCCATAGCCGGTGTCATCAAAGTTGAGCAGTTCCATCAGGGTGCACGTCCTCTACCTAGCGGGGCACCCTCGCGCACCGAATTCAACCATCGTGGAGCGACGCTGCGGCCGTTACAGGCACTCTTTCGGTTCGTCGGTCAGGGTTGGTTCGGAGAGGTATTTCAGTCGGATCTTCGTGTAAGTGCAGTCCTTGATCATCGAGTTGAGAGCGGCGTTCACCTTCTCGCTAAGCTCGATCTCGCCTTTCTGAACCGCCCAGCCCGCTCCGATCCTACTGCCCAGCAACCAGAGACTCTCCTCGCTAGATCCAGGTATGAGTTTGTAACTGTCGCCTTCGGGTGTATCAATGAAGGTCGCCACCCAATTGAGTTTGGCGCCAAACACGGTATCGACCCGCCCGGCCAGGAGGTCGAGCTTCTGCTGGTTGGGGTTCTCGTAATAGACCGGCTTGGCTTCGGGGCGGTTGTCCTCTATCCACGAAGCATGGGCGGAGCCTTTTTGGACAGCAACCTTCACACCATTTAGATCGTCGGTGCTGAAGCCCTTATTCCAATCCTTCGATACCACGAACACGGCCGAGTTCTCGAGAACGTCGCGGGTAAACTGGGTTGCCTTCATGCGCTCGGGCTTCCTGGTAAGCTGTGACACGATCATGTCCAGCTTGCCCGCGACCAGCGACGGCAAAAGCGCGCCGAAGTCCATGGTCACGATTTCACATTCGGCATTCATGCGGTCACATAGGGCCCGCGCCAAATCCGGCTCCATGCCGCTCAAGGTGCCGTCAGTAGCCGTAATGGCAAACGGGGGATAGGTGCCCTCATTGCCGAGTTTCAATTTAAGAGTGTCAGCACTGGCAACTTGCGCGATGCCCATGGCAAGCAGCAGAATACTGAAGATTCTTATCGAACGTAGCAGTTTCATTGTGTAATCCTCTATGGTGTTATTTAGGCAGTTACCAAGTGTTTCTTTGGTAACCTACTAATAATGATATACCATAGTGGATATTGAGACGGCAACAAGCTTGATCTCCCCATCGCGACACTAATTCCTTCAGAAGTATCCGAACTTGCTGAGGATGACGATGAGCTTCTTGTCCGTCACAAGGATGTGCTGGCTGAACGCTTTCATGGCAGCCCAGTTTGGCCCCGCGTTTCACCGACCTGAGCGCCCACATCACCTCGAACCAGTGACATTCCGAGTTCGATTCCAAATGTAACTAGTTGTTCAGAATACAATCACGCTGCGGGCGAGGTGGCCCGATTTCATGTCCTCAAAGCCGGCGTTGATCTCTTCGAGTGTGATCGTTTTCGAGATCATCTCGTCGAGGCGCAGGCGACCGTCCATGTACATCTCGATGAACCGGGGCATGTCGGTGCGGAACTGATTGGAGCCCATGTTCGAACCGGTGAGGGTCTTTTCGTCGAGCAACTCAGGGCCGTGTACTTCGACAGTCGTGCCGACCGGGATCATGCCGATTACAGTGGCCTGGCCGCCACGACGCAGCATTTGGAACGCTTGTTCAGCCGTGACTTTTGCGCCGACCGCTTCGAACGAATGGTGGACGCCCCCGTTGGTCAGGTCTTTGACCGCAGCGACGGCGTCGGTGTCGCTTGCGTTGACGATGTGGGTGGCCCCCATGGCCTGCGCAAGTTCGAGCTTGCTCTCGATCATGTCGACGGCGACGATCTTGTTCGCGCCGGCGATGCGTGCGCCTTGAATTGCGGAGAGTCCGATCCCGCCGCAACCGATCACGGCTGTCGACTCACCAGGCATGACCTTGGCAGTGCGGAAGACCGCGCCCAAACCGGTCGTGACACCACAACCGATGAGCGACGCGCGGTCGAGCGGCATATCCTTGTCGATCTTTACGAGGGCGTGCTCGTGAATGAGCATCTGCTCGGCGAACGATGACAGGTGCAGGAACTGGTTGACCACTTCGCCGTCTTGTCGGTGCAATCGTGGCGGTTCACCTGGTTGACGAACGAGCTCTGTCGCCTTGAGTTCGCATCTGCTCATGTGACCTGAGAGGCATTCCTCACAGTGTCCACAGAATGCTGACAGGCAGGTGATGACATGGTCATCGGGTTGCACATAGGTCACCATCGAACCGACCGCTTCGACCACACCGGCTGACTCGTGGCCAAGGACCGCAGGACACGGGTGCGGGTACTTACCTTCCATGTGGTGCAGGTCGCTGTGGCACAGTCCAGCCGCCTTGGTAGTGATAAGGACCTCGCGGGGTCCCGGCTCGCCGATCTCGATATCTTCGATCTCGAGCTGACCCGGGATCGCGTTAAGGACTGCTGCTTTCATGGTTCTTCGTATCGCTGCGGTAAGATGACTGTGGCCCAGAGTATGCAGCAAACCATTTATCAGCGCCAAGGTCGCTGCTTGAGGAGTTACACCACAGCTTCTAGGCTGACAGGGAAGTGTTTGTGCCAGGGAATGCTGGGGTAGGTGTCCTTAAGTTCAACCTTAATTATTGAGTTAATTTTTGTTAATTTACATTAAAGGTAACTTAGGTTAATACTGTGACAAAAGCGATCAACATTTCGAGGTGGCCATGATGTTAACAACATACAGTGACGAGAACGAAATATTCAACACAGTTGATACGCCCTTTTTACATGTGAATAAAAACGTTTTTTTGAACAACATCGACCGGTTAAATAAATACCTCTGTGATTTTAACGTGTCGTTTCGCCCCCACTTTAAAACTATCCGCTCTTTCGGCGCGTTAGACTATTTATTGGTAGATAAACATAGTCCGATAACCGTTTCAACGGTAAAAGAAGCTGAGGCCATCGTTTCAAGAGGCTATACCAACGTGTTGTATGCGGTTGGCGTCGTTGAATCCAAGTTGAACAGAATAAAAAATCTTAATGCACTAGGCGCGAATGTTAGTGTGCTTCTTGATAGCGTAGATCAGGCACGGAGTATCAATAAATTTTGCGAAGAGAATGATTGCAGTATTTCAGCATTAGTTGAAATCGACTGTGATGGTAATAGAGGGGGGCTTAAACCTAACGACCCTCTACTGATTCAAGTTGCGAAAACACTAGATAGTGGACAAGGAAGGTTCCTCGGTGTTCTTGCTCACGCAGGAGGGTCATATAGTTGTTTAGATAAAGTATCTTTACAAAAAGCGGCACAGAATGAAGTTAATCAAGTTCGTCTGGCGGTGAGTAACCTTTCTAAGAGAGATATATCGTGTCGAGTGGTCTCTATTGGCTCTACTCCTACAGCACATAGTTATCAAAACCTAGATGGAATAACCGAAGTGAGAGCAGGTGTTTACACGTTTTTCGATTTGGTGATGGCGGGTATTGGTGTGTGTGAAAAAACCGATATTGCCTCCTCTGTGGTAACAACCATCATCGGGCAAAATAAAGATAAAGGATGGTTGTTTATTGATGCAGGGTGGATGGCATTGTCATCAGACAGAGGAACAGCTAAGCAGCCGCAAGATTGTGGTTATGGGCTAGTGGCGACCACGGATGGCCAGATCATTAATGGCCTACAAGTGATTAAGGTTAATCAAGAGCATGGCATTATTGGTTCCGCTCTACCCGGGACCATTAATTTCGATAACTTTCCAATTGGCTTAAAAATTCATATTTTACCCAATCATGCTTGTGCAACGTCTGCTATGCACTGTAGGTATCACGTGTTTGATAAGGTTAATCAAACATATGAAAGTTGGGTCAGAATTCAAGGGTGGTAGGTAAGATGATATTTCTTAATGAAGAACAAACAGCAACGCTGATTTCAAACGAATTAGCTTATCATGCAGTGAAAGACGCATTTATTGCAGCAGTATCGGATAAGGCCACATTGTTTCCTGTTGTGAATGCGGCGGGAACGATGCCTGGTTCCACGTTTTCACTTAAATCGGCGTGTACTGAGTTCATTGTAGGTTGGAAAACGGGCAGTTACTGGCCTCAAAATATTGCGTTGGGCAGGCCTTGTCATGGAACAACAATTTTTCTTTTAGATTCAGATAATGGATCGTTAAAAGCTATTGTAGAGGCCAGCCAAGTCAATGCTTTTCGTACTGCAGCGGCGGATGCTGTCGCTGTTGATTATTTGGCCCGTAGAGACGCAAACTCACTAGCGGTTTTTGGTACTGGTCATCAGGCTGAATATGAGGTAATGGCGGTTTCGGAGGTAAGGGATCTTGATACCGTACTAGTTGTTGGACGTTCTGTTGAGAAAACCGAAGCGTTGATCGACAAATTACGTAAAAAAGGGGTATCCGCAAAATCTTCGGATGCTAAAACTGCTTGTGAAAATGCCGACATTATTATTACCGCTACGACATCAGGCACCGCATTATTTCAAGCCGAATGGGTAAAACCAGGCACACATATATCGGCGATGGGAGCAGATAAAAAAGGCAAGCAAGAGTTGCCTATTGAACTGTATCTGAACGCTGCGCTGTTTTGTGACTTTGAATCCCAGTCAGTTGAGATTGGTGAATTCCAACACGCAAAAAATGCTTCAATTACTGATATAGGTCAGGTTTTAAACGGTATACGTTCTGGCCGCATATCATCGACCGACATTACTATATTTGATAGTTCAGGCATTGCCATTCAAGATCTTTTTATTGCTAATAAACTCATTAATCTTTTTGAAGCATAGTCAGACATGGGGTTACTCCGAGTTTGTCTTATGGGTCATCAGCGCTCAGCGGGAAAACCATTTGGTGCGGCAGAGTTGTTTGAGGGAAGTCTATCGGCTATAGCTCGGGCTTGCGGATTATTATCGCAGCAACCACCGTTAGTCGCACGAACACTGCCCTGATCACAGTAGTACTTCATGGTGTCACAAAGTTACGAAACAACGCACAATTGAAGGTAGTGCGGCGACTTAAGCCGCATAATGGCGTACCGGCCAGGAGATTGAAGATGTCAAACACAGACCAGAAAGATTTTTACCAACGCACAGATATTACCGGCGAGCCCTATGAGCCTATGCAAGCCCCTCGCTTCACTGAAGTAGCGACTTTTATGCGCACACCGCTCGTCGAATCACTTGATGGGGTGGATATCGGGATCATCGGAATACCCTACGACGGCGGTTTGACCTGCCGAACTGGGGCCCGTTATGGCCCCCGGGAAGTGCGAAATGAGTCAACCCTGATGCGTGCAATCAATGTCGCAACGGGGGAGCAGCCCTATGACCGGGCCCGCGTAGCAGACTTGGGTGACGTTCGATTTAATGACTTATTCAGCCTGGACCAGGCAATCAACGATATCGAACGATATTTTGTAGCCATTGCTAAATCGGGGGTTCGCCCTCTGGCCGTCGGTGGCGATCATTCAGTCACCTACCCGATTCTAAAAGCACTGGCGCCCGGCTACGATCAACCGTTGGGGCTGGTCCATATTGATGCCCATACCGATACTTGGCCGGCGGTTTTTGGGTCAAAATTTCATCATGGTGCACCGTTTCGCCTGGCGACAGAAGAAGGGTTGATCGATCCCCGGAGAACCGTACAGATCGGGATTCGCGGCGGTCAGAACTTTGCCGACGGCCTCGACTATTCGCGGGACAACGGGATGCGGGTGATTACCATCGAAGAATTCGATGACCTGGGCTGGCAGGCGGTAGCCCAGGAAGCCAAACGGGTGGTGGGTAACGGGCCGGCGTATCTGACCTTCGATGTCGACGGGTTGGATCCGGTCTATACGCCCGGCACCGGCACACCTGAGGCTGGTGGTATCACCATGCGCGAAGCCCAGCGCTTGATTCGCGACCTGACAGGTCTGGATTTTATCGGCGGTGATGTCGTCGAAGTCTCTCCTCCCCTTGATCCATCAGGCAACACTGCTTTGAACGCTGCCACCATCCTGTTCGAAATGCTGTGTATTTTGGCGATCCGGGTGTCGGAAAGCAGATCGGGTTGAGCTGTTTGTTCCATTAAGTTTCTTGATTGTACTTCTCAATAGTACAATGAGTATTGTGCCGCTACGGCTTTGGATTTTTACGGTAACGCAACCGACGTACGGCCCATGTCTTCGACAGGCGACGATAGACCGGATTAGGCAGGTTTTGGGCGGTTTCAGCGGCTGACTGATAGACACGATCCGCCGGTAAGCCCGCTTTTTCCAGTGTTGTAAGCAGTGCTTGAGGTTGATATTGGGCAAGGTAGCCCAGCAACCACCAGGATGGCGGAGGCTTCCTAGGTGCTGGCAAGTCCGGTTCTCCTATAACGTTAGTACTACTAAATAGTATAATAAACTACCTGTGAACTCGCAAGCGACACCCAAAGAGCCGGCGTAGTCTGGGCTTAAACAGGGGGGCCTCAGGAGGTAAAACCTGGATAAAGTCACCATTTGTCACGAAGGCACCCTGAAAATCATGGGATAATCAGGCTTACCGTATCATCGCCTGACCAAGGGCGATTTCACAACGACCGACAGCGCACTATGACCGTGTCCAGGCAGCAAAATAGTTATATCAAGCCAATCCTGATGCAGCTTGCAGCGCTCGCTGTAATCTGTTTATTGGTAGCGCTGTGGCAGCGCGAATTTCTGGCTGAGGTCTATTTGAGGAATCAACTGACTCAAGTGGGTTGGTTCATCAATGGCGGTATCCTTCTGCTGTTTTTGTCCGGGATGTATCAGCTGGTACGCCTTTTTATCAGCTACGGCGGGGAAGAACAGGCGATTGGGCAGTTTTTGGACAATGTAGACAGTGGGGTGGACCCAGAGAGAGGTCTTTCGGAAGGTGCCATTATTCTGAGGCGTTACCGCACGCTGCGCGACCTCCACCATCGCCGATCACCGGTCAACCATAATGCATTGGCAGCTACCCTTCTGGCCAATGAATCGAGCCGTAACAGTTTTCCTAAGTTTGTTCAGAACGTCCTCATATTGACGGGCGTGTTTGGCACCATTGTTTCTCTGTCTATATCACTTTTCGGCGCCTCCAACATGGTTTCCACGGTGACCGAAATCGGTGGTTTGGGGATGGTTATGCACGGCATGTCGGCCGCTTTATCCACGACCATGACGGCCATTCTGGCTTATTTGTTTTTCGGTTATTTCTATATTCGCCTGACAGACGTACAGACGCTCGTGATCAGTCGGGTCGAAGAGACCACGGCAATTGTTTTGCTGCCTCAATTTCAGGTCACGCCGGAAACAGTCATCGAGGACTTCGCCGACATTATCCGGGCTGCTGCCGCGCTGGTGAAAAGGCTCGATGCCTCACAGGCACAGTACGCCGAGGTGGCTGATGAGCTAAAGGAACTCCTCGTTAGTTATCGTGACGAGATGCAGCGTAGCAGTGCTTCACTCGAGCAGATGATCGACCTACTCAGGGAAGGGTTCCGCCTCCAAGATCCACAAAAAAGATGATACACAACGCGGGGTTCGTTGACCTTCGGGTCTCGCAATCAGGTCAGATAGCCACCAACGAGGACAGCGTCTGGCCGTCGTTTACCGATGTTATGACCGTTATCGTCATGATATTTCTGCTAGCGTTGGTGATCATCCTGATCCGAAACATGGAGTTGGTCCGACAGCTGCGCACGACCATGGCGTATGAACAACAGGTGACGACTGAGCGGACAGCGCTGGAACTCAAAACCAATTCCCTGGGAGAAGAGGTGGCGGCACTGCAACTCACGCTGGGCGAAACCGTTGCGCTAAAAGAACGTGCTGAAGCCACATCGCAAAAACAGCAGCTACATATCGGTGAACTGCTCAGCGAAGTCACAGCGCTTGAACAACTTCGGGATCATCTGACCGCAGAGCGCGGTACGTTGACAGAGCAGCGTGACACCCTCGACGGGGCATTGCTGAGTCTGGAGCAGAAGCACCAGTCGCTTGAATCACTGAGACTTGAGCTAGAAAACGAGGTGGCTGCCCTAATCGGTGAACGGACTGTGTTGCAGGATGAAAAACGTGTACTCATCGTGCAGAACACAGTACTGGACGATAGCCGAGTACAGTTGGCCCAGGAGAAGACAGCCCTTTTGGGCACGCGTGACCGGCTTGAATCAAAGGTGACCACCCTCGGTAATGACATCGCGTTGCTGGAACAGCACTTGTCGGAGGTGCAAACCCAGCGAGATGATGAGTATCGGACTTCAGTGGCACGGCAGGATCGAGTTGAAACGTTATTAAGAGATATCGCTGCATTGGAACAGGTTCGTAAGGGCCTGACGAACGAAAAACAAAGTCTGATCCAATCGGGACAGGTATTGTCGACAAATCTACAGTCGCTGGAAGACAAGCACAGCGCGCTGATCACTGTTCGAAACCGTCTCGAAGGAGAGGTTTCTCGACTGACTGACACCGCACAAGGGTTAGAACAGGCGCTCAACACTGAAACAGCGGCGCACAATAGACTGAGCGAAGAAAAGCTCACACTGGTCCGTCAGTTGGCTGAGCTTGCCGCCCTCAAGGGTGTGCTGGAACGCGACCTCGCCGAAGCTACTGGAGAACGCGACCACGCGCTTGCAACTCGCCAACAACTCGCGACAGAGAAGGCCGAATTATCCACACAGTACACAGCCCTCACGACGGAAAAACGCTTGCTCGTCCGCCAATTGGCGGAGCTTGCAACGCTTAAAAAGGCGCTCGAGGCACAGTACGACACACTGGTTGGAGAGAAAACTCAGATCGAAAAAGAAAAGGCTGTGTTGGCTGAAACCACCATTGGCCAGGAACGACGTTTGCTGGATTTCGAGAGCGTTCGTGACCAACTTAAAGAGCAGATCAACAGGCTCACCAGCGCACTGTCGGCACTGCAGCAGGACAAATCTGGATTGGGTGAACGCAATACGACTTTGCGGGCCGAACTTGCAGCGCTGGGCGAGCTAAAACGTGCCCTGCAGCAAGAATACGATCAACTGAACGCCGCTTATGAACAAGCTTCGGGCGAGGTCACTACGCTTCAAGCCGGGCGCAGCGATCTGCAGATTCAGATCGTCACGCTGAGAAACGAACTGCAGTCACTGCGCGAAAATTATTCGGAACTGACTCAGGCTGCAGAACAGAGTCAAGCGGATCGAGCGGTGTTGGAAGAAGACACACTGGATTTAACCGATCGTCTCAGTGCGACGAACCAATTGCGACGCGACCTACAACTTAAGCTGTCCATCGTTGATGAAGCAAATTTGGAGCTGACGCAAAAGAGAGACCGTTTGCTGCAGAAGAATACCGAGCTACAAACTCAGGTAAAACAGTTGGAGCGTTTGCGTCAACAACTGGAGGGCGAGCAGACTAAACTAGCCGCCGAGCGACGTCGTTTCGAGCAAGACGCAGCCAGATTGACCGAAGAAAAAGCGAGCTTAAGCGGCGAGCTCAGAGCTGTTGGAGAGCAATATCGTCTGACCAAAGAAGAATTAGATTTTCTAAGAGCAGAATACACAGACGAAGTGGTGGCCTTCAAGAAAGAACGGGAAATTATGAGGGAAGAACTCGAAGCCCTCGAGATT
>Ga0209501_10006961_pt1 | contig 10040 bp, 7 predicted proteins | sample ArcticOcean_MG_C_4_FD_187434 | JGI IMG/M metagenome (GOLD analysis project Ga0209501, IMG submission 187434) | Marine microbial communities from western Arctic Ocean - ArcticOcean_MG_CB4_134 (SPAdes) (version 2) | ecosystem: Environmental > Aquatic > Marine > Oceanic | place: Arctic Ocean...
TGGTGGTCATTGGCCTGCTGATTGTTGGTTTGCAGAATCTGTGGACATCCAATGAAGCTTTGGTGTCGCAGGTCACCAACGACCAGCCGACGGGATCTGATTTCCGGACAGTCACCACGCCGGTGACGCCGCCTACTGTCGTTCGTACGGGAATCCGTGCCGGGCAAGTTCACGATGGGCTCGCCGCCGGATGAACCAGACCGAGCACCTGATGAAGACCAGGTCGAGGTGACACTCACACAGGAGTTCTGGCTGGGGAAGTACGAGGTCACTCAACGGGAATGGCGTGAGGTGATGGGCACTGAACCGTGGAAAGGCCAGAAATATGTGAAGGAGGGCGATCAAATCGCGGCAACGTATGTGAACTGGAATGACGCGGTAGCTTTTTGTGGGAAGCTGACGACTTCCGAGCGTGAGTCGGGCCGTTTGCCCGATGGCTGGGAGTACACGCTGCCGACCGAAGCGCAGTGGGAGTATGCGTGTCGGGCCGACACGCCGACGGCGTACAGTTTTGGAGACAGCGAATCGGCGCTGAGTGACTACGCCTGGTGGGGCGACTTCGCTACTGACGGAAATGCGAGGGCCGAGAAGTATGCTCATGCTGTCGGCCGCAAGCGGCCGAACGCGTGGAACCTGCACGGCAACGTGCGGGAGTGGTGCCGGGACTGGTATGGCATAGCGAAACTGCCAGGTGGGACAGATCCACTGGAAACGTCATCGCGTTTGTTCCGGGCGTACCGGGCCGGTTGGAGACTCGCAATTGATGACGCGTTGTGCGCAAATGGCGAACAGGCGTCAGTATCTCTGCAGACGCAGTAGACACCATGACGGATACCGCACACTCGGCCAGACATTCACATGCCACGACAGGACGACACTGCAAACACGTCGAGAACGACGCAGGGAAAAGTCCGACGGATTGGGACTGCGGTTGGTATGACGGCCGCACTTGTCGGCGTGCTTGCCTCCCAATGGCAACGTGTGGCGGAGAACCCCGACTGGGCGGCGCTGGTCAGCCTGGCCTGGTGTCTGCTGACAGTCTTCCTGTACCGGGTCTGGGTCGAAGTCGAACAGGACGCGGTCGATCACACGGCCGGTCTGCTGCGGGCCGCTCCAGCAGCCGCACGGGACATCATCGGTCGCACGTTCGACTGGATGAAAGCGGCGATCGCGCGGCGCAGTCCGGGCTTCCGGCGGCGGTACCTGCGCGAAATGCAGATGGAGCACGGTCAGTTCAATGACCGCGGACTCGGCCTGATCAATGCCATGCGGATCGACCTGGAAAAAGTCTATGTCGACCTGCGGGCCTCGGCGCGCGTGAACCTCGACCGTTCCCCCTCCATGATTGGCCCGGTCCGCGAGGGCACGCATTCGGTCTGGCGATACCTGCGCGATCTGGAACGCGACGGCTCGCGCGCCCTGGCCATCGTCGGAGCGCCGGGCAGTGGCAAGACGACGCTGCTCAAACACGTCCTGCTGACGCTGGTCCGAAACCGCCAGCGAAAACATCGTGTGCGGGCCCGGCTGCCCGTGCTGCTGGAACTCCGGCACGTGCATCGCGAGATCACGAAGTTCAAGAAGAAGGTTCCGGATCTGGAAGAGGTCCTCGACCGGCACTTTCAGGACGCACGCACCTATCCCGGACTCGGCGGCAAAGTGCCCGCAGGCTGGTTCCGGCGACAGTTGCAGCGTGGCGGATGCCTGATCCTGCTGGACGGACTCGACGAAGTCGCCGATCCGCAGAAACGTCGGGCCGTCTCGAACTGGATCGGCGCACAGCTCCGCCGAGACATCGGAACGAAGAACGTCTTTGTGGTCACGTCGCGTCCGCAAGGTTACCGCACCGCTCCACTGGATCGCGCGGTGGTGCTCGAAGTCCAGCCGTTCTCGCGCCGCCAGGTAACGGCATTCATCCGCGCGTGGTATCACGCCAGCGAGGTCGTCAGCAGCGGCCGCATGGACAATGACAAGGTGCGTCGTCGGGCCGAGAAGGACTCCAGCGACCTGCTCGGTCGGCTGCAGATCACACCGTCACTGCTCGACCTGACGGCGAACCCGCTGCTGCTGACGATGATCGCGATGGTACACCGCTACAGCGGTGCGTTACCCGGCAGCCGCGTGCAGTTGTACGAGTCGGTGTGCAAGGCGCTACTCGAAGGCTGGCGGCAGGCCAAAGGCGTCGAAGAAGATCTCACCGGTGACCAGAAGCTGACGGTCCTGCGTCCGCTGGCCCGGCACATGATGGATGTCGAACTCCGCGAGATCCCGCACGCCGATGCTCTCGCTGTCATGACCCCGGCGCTGCAACTGATTGGCCTCGAGCGTTCCCGCCATGACGGCTTTCTGGCGGAACTGCAGGCCGGCAGCGGTCTGATCCTCGAAATGGAATCCGGCGTGTGGGCCTTCGCCCATCTGAGTTTCCAGGAATACCTGACCTCGGCGGACTGGCTCACAACGCCGCCCCCGGTCCCTGCCTGGCAGCAATGGATCGGCGAGACCTGGTGGCGTGAAACGCTGCTGCTGTACGCGGCCCAGAGCGACGCCAGTGGCATCGTCACCGCCTGCCTGGACGACGCGGCGCCCCAGTCCCTGGCACTGGCGCTGGATTGCGAACGCATGAGCCGCACGCTGCAGACCGACGTCCGCGAGCGACTGAACGCGACGCTCCACGCAGCGCTGCGGTCACACGACCCGGACGTATTCACTCCGGCCGCCGAGGCCGTGCTGATCCGCTCGCAGCAGGACTTTGTCGCCCTGGACGACGGCGCGCGGCAGATCGGCACGCGCCCCGTGGCGCAGGCCGAATATCAGCTCTTCCTGCTGAGCGATCCGGATGTGATCCCGTTTTATCGGCCACCCCACTGGAACGACGGATGGTTTCCGGGGCTCCCGGACGAGCCGGTGCTCGGCATGCTCCCCCACCGCGCCGTGAATTATTGTCAGTGGCTGGACGGCCGCTTCCCCGCGTGGCAGCATCGCCTGCCATCTGCCGCGGAATTACCAGCGTCTTCGGAGGAGCAGGACTGGCTCGCCTGGCACCGCGGACAGTCCGGCGACTTCACGCTTTCGACTCCGACCGAGTCTCTCCGGAGCCAACTGTCTGACCTGTTCTCCGAAGACGACCTCCTGGATGCGTCGGCCGCCCGCGCCCGCGACCGCGACCTCGACCTCGACCGCGCCCTCGCCCTCGGCCGCGCCCTCGACCGCGCCCTCGACCGCGCCCTCGCCCGCGACCGCGCCCGCGCCCTCGCCCTCGACCCCGACCTCGACCTCGCGTGGAGTACGGCGACTTGCCTTGTGAGATACGTCACTGGTTCGTCACAGGATCCGGATCAGGAAACTGTTTTTTCGTATCCTGACAAATGTCCGAGTTCCGCCGAGGCACGGAGTTGGCTGGAGCAGCTGAACGGCGTGTCAGGAATTGATGAACGGGAGCGGCGACTGCTGTCCCTCATCAGGAGTCTGGTCGGCGTCGTCGCCAGCGAGACTATCGACGAGTCGCTGCGATCCTGGCGGCATTATCTGATGCACGTGCTCCGCATCGTGCTGGAGCACGAGCAGTCGCAGGACACAATGCTCCACCGCGCCGGCTCAGCCATCGATCGCCTGCGTCCCTCACGCCGCAACCAGGCGCGATGGACGGAAGCAATCCGCGCAGCCCAGCGTGAACTGTACACGTTCCTCCGCGTGATCGACGCCCGGGAGCGCAGCGAGCTACCAGCCTGGGAGGCCATCCTCGTGGTCCGCGAACCCCGCGATTCGTGAAGTCCAAACGGCCCCAGTCGTTCCAGGTCTGCGGTAGCCGAAGTCGCCAGCGTCTTTGGCCAGTCTCTCGAACATGCGGGAATTCCAAACGCTGGCGAGTTCGGCGACCACGGAATTCAGCCGAACCTGGAACTACTGGGTTCCGCTGGACTGCAGGGTGTGACAAGCGAAGCGGACGGTTCTCCCGGTGAGTCGGCGCGGGCAGGCATGGATCACCGTGCGGGGCAACGTGGCTCGGAACCGCTTCGCGCCGGCCCACCGCATGCCTGGCCGCTGACGCAATCCGAAATCGATTCCGTCCAGGCAGACGGTCGAAATTCGGATCCCCGCGTCAGGAGAGAAATAATGAAGCCGAAGGGTTTGCTTCGAGCCTTGGTCAATGGCAGCTGACCGGGGCCTTTGTGCTTCACACGCGATCGTAATTCCGTGCCGAATACCACACCAGCGGCTTTCGGCGGCTCTCAGGAATCGACGTAAGTCCTTATCCAGTAAAGTACACCCGGGAGGATTCGAACCTCCAACCCCCGGTTCCGAAGACCGGTATTCTATCCAATTGAACTACGGGTGCGTTTGCGTGACCACGGTCACTCGGCGGGCGGCAAGTTATCGGATTCGAATTGCGGAATCCACCACTCCGGCGATGTCTACGTTCCAGGACGCGTTACCGGGTGCCGGGTGCCCTGCGCGGGACCTCTTCGACGTGTTTCAGAAACTCGCGGGCTGCAAAGCTGGCGAACATGGCGAGGTCCTGGTCGCCAGACTGGACGAACGTGGCTGGAGTGTCTGAAGGGCGCAGGCGTTTGGCTCGATCGAGCAGCTTGCGCATCGCTGGGACGGCCGTGCCTGCAACTGGTCCCAGCAGTTCGATCGTGCGAGCCGCATGGAGGACCACCGTCAGGTCATCGTGGTCCAACAGTTGAATCAAAGCAGGGGTCGACTTACTCAGGTGACCGTGACGTGCGAGCGCATCTGCTGCCGCGATGCACACACAAGGTGAATCGTTCAGCAGGAGTGATTCCAGCTTCGCGACCAGCCATTTGGGTAGTTTTTTCAGGCTGATCGCCGCCACCGCTGCCCAGTAACGTTCGCCGGCGGTTGGCAGTCGGAGCCAGTCATAGATCAACTGAGGAGATACGCGACCAACAATCCGCCGGGCCCATCGGGCGGCGCTGATGGTACGACAGAGGTCACTGTCCCTGCCCTCGTTCGGGCAATACTCATTTTCAACCGTCCACGGGGCCGTTTCGCCGAACAGTTCAACTGCCAGAGTTTCGGGAATAAATCCAAGGTCGTTGAAACTGTGCCTTCCATGTGCCTCTCGGAGCCGCTCCAGCGTTTGTTTATGCTCCTTCGACCCCGCGAGATTGACGAGATTCCACGGGTCTGCCTGGCAATCGTACAGTTCTTCGATTGGCCGTGTCGGCGCCGCAAAGTGCCATTGTGCATCGGTCATCGTGCCGCGATCGGTGAGCCGGTAGAACTCGTGCCTCACCTCCCCGAGATCGGGCCATGCCGTGGGCTGGTTGTAACCCAGGTGCGGCATGTAGTTCCGGATATACAGATACTGTTTATCACGCACTGAACGTGCCAGATCGATTGCCTCATCGACACGGTCGCGATGTCCGAATGCATAATGGCGACTCGATCCCTGATCTTTCCCCAGGAATGGTCGTCCGGCGTTGGCGTGCATGTAAAGGAGGGCACTCCACATCCACGAGATTGAGCACTGTCCATGCAAAGTCCACGAAACTGACAAGTCGATCTGTCGACTCGCCGGGTACGGTTGGAGCCAGGTGTCGATATTTGTCGGGGAATCGAATCATCAGTGGGACGTGCATCCCGGAATCGAGTAACGCACGCTTGTGCCGTGGCATGCCCGAGCCGTGGTCCGAGAAGAAAAAGACAATCGTGTCGTCAGCGAGGCCGTCGTCTTCGAGCTGCTGCAGGATATTGCCGACCTCTTTGTCCATGGCCGTGACGCAGTCGTAGAAACGTGCGACGGTCTTGCGAATAATCGGCGTGTCCGGGTAGTACGGCGGGAGCGGGGCTTTGGCCGGGTCGTGGATTTCGTCGGGAGACAGGCGGCTCTGGACTTCTTTAACGAAACGGTCGTACGTCCAGACCATCGTGCGGGACTGGTGTGACGTCATCAGATTGAAGACGCTGAAGAACGGCTTGTATTGCTGATCGACCGGGCGCTTTCGCCAGTGAGCCGTGTTGCTGCTTTCGTTCCAGGATTCCTCGACGAGGCGTTCCCAGCTCGATGTGTTGTAGTCCGTCTTTGAGTTGTTGGTCGTGAAGTAGCCAGCCTTGCGCAGATACGACGGAAATCCATGGATGCTCTTCGGGATGGGAAACGCGGACCGCATGTTGTGAGTGCCGAGTGACGTCGCATAGACGCCCGTAATCAGGCAGGACCGCACCGGCGAGCAGACCGGTGCTGTCGCAAAGGCATGAGTGTAGCGCACGCTCTCCGAGGACAGGCGATCGATGTGCGGAGTGATAGCATAGTCATCGCCGTAGCAGCCGAGCGTGGGGCTCATGTCTTCCGCAGTAATCCACAGGATATTCGGCCGGTCGTCCGCATGAGTCGCGACAACCGCAAGTGTGGCCAGACAGCAGGCGGAAAGTCGGATGAGCTGGGGCATCGTCGGCTCTGTCGGAACGAACTCGTGACGAGATAACTACCCGGAAGGATCGTGATTCCGAATCAGGGCGGCAACTGTGACGTGAGTCGCATTAGACGTTCTGGCTGCGGCAGTGCCAGTCTCCTTCGTGGTCTCATTGCACCGCTGAACGCCGGCCGTGGGTCGGTATGGGATTGATGGCCGCAAGAAGCACGAATAGACACAAAGAAGGGAGACTTCGTTTTCGTGCCTTCTTGTGCTACTAACGAATCATGGTCTTGTCTCGTGCGCAAGTTCTCCGCGTTCGCCAGAACGGGGGTTGCAAGGCCCATCGGCACGTCCGAGAGAACTGCCGAACGCGCTTGGCGATTGACGGGTTGCGTTGATCGCATGAATCAAGCCCTCGAAACCATGTTTGGCTTTGCACAGCCGAGTGACTTACGAACGACAATCAGAGAGACGATGCAAACGACAGTCTCATACGATCAACCGCTGCCGGACGGTGTCGAGGATTTGCGGCCCTGGTTCATTGCACTCAGCGACATTTCAGATGTTGTCGACTGGCCGGCATTCTGGGGGAACGATCACCCCATCGAACTGGATGTCGGGTGCGGACGGGGACTGTTCCTGAACAATGCCAGTCTGGCGAATCCGGACGTGAATTATCTCGGGCTGGAACTCGACTTCGGGGAGGGCAGACGCGCCGCGAAACGTCTTTTGAAGAGGGAGGCTGCGAATGCCCGTGTGATCGGCGGTGACGCAATTACCGCTCTCAGGAATCACATGGCGCCTGATTCTGTCCAGGCCGTACATGTCTATTTTCCGGACCCGTGGTGGCGGAAGAAGCACCGGCGGCGGCGGATTTTCACTGATGAGCTGGTCGATCTGTGTTCGCGCGTGTTGATGCCCGGGGGGCACCTGCATTCATGGACCGATGTGGGCGAGTACTTCGAGGTGATCAAGGCACTGATGGATCACCACTCCGACTTCGAGACTTTGCCGGCACCACCGGAAAAGACGCCCGGTCACGACATGGATTATCAGACCAGCTTCGAGCGGAAGAAACGCAAGGAAGGCGAAACGATCTGGCGCGGTCTGTGGCGACGGTTGTGATCTACGCGGAGCTGTGAGGACCGAGCCACTCATTCCCCAACGGTCGTCGCGTCGGACGCGATCAACTCTCCGCTGCGTTCGACGTCCTCTTAACGCGGATTGAATGGCCAGTTGAGGACCATCCGGAACTCACCGTCGCTGCTGCTGCCGTCCCCGCCAACGCCTGTGACGTATGCGACAGACACGGTCTTGTCGTGGCCCATGTCGAAGATGCTGCCGAACAGCATGTTGACGGCTTCCCGGTCGGACGAGATATCCGTGATTCGATACGACGGACCACGCAGGACTGACGCGTCGCTCATACCGCGATCAAAGTGAAGTTCGACGATCGGAGCCCACCGCTGAGGCATCCAGAACGGCTCTTCCTCATGATCGTCGTGCCCGCCGTGTCCGCCATGATCGTCGTGTCCGCCACCGTGATCGTCGTGGCCACCACCGTGATCATCGTGGCCGCCATGACCACCACCATGTCCGTGGTCATCATGTGATTCGCCGAACCAGTAACCCGCCTGCAGATCGAACAGCAGATGCGACGAGTCGCGGTAACGACCGACCTTCCGCAGGCCCTGACCAGTCAGATTCAGTAATGCGTTGTTGGTGCCACCGGCGACGTCGTATTCGAAGAACCCCTGGAAAAACCAGTGGTCGTCCGGCACCAGGATGCCGGCAATGAAGGGTTTGAAGTGAATCGCTTCGTTGTCGAGTTCCAGGATGGGTACTCCGGCCAGATTGTCGATGGCGACGTCACTTCCGGTGGGCAGCGACATACCCAGGCCGCCGGACACAACGGCACAGTCCGACACATACAGTTCCTGCTTGAGGACCAGCAGCATGTTGCCGAACTCTGTTTGCGACGGTCCGGCTCCGTTTTCCAGAATGATGCGGTTGTCGAGAGCGGCCGCCATGTTGATGCGGCCTTCCAGCGAGAAATGTCCTTCGCCGAATGTCCGTTCCCAGGCGAGTGTGAATCGATCGATACTCTCGGCTCGGGACGTGGGTAACGCGTTGTTCACGATCGAGTAATCGAAGAACAGGCGGTTTGTTGTGCGGACCACTCCGTTGGTACCGACTGTTGTTCGCCCAAACAGGCCGTCAGCACTGGGACTGGGGACGGCCATGTCAACGACGTAGTCGAAGGCATACAGCGCGTCGAACAAGTCACCGTTGTTAACGGACCCGTTTAAGACTCCCGACGTTTCGGTGTCCTTGGCTCGAATGGCGGCAGACGTCGTCGGATCGAAGATTGTCGTGCCGTTAACCGCGTTGGCTGCGGCCAGGACGCCATTGGCGGCATTCAGCAGATTGCCGGACGGATCGACGATTGACACCAGGTCATATGGCTGGCCTGTTGCAGCAAACGCCGCATCGATCTGCGCGGTCGTCAATGTGCTGACCACGTTCTCTGACCCAACCGTACCCACGACCGTGAAGGGCTGGAACCCCGTACAGAGTCGGTTGAAGGTCTGAAGCTGCTGCGCGGTCACTGGCGAGGCGGAGTCGAAGATCGTCAGGTTGCTGCCACGGAGAATGTTGAATGTCCCGCCACCAGGCACGAGCGTGAGCGGCGAACCACCGACGGGATTATTGGCCGTCAGAGGCTGCGGTGTCAGTGTTCCCGCAACAGGAACCTGAAGACTGGTGACAATGACGCGGTCCACTGGAAACCGCAGCGATGCTTCTCCGGGCCCCCGGGAAAAGCTGCCGATCACGGGCGGCAGGTGATGCGGACCGTGGTGTCCAGCGTCGGGATCCTGACGCCATTCGTATCCTGGGCCAGCGGTGTAGTGTTCGTCTTCCGACGAGACAGTGAGAATCCCAGCCCACCATGGTTCGTCAGCAGCGTTCGCATTTGTCCCGGCGTACCACGATCCTGTCGCAGCCAGAATCGCCCGTGCAAGGAACCTTCGCAGCCAGCGACACCGTGATCCTTGAGTCGTCTCCGACATTCTGTCTCCCCCTCTGGTCCGTCAGCGGAATATTCCGGCCGCTATCGCCGCCCGGTTGCGACTCCCTCCCTGGAATCGCGGTACGCAGGACCGCACCATTGTCCAGATCGGCACACGGCACCGACCGTGTAAAGCTCACTACCGGATGAACGAGCAGATTCCGAAAAATCGATGTGATCGAAAGAACCAGACGAGACCAGCCGTTGGCGACTCGGACACCCTGGGCGTCGGAAGCGTAAGGGGTTACCGGTGCGTGTGGTTAAGAGCCCGGTTTTTCGATTGTCCGCGTGCCTGCGCGCACGGCTGATCAGTTCGTTGCTGCCGTTGGCGGAATATTCCCATCTTCGGACGGTGTTGATTGATCGGATCAATCTGCGACACTTGCCCGCGTCGTGCAACGGCGTGTCGTTGCGTTGCCCTTTCGATCATTGAGCAGTCCGCAGCACCGATGCCGGATACGAGTGACCACAAAACGCCTGTCGTCAGCCCGCCGCCTCAGGCGCCCGCTCCGATCGATCGAAAATCGCTGAATGCCCCGAACCTGATCACGCTCAGTCGTTTGTTGCTTGCGTTCGTGCTGTTTGGGCTG